>Ga0208195_1001139_pt1 | contig 30378 bp, 27 predicted proteins | sample AD_UKC077_MetaG_FD_184441 | JGI IMG/M metagenome (GOLD analysis project Ga0208195, IMG submission 184441) | Active sludge microbial communities of municipal wastewater-treating anaerobic digesters from USA - AD_UKC077_MetaG (SPAdes) (version 2) | ecosystem: Engineered > Bioreactor > Anaerobic >... | reverse complement strand
CGGCCGCGGGGTCCCCGGTGGCCGATCCGGTAGAGCCCGATCAACTGATCGTCGGGGATATCGGCATCTTCACCGACCGGCACGCCCTGGCGTTGGGCAACGGTAAGGCACTCCTGGACAACCAGATTCAGCCCATCACCGCGATCGGTGGACCGGGCTTCATCGGGTGGCAACATCCGCCGGATCCGATGATTGAGAAGCCCATGATTGAGAGGAGTCAGGCATGACGGAGCACCTCGATGTGGCGCCGGAGGAACTGCGCCAGGCCGCACGCCGGCACCGGTTGACCGCTGAACAACTGCGCGCCGCCCCGGCTGACAACGCCGCCATCATGGCCAGCCTGGAGTCGCTCGGGCCGGTCTTCGCCGAGTTCCGCGCCGCCGGATCCGAACTGCTCGAACAGCGTCGGGTCTGCTACGAACAACAGGCCGCCGCACACGAGGACCTCGCCGACCGACTCGACCATGCCGCCCTGGCCTGGGAGCAGCACGACACCGACGCCGCCACCCGGTTGCGCACCGTCACCGAGGATCTCCGATGACCGGACACGATCCGGCGTTCGACGCCGTCCACCCCAGCGGTCAGGTGATGTTCCGCTCGGCTCCGGGTGGGTACCTGCACAGCGTCCTGCTCGGCGAGGCGGCCTTGCGCACCGACGCCGAAACCCTCGCCCGGGCTGTGCTCCTGGCCGCCGAGGTGTCCCACCTGAAGGCGGTCATGCAGATCCGAGAGGAGATCACCGCGGCCGGGCTCACCCCGTCGGCCGAACTCGCCGGCCCGGCCGATGTCGAGCGGGCACAGGAGCGGCTAGCCGGCCACCGGCTGTGTCCGGACCTCTAGTGCAGGCGGTTCAACGGGGTTGTGCCCGAACAGATTCCGGGCCCGGCGGGCCAGTTCACGCAACTCGTCGAGTTGTTGCTGCAGCATCGACTCAGTCATGCCCACACGCTAACGACGGCCGTGGACGACGGCAATTCACCCGCGGGGGATCTCGGCGTTGATGCGGTCCAGGAGGTCGGTGTAGCGCCGGGCTTCGGGATGGCCGCCGGGTTTGCCGCTGGAAATCAGACCGACGGACAACCGCCGCTCCGGATCGGCCCAGATCGCCACATTTGTCAGTCCGGTATGCCCGAACGCCGCCGGCGCATTGCGGCCGAACGGGCCGAATCGCTTGGAGCCCAGCATGTATCCGGTGCCCCACCGCATCGGCGCCAGTCCGGTTGCGACGTCGGGCCGCAGCCGCCGGCACGGATGGACCGCTGCGGCCAGGGTCTCGGGGCTCAGCACCCGGACGCCGTCGAGTTCGCCTCCGCGGCGCAGCAGTTCGGCGAAACGGGACAACTCCTCGGCGGTGGACACCGTGCTCGACGAGGGCACCACGCTGGTGAGGAACAGCGACGTGTTGGAGAACGGGATGATCTGCTGCATCGAACCGCCCAACGCGGCACGCAGTGCGGCGGCCATCGGAGCCGGCAGCGGCTTGCCGGTCACATGGCTGGGCGCCACCAACGACACGTCGGACTCGGCCACACCGTAGTTGGTCCACCGGAAGCCCAGCGGATCGAGGATCTCGGTGGCCAGGATCTCCCGGATGTTGCGTCCAGTGGCGGCGGAGACGATCTCCCGGACCAGCGGTCCCCAGGTCAGCCCGTGATAGATGTGCACCAGGCCGGGCCGGTGGATGGGCCTGAGTTCGGACAGTTTCTCCCGGGCGTAGTCGCTGTCGTTCATCCGCTTGAGGTTGGGCCGGGTTCCCGCCGTGAAAGGCAGTCCGGCGAACGGCACGCCGGCACTGTGCGTCATGACGTGCCGGATCGTGGTGCGGTCCTTGCCGTGGCTGGTGTAGCCCGGCAGGTAGTCGCACACCCGGTCATCGAGTGAGAAGGCCCCGCGTTCGACGAGCATGTGCACCACCGTGGTGGTGATGGCCTTGGCGGCCGAATACACGCAGAACGGAGTCGCGATGCTGACCGGAATCTGCTTGGTCTCGAGCGGATCAGCGGGACCGTTGCCCCAGGCGTGACCGATGGCACGGTTGAGCACCACCTCGCCGTCGTAGCGCAGGCACAGCTGGATGGCCGGTTGCATCCCCGCGGCGTACCAATGCCGGGTGGCGGCCCAGATCCGTTCCACCGCTGCGACGTTCAGGACGTCCGGGTTCTCGGGGCCGACCGCCGTGACGGCATCGAGGTCGACCGGAACCCGGATTCTGCCGTCGGTCACGGCTGCCGGTGCAGAGTGGCGGTCAGGTGATGCTGGAGCGGCAGGCCCATCGCACCCATCAGCAGGGTGTAGGTCAGCTCGTCACCCTCAACGCGGATCGAACGGGCCACTGCGGCAACCTCTTTGGCGGTGCTGGTCAAACCGATCGTCGTGGACGCCAGTTCGATCACCAGGATGTCGCCGTCGGTGCTGACGGTGCCCTCGTCGATCTCGGCGACACCGCTGGGCTGGGCCAGCACCAGTTCGGCGCGACCGGCGACCGGCACCCGCAGATAGCCGGCCTCGGCGTGCATGGGGGCGCCGTCCTCGGACCGGGTCCGCTGGCTGTAGCTCAGGAACGGTTTGCCGACGTGCCCGAAGGTCACTTCCTCCAGATAGCCGAAGTCGTCGATGGTGGGGTAGTCCCCGGACCCGCGTCCCGCCCAGGTGCCGAGCAGTGGAGCCAGGATCGCGATACCGGGATGAAGGTCGGCCACCGTCTCAGGCTAGCGGGGTCCCAGGCTGACGGGGTCTCAGGCCAGCGGGCCGACCAGTTCGATCCAGTTGCCATCCGGGTCGGCGACGAACATCCAGCCCATGCCGGGGACCGGGGCGAATTCGGCGGCGGGCTGGACGATGTCGTACCCGGCGGCGGCGATGTGCTTCTCGGCGGCCTTGACGTTCTTCACCACCACGGTGACGTAGCGGATGCCGGCCTGGGCCGGACCGCCGCCCGGTGCCGCCGGGGCGGCCGGAGGATTGGCGAGGGTCACCAGTTTGAGCACGTTGGTGCCCAGGGTGTACCGCTTCATGGTGCCGCCGGGGAAGTCGAGTTCACCCTGGGCCGGCAGTCCGAGGCAACCTTCGTAGAACGCCACCATGGCGTCCAGGTTGGTGGTCACGACGCCGATTTCGACGGCGGGGGCGAGCAGTTCGATGGCCATCGTCCGAGGATAACGGTCAGTCTTTGGTACCGACGGTGAGTAGGTCCCACACCGCGCGGGTCCACAGTGGCCGGGCGGGGCGACGCTGTTCGGTGACCCGGAAGCCGGCCTCGGTGAACAGCGTCCGCATCTCGTCGGGGGACGGGTTGTGCGCCGGACTCGACGGCCCGGTCATCGCGCGCAGTAGTTTCGGCAGCGGTGGGCTGATCGTCGCCACCGCGACCAGACCGCCGGTGGTCAGGACCCGATGGAACTCGCGCATCGCGGCGGGCTGATCGAAGAAGTGGAATGCCGAGGTGCTCACCACCGCATCGAGCGAACCGTCGGCGAACGGCAACCGTTCGGCGGGGGCCTTGTGCCAGTGCACCGCGCTGGAACGGACTCTGGCCTGCTCCAGCATGCCGTCGGACATGTCGACGCCGTGCACCTCGTCGGGATGCAGTTCAGCCTGGATACGCGCCGCGAGAATCCCTGTGCCGCAGGCGATGTCGGCGACCCGTGTGGCGCCGTGGGCGCGAAGCTGGCCGATCACCGCGTCCTGCGGCGGGCGGTAGACGCTCTCCTGCAGGAACGGAAGGTCGTAGTGCGGGGCTGCCCTCGTCCAGAACCGGGTGACGGCGTCGTTGAACCGTCGCCCGGTTGGGCTGGTCACCGGGCGACGTTGCGCCGCTGGGCGATCCGATGCGACGTGCGGGCCAGCGAGGCGACGGCAGAGACGATGTTGGCGGCTGTCGGCAGGATCCCGTCCGGGTCGCAGACCCGCAGCAGCCGCTGCACCTCGGACCCGGGCACCAGAACCCAGTCCACCGCAGCGCGAACGCAGCGCGCGTGCAACCGGTGCAGCAGCGAATAGCCGGCAGTACCGAAGAAGTCGACATCGGAGAGGTCCAGGATCAGCTGTCGATAGCCGGCCGCGTACCACTCGATCTTGTCGCAGAGGTCGGCGGCACTGGCGGCGTCGACCTCGCCGGATGCAGTGACCAGAACCGTGCCGACGCTCAGTGCGCGAGCGCGCACCGGACTGGTTCCAACTCGAGTGCCCGGCAGTGGGGGGACTTCAACCGAGCGGATGTGGTTAGCGACAACCATGATGCCTCCATCGGTCGATCCGCGGATCTGGTTGGGGCACCTCTGCAAGCCATCCGAGGCCTGATTGGGGAGCCCGACCCGCGAGGGTGCGCTTGTGGTTCAGGACGGCTGTGATCTCAACCTGATCCCGAATCTACTACGGATTCCGTCGTCACGCTATGGGTCACAGCAAACTCCTATATTTGCAGTTCAAGGTCAATTATCGGAACCGCTCCACCACGTTTGTGGCAGAAGGTGACAGAAGTGACGATGGGATCCGTAGCGCCCTGGTGGAGGCCCGGCCGGCGGCGATCCGAGCCCGGCTGGAGGTCTGGGAGAAACGTCCGGGCAGTATCGTCGTGCCGGAGATGAGTAATCCCTACCCGCCGCCGATGCCCCAGCGTGCGCCATCGTGCTACCGCCACCCCGACCGCGTGACGTTCGTCAGTTGTAACCGGTGCGGACGTCCGGTCTGCCCGGAATGCATGGTCAGCGCCTCGGTCGGTCAGCAATGCGTGGACTGCGTGCACCAGGCGGCCCAGACGGTGATCACCCCGGCACGCACCTCACGTCGGTCGGGCCCGGTTCCGGTGCTCAGCTACACCCTGATCGCGATCAACGTCGCGGTGTTCCTGCTGCAGGCCGTGAACCCCATCCTGAAGTTCCAGTTGGCGCTGGTTCCCGTCCTGGTAGCCGACGGCGAGTACTACCGCCTGATCACCTCGGCCTTCGTGCACTACGGCCTCGCGCACATCCTGTTCAACATGTACGCCCTGTACGTGCTCGGGCCGGAACTGGAACGCCATCTCGGGCGATGGCGATTCGCCGCGCTGTACGGCTTGAGCCTGCTCGGCGGTTCCGTTCTGGTGTACCTGCTCTCCGCGGCCAACGCGCCCACCGCCGGCGCCTCCGGCGCGATCTTCGGACTCTTCGCCGCGACGTTCGTCGCCTCCAAGCGGCTCAACCTCGACGTCCGCTGGCTGGTCGGGCTCATCGCGATCAACCTGGTGATCACCTTCATGTTCCCCGGCGTCAGCTGGCAGGGCCACATCGGCGGGCTGATCACCGGCGGTGTGCTCACCGCGGCCTACGTCTATGCGCCGCAGGACCGTCGCAGCATGGTGCAGGCCGGCGCCACGATCGGCCTGTTGGTGCTGTTCCTGGTGCTGATCGCCTGGCGCACAACCACTCTGGTCGGTTGAGTTACAGCCGAACCAGGCTGAACGGGTAGCTCAGCATGCCGCCCGGTGCGTTGTCGCAACCGGTGTCGAAGAACGACTGCAACTGACCGGTCAGGGTGACCGCGTTGAACGTGTACACGTCGTGGGTCGGGATGATCGGGCCGTAGTAGACATTGCCGCACCGCAGTCCGTCGGGCACATCGACGGTCAGGGTGTAGGTGCCGCCCGACTGGTGCGCCTGGGCGTACCACTGGAACGCCTTGGCGATCGGCATCGGATTGGCCGACACATTGGCGCACTGCTCCAGCCCGCCCGGCGGGTTGCAGGAACTGAACGACCAGATCCAGGTGTGGAAGTCATAGCGGCCGTCGACGTAGGCGTTGTAGTGGCCGATCTGCAGGGCGGCGTTCGCCGCCGGCGCCAGCCCCATCGCGGCCGCGACCGTCACCGCCCCGGCCAGGGCCATCCGCAGTGCGCGCATCGTCGGCCTCCTTCGTGCCTCGAATCTAAGTGCTCGGCCCTATCCGCTCACCCCGATTCCGCAGATCGAAACCGGACGATGGTTTGTTCCGCCGGGATAACATCACCGGCTGTGCTGACTGACGTGGTAGCCGGAACTCACACGCCGCCACGGTCGATCCGGCCTTCGATCGTGCTGGCCGCACTCGGCGTGGTGTTCGGGGATATCGGCACCAGCCCGCTCTACAGCGTCCAGACGATATTCCACCCGGACGGTCCGCACCCGGTGCCGATGGGTCAGTCCCACGTGTACGGCGTGGTGTCGCTGATCTTCTGGTCGGTGATGGTCATCGTGACCCTGACCTACGTCGGCCTGGTGATGCGCGCCGACAACGACGGCGAGGGCGGCGTCATGGCCCTCATCGCCCTGTTGCGCCGCTACGGAGACGGCAGCCCCCGTGTTATCGGGTTGCTCACCGGGGTCGGAATCCTCGGCGCCGCATTGTTCTTCGGCGACAGCATGATCACCCCGGCCATTTCGGTCCTGTCGGCGGTGGAGGGGATGAAGGTGCTCGACCCCGGGCTCGGGGACTTCGTCCTGCCGGCGACAGCATTCATCATCTCCGCTCTGTTCGCCCTGCAACGTCACGGCACCGCGGCGGTGGGCAGGTTCTTCGGCCCGGTGATGGTGGTGTGGTTCGCCGCGATCGCCGCCTGCGGTGTGCGCGGCATCATGATGCATCCGCGAATCCTGCGCGCGCTGTCGCCCACCTATGCCCTCGATTTCGTCCTGGACCATCCCTCCAGCGCCTTCATTTCGCTGGCGGCGATCGTGCTCACGGTCACCGGCGCCGAGGCGCTCTACGCCGATATGGGCCACTTCGGCCGGCGGGCCATCACGGTGGCCTGGCTCGGCGGAGTGCTGCCGGCGCTGACGCTGAACTATTTCGGCCAGGGCGCCGAACTGCTCGGAGATGAGTCCATGGTCAAGGCGCCGTTCTACATGCTTGCCCCGCAGTGGGCACAACTGCCGATGGTCATCCTCGCCACCGCAGCCACGGTGATCGCGTCGCAGGCGGTGATCACCGGTGCGTACTCGGTGGCTTCGCAGGCGGTGCAACTCGGCTACCTTCCCCGGCTGCGAGTGCGGCACACCTCTGAGTCGGAGATCGGCCAGATCTACGTGCCATGGATCAACGGGGTGCTGCTGGTCGCCGTGCTGGCCCTGGTGTTCGCCTTCCGAAGCTCAGCGGCGCTGGCCTACACCTACGGCATGGCGGTGACGGGCACCATCACCATCACCACGTTCCTGTTTCTCTACATCGCTCGCATGCACTGGCGCGCGCCGATGTGGCTGGTGGTTGTCGGCGGCGGGGCGTTGCTGACGGTCGATGTCGCTTTCCTGGCCGCCAACCTGGTCAAACTCGTTCACGGTGCGTGGCTTCCGTTACTGATCGCTCTGGCGACGTTCACCGTGTTGACTACCTGGCGGCGTGGCAGCGAGATCGTCATGTCCGCGCGCAATCGGGTGGAGGGCCCCCTCCGCGATTTCATCGCCGACATCGGGCGGCGCAGCCCGCCGTTGGCCCGCGTCCCGGGCACAGCGGTGTTCCTCAACCGGGCGGCCGGGACGGCTCCGATGGCGATGCGCGCCAACGTCGAGCACAACAAGGTGTTGCACGAGCGGGTGGTCGTGCTGTCGATCGACACTCCGCCGGTGCCGCGGGTGCCGGCGGCCGAGCGCATCGTCGTCGACGACCTCGGATCCGACGGCGACCGGATCCTCTTCGTGCGGGCGGACTTCGGCTATATGGAGCCTCCCGACGTGCCGGCGGCGCTGCGTTTGATCGAACCGCCGATCGGGTTCGGCGACCTGTCCTACTTCCTGTCCAGGGTCGACGTCATTCCCGGTCCGGCCCCCACGATGGCGCGTTGGCGCAAGCGCCTATTCATCGCGACCGCCCACATCTCTGCGGACGCCGCCGCGTATTTCCGGCTCCCGCCCGAGCAGACGGCCATCATCGGCGCCCGCATCGAGGTATAGCCCCCGCTCCGGGGAATCGGGTCTACCATTCCCGACGGTCCGCCTGATCTTGGGCGGTGATGGAAAGGGTGTACCGATGACGTCCCATGCAGGCTCTCAGGCCTTGCGTGCCGGCCTGGTTCTCGGAGCGCTGGGGGTGGTGTTCGGCGATATCGGCACCAGTCCCATCTACACCCTGCAGACGCTGTTCAATCCCGACGATCCGCATCCGGTGCCGATCAGCGTGAACAACGTCTACGGCTGTGTGTCGCTGGTGTTCTGGTCGGTGATGATGATCGTCACCCTGACCTACGTCGTGCTGGTCATGCGCGCCGACAACGACGGCGAGGGCGGCGTGATGGCGCTGATCACCCTGATCCAGCGCATCGGCGGGCGGTCCAGTCCCAAGCTGATCGCGGTGTTGTCACTGCTCGGATTGCTCGGTGCAGCACTGTTTTTCGGCGACAGCATGATCACCCCGGCGATCTCGGTGCTCTCCGCGGTCGAGGGTCTGAAGGTCATCGACCCGAAGTTCGCCGACTTCGTCGTCCCGATCACCGCGGTGATCATCACCGGCCTGTTCCTCGTACAGCGGCACGGCACGGCGACGGTGGGCCGGTACTTCGGCCCGGTGATGGCGCTGTGGTTCGTGGTGATCGGGGCACTCGGCGTGCACGGCATCGTCGAACACCCGCAGATCCTGCGCGCGCTGTCCCCGACCTATGCGCTGAGCTTCATGGCCGGCCACTTCCACATCGCGTTCTTCGCGCTCGCCGCCGTCGTGCTGTCGGTGACCGGCGCCGAGGCCCTCTACGCCGACATGGGCCACTTCGGCCGGCGGGCCATCACCTTCGCCTGGCTGGGCCTGGCGCTGCCAGCACTGGTGCTCAACTACTTCGGTCAGGGCGCGCTGCTGCTGGGCAATCAGAGCGTGGTGGAGGCGCCGTTCTTCCTGCTGGTGCCGGGGTGGGCGCAGATCCCGATGATCGTGCTGTCCACCGCGGCGACGGTGATCGCCTCCCAGTCGGTGATCACCGGCGCCTACTCGGTCGCTGCGCAGGCCGCACAGATCGGCTATCTGCCGCGGCTCCGGATCGCGCACACCTCGGAGTCCTCGATCGGGCAGATCTACGTGCCGTGGATCAACGGCATGTTGTGGTCTGCGGTGATCATTCTGGTGTTCGCCTTCCGCAGTTCTTCCGCGCTGGGCTACGCCTACGGCATGGCGGTTACCGGGACGATCACCATCACCACCCTGCTGTTCCTGTACGTCGCACGGGTGCGCTGGAATGCGCCAATATGGCTGCTGATTCTCGGCGGCGGCGCGCTGCTCGGGGTGGATCTGCTGTTTCTCGGCGCCAATATGACCAAGCTGTTCCACGGCGCCTGGCTGCCGTTGCTGATCGGTCTGCTGGCCTTCGCCGTGCTGACCACCTGGCGGCGCGGCCGCGAGATCGTCACTGAGATCCGCGACCGCAGCGAGGGGCCGCTGCCGGACTTCATCCAGAAGATCGACGACGGCCGGCCGCCGTTGCCGCGACTGCCGGGGACGGCGATCTTCCTCAACCGCGGCAGCGCCACCGCGCCGTTGTCCATGCGGGCCAACGTCGATCACATCCACGTGCTTCAGGAGCATGTGGTGATCGTGTCGGTCGAGACGATGCCCGTGCCCAGAGTTTCCGACGATCAGCGCATCACGGTTGACGATCTGGGGAACCCGGCCGACGGCATCTTCTTCGTCGGGATCCGCTACGGCTACATGGAGCGACCCGACGTCCCGGCCGCGCTGGCTCTGGTGGATCCGGCGCTGACCGAGGGGGCGATCGACCTGGGCAACGCAACCTACTTCCTGTCCAAGGTCGACCTGGTCGTCGGTCCGGCCCCGACGATGGCGCCGTGGCGTAAACGGTTGTTCGTTGCCATCTCCCACATGACCGCCGACGCCGCGGGCTTCTTCGGTCTCCCGCAGGACCGCACGGTCATCATCGGTGCGCGCATCGAGGTCTAGGGTGAACTGATGGCTGAGAGCACCACCTGTGTCATCGTCGGTGGCGGTCCCGCCGGGATGGTGCTCGGCCTGTTGCTGGCCCGGGCAGGCGTCGAGGTCACCCTGCTGGAGAAGCATGCCGACTTCCTGCGCGACTTCCGCGGCGACACCGTGCATCCCAGCACCCTGCGACTGCTCGATGACCTCGGACTGTGGGATTCCTTCAACGCGCTGCCGCAGAGCAGGATCGACCACCTCGGCTTCGATGTCGACGGTGACGAGGTGACGCTGATCGACCTGCGCCGGTTGCGGAGCCAGCCGCACCCCTATATCGCGATGGTGCCGCAATGGGACCTGCTGAACCTGCTTGCCGAGGCCGCCGCGAAGGAGCCGTCATTCACGTTGCGGTTGCAGCATGAGGTGACCGGACTGCTCCGCAGTGGCAACCGGGTCACCGGCGTGCGGTACCGCACTCCCGACGGTGAGGCCGAACTCACCGCCGACCTGACGATCGCCTGTGACGGGCGCACCTCGACGGTGCGCCGTGAATCCGGTCTGCCGGTCAAGGAATGGCCGGTTCCCTTCGACGTCTGGTGGTTCCGCCTGCCCCGCGATGCCAGCGCGGAGTACTCGCTGGTGCCCCGCACCGCACCGGGCAAGCTTGTCGTGATGATCCCGCGCGAGGGGTACTTCCAGATCGCTTTCCTGATCCCGAAGGGCAGCGATGCCGCGTTGCGCGCCCGCGGCTTGGAGGTCTTCCGCGAGGAGATCGCCGCACTGGTGCCGGAGGCCGAGACCTCACACCTGATGTCCTGGGATGACGTGAAGCTGCTTGACGTCAAACTCAATCGGCTCACGCGCTGGCACGCCGACGGACTGCTCTGCATCGGCGACGCCGCGCACGCGATGTCGCCGATGGGCGGGGTCGGCATCAACCTCGCCGTCCAGGACGCGGTCGGCGCGGCCACCCTGCTGGCCGAACCCTTGCGCCGGCGCGGTGTAACCGATGCCGACCTCGCCGCCGTCCGGCGCCGTCGTCTGCCGGCGACGGTCGTCACCCAGGCGATCCAGCGCGCCATGCACCGGGCTCTGGTGGTCCCGGTGTTCGGCGGCGCGGATGGCAAACCGCCGGCAGCCTTCGTGACCCTGTTACGGAAACTGCCCTGGGTGACGGCGATCCCGGCCCGTGTCATCGGTGTCGGGGTTCGCCCGGAACGCGCTCCGGAGTGGGCCCGGCGCTAGTCGAATTCGGCTGCCAGCCTTCGCTTGTCGACCTTCTCGGTGCCGACGGTGGGCAGTGGCGCTTCGCGGATGATCCATCGGGTCGGCACCGCGAAGTAGGCGACCTCCTCAGACATGTGCCGACTCAGTTCCGCCGCAGAGGGTGCGCGTCCGGTGCGGTGTACCACCACGGCCGCCAGTTCCTCACCGAGATCGGGGTGCGGAAGGCCGATCGCGGCGGCGTCGACCACATCGGGATGGCGCATCAGCGCCGCCTCCACATGCGGGCAGGCGATGTTCTCCCCGCCGCGGATCACCATGTCCTTGCTACGGCCGTCGATGAAAAGGTAGCCCTCGTCGTTGAGATGGCCGATGTCACCGGTGTGCAGCCAGCCGTCGGAAGTGATTGTGCCGTCATGCATTCCGAGGTATCCGAGCATCAGGGTGGGGGATCGCACCAGGATCTCGCCCCGGCCTGTGGAGTTGGGGCCGTCCTCGTCGGGTTCGGCGATCTTCAGTTCGACGGTGGGGAACGCCCGGCCGACCGTCTTGGGGAAGCGTTCGAGTTCCGGCCCGGTCGCCAGGGTGAAGAAGCCGGCGCCCTCGCTCATGCCCCAGGTGTTGGCCAGGCCGCGGCGTGAAAGCTGCGGGATCCGGTTGGCCAGCCGTTCCAGCAATGCCGGAGGGACCGGGGCTCCACCAAGGGGGAAGGCTCGCAGGCTGGACAGATCGCGGGAGTCGAATTCGGGATGCTCGAGCAGTCGGGCGGCCATCGTCGGCACCGCACCCCAGCGCTGCACCCTCTCCCTCTCGATCAGAGCGAGCACCTGGGCCGGGTCGAAGCGGCCCTCGTTGAAGATCACCAGTCCGCCGATCAGTGTCTGGGTGATGAGGGTGGCGAAGGCTCCGATGTGGAAGATCGGCGTGGAGAGCAGGGTCACGGACTGTGGAGCGTCGGCCGAGAGCAGGTGCGGTAACTGGCGGGCCCGGGCCAGCACGTTCTGCTGGTTGGCCACCAGTGCGCGGAACGGAAGTTCGACGGCCTTGGGCATGCCGGTGCTTCCGGAGGTGAACAGGATGAAGGCGGGATCCTCCTCGCTGCCCGGTCCGGGGACCTGCGGCCGCTCAAGGGAGGATGCACTGAAACAGGCGGACAGCGAGCCCATCTCGAGGACCGGTGTGTCCTTCGGTACCAGATCGGCGGCATCGGCGATGACGACCCGCGGGGCGGTCAGTGCCAGTGCGTGTGCAGTCTCCGGGTGGCTCCACCAGCGGTTGCCCAGCACCGGCACCGCGCCCAGCGACCAGACCGACCACAAGGCCAGCACCCAGTCCGGACTGTTGTAGCCGAGCAGCATGACCCGGTCACCGGGCCGGATTCCCAAGGACGCCAATGCTTCCCGGGCCGGCCCGAGTGCGGCGAAGAACTCGCCGGCGGTGATCCGCCGTTCGCCCTGGACGAGAAAGGTGCGTCCGGACCAGCGCTGCACGCCGGTGAGGAACTCGTCGAAGGTGCGTGGCCGCGGTTCGAACACCAGACCCGGGTGGCCGCCGTACACACCGGCAACCACCGCATCACCCCACGGGGACTCCATGGGGTGATGCTAGGCCGGGCTGACCGCCTCGATCCGGGCGGGCACATGCTTGTGCCACGGGGTGCCGGCGTAGGCGTCGCGCCAGTCGGTGGAGGTCAGCTCGTTGGGCGCGACGCCGGGCGACCGGAGCCTGCCGTCGGAGTCGATGAAGTCCACGCCGTAGCCGTTCGGCAACGCGGCGTGCCCGGCCAGCATGGTTTCGGTCACCTCGACGGTGGCCTCGGCACTGCCCGCCGCGGTGGTGATGCGTGCCCGCCCGCCGTCGACCAGACCGAGCGCTTCGGCGTCGGCCGCGCTCACCCGCAGTGCGCCATCGGTGTCGCGCCGGCGCCACTCCGGGTTGCGCAGAATGTCGTTGGCGGTGAAGGCCCGACGCTCCCCGGCCGACAGCACGATCGGGAACTCGTCGGTGGTGAGCCCGGTCCGGGCGTCCTTGAGGGCGCGGAGATCGTCGAGCAGTTCCGGGATCACGAGTGCGAACTTGCGGTCCGGGTGGCCGATCAACGCCCAGTCGTCGGCGTACTCGTGCTCGGTGAAGGTCATCCCGGACCGGCTGTTGAGGATCGCGGTGAACAGCGCGTTGCCGTCGGCGTGACCGGCCCGTTGCACCGCGGCGGGGTAGGTCATCAGCGCCTTCTGCGCCAGTCCCCACAGCGCGGCCGCACCGGCCAGGCCTTCCGGCAGGGTGGGCCCGAGGGTCTCGTAGAGCACGAAGGGCAGCGTCTTGTTCAGCCCGGGGTTGGTCCCCACCGCGACGAAGAACGCCTGAAGGTAGGCGTCCAGTCCCTTCGCGGCGGCCTCCCGCAGTGGCTGCAGCTCCTCCTCGGTGACCACCCCGAGCGCGCGCATCAGCCGGGCCCAGATCTCCGGTTCGGGCAGGGTGCCCTCCAACGGCTCGAACAGCCGGTGCCGGAGGTGAAAGGTGTTGTGCGGGAACTCCAGATTGAAGAAGGTGGCTTCGCACTTCTCGAACTGGTTGGCCGCCGGCAGCACGTAGTGCGCCAGTCGCGCCGTCTCGGTCATCGTCACGTCGATGACGACGAGGAGTTCCAGCGCCTCGAACGCTTCCCGGCAGGCGGCGGAGTCGGCGATCGAGTGCGCCGGGTTGGAACTCTCCACGATCATCGCCCGGATCCGGTCCGGGTGATCGGTCAGGATCTCCTGCGGGACGGCGTTCGACGGCACCAGGCCGGCGACGATCGGGGCCCCGGTGACCGGTGTGCGGCCCACGCCGGTGCTGCTGACGGAGATCAGCGGGCCGAACATCGAATGCAGATGCTGGCTTCCGCGTTTGGCGAAGTTGCCGGTGAGGATCCACAGCATCTTGTTGAGGTAGGAGCACAGCGTGCTGTTCGGCGCCTGCTGGATGCCGAGATCTTCGAACACCGCGACGGATCCGGCGGCCGCGATGCGCCGGACGGCACTGCGCAGCAGGTCCTCGTCGACCCCGCAACGCTGTGCGTAGTCGCCGATCGGCACCTCGCGCAGGGCGGCCCGCACGTCGTCGGCGCCGTGGGTGTGCTCGGCGAGAAAAGTTTCGTCGCAGAGGTTCTCCTGCACCAGCACCGCGGCCATGGCCGCCAGGCACCAGGCGTCGGTGCCGGGCTTGACCCGCAGGTGGAAGTCGGCCATCGCCGCGGTGTCGGTGAGCACCGGGTCGATGACGATCATCGAACGGGCCGGGTCCTTGGCGATGTCGTTGAGCACCGTGCGAGCCCGCGGGAAACTCTGCGACATCCACGGGTTCTTGCCGATGAACACCGACACCTCGGTGTGCTCGAACTCCCCGCGGGTGTGCCCGCCGTGGAGGTGGGCGTCCACCCAGAACTCGCCGGTCTTCTCCTGCGCCAGCGCATTCGACCGGTAGCGCGACCCGATGGTCTTGAGGAAGGCGCCGCTGTAGGCGCCGCCGAGGTGGTTACCCTGACCGCCGCCGCCGTAGTAGAAGATCTTGTCCCCGCCATGTTCGTCGGCGATCGTGCGGAACCCCTCGGCCACCTCGGAAATGGCGGTGTCCCAGTCGATCTCCTCGTAGCTGCCGTCCGGGCGCCGGCGCAGTGGAGAGGTGAGCCGGTTGGGGTTGCTCTGGTAGTAGTCCAGTCGCAGGGCCTTGTTGCAGGTGTAGCCCTGGCTCGCCGGGTGGTCCTTGTCGCCGCGGATCTTGGCCAGCGTGCTGCCTTCAGTCTGGACGACGATGCCGCAGTTGCACTCGCACAGGATGCAGGCGGTCGGTTGCCATTCAGCGGACATGGTCATTTCCCTTCGGTTTTCAGCAGGCTGCGCAGCCGCCGGTGGGTGGCGTCCAATGGGGCGACGTCGCGTTGGGTGCGCGCCAGCACGAGGGCGCCCTCCAGGGCGGCGATCACGAGTGTCGCGAGGTCGGCGGCCTTGCCCCGGCTCACCCCGTCGGCGATCAGGCGTTGGGCGATCAGGTCGCTCCACAGGTCGAATGCCGCGGCGGCATGCTGCACCGCGGCGGCTGTCCGGGGATCCGGATCGCCCGCCTCCACGGCCACCGCCATCACCGGGCAGCCGGCACGGAAGTCGCTGTCCAGCAGGCTCTTCCGGTAGAAGCGCACCGCAGCGTCGAGCATCGCGGCCGCGCTGGGAGCGCCTCCGATGGCGTCGGCGACGTAGCCGGCGGCGTAGTCGACCGCCTCGCACAGCAGCTGGCCGCGTCCGCCGGGGAAGTAGTGGTACGCCGACCCGCGCGGGGCGCCGCTGTGCTCGAGAACGTCGGCGATCGCGGTGGACCGCGCGCCCCGCTCCCGCATCAGCAGTGCGGCGGAGACCACCATCCGTTCACGAGGTCCGGTCATCTAAGTATGTAACCATACATAACCGGGTGGCGTCGAGAGTGGGCGCCAGTTACGGAATTGCGGCTTTACCTGTGCGCAGGGTCCACGCTCGCGGCGGCGGGTCACGCCTCCGTGGCGACCGCCTTGGCCCAGCGGTAGTCCGCCTTGCCGGCCGGGGACCGCACGATCTTCTCGCTGCGGATGAATGCCTTGGGAACCTTGTAGTCGGCGATGTGCTCGCGGCAGGCCTCGGCGAGTTCGGAGTCGGTGGCGCTGCGGTTCTCGGCGAACTGCACGATCGCGACCACCTCGTTGCCCCACCGCTCCGATGGCCGGCCGGTCACCACCACGTCGTAGACCGACGGATGGCTGGCCACCGCGCGCTCGACCTCCTCGGCGAAGATCTTCTCTCCGCCGGAATTGATCGTCACCGAGTCGCGGCCGAGCAGTTCGATGCGACCGTCAGGCAGCAGACGGGCCTTGTCGCCCGGGATCGACCAGCGCACGCCGTTGATGGTCGGGAAGGTTCGGGCGGTCTTCTCGGCGTCGCCGAGGTAGCCCAGCGGGACGAATTCCCGCCGCGCCAGCCAGCCGTCACCCTCGCCGGGTTCCAGCACCCGGCTGAAGTCGGCCGAGACCACGGTGGTGTCGGCCAGCGGACTGAACGTCGCGGCGTCCACCGCGGCGCCCTTGGTGGCGACGGTGGTCATCTGCGCGCCCGACTCCGAGGCGCCGACGGCGTCCATGATCATCAGACTGGGCAGCGCATTGAGCAACCGGTCGCGCACCGTCGGGGACAGCGGCGCCCCGCCGTTGGTCATCGCCAGCAGTCCGGACAGGTCGTAGTCGCCCTTCTCGATCTGGTCCACCAGTGGCCGGGCCATGGCGTCGCCCACCACCGGGATGCCGATCACCCGTTCCCGGGCGGCCAACCGCAGAATCGCGTCGGCGTCGAATTTCACGACGTCGTCGGGAACGGCGATCCAGCCGCCGGTGGTGATGGTGTTGAACACGCCCCACTGGGCGGCGCCGTGCATCAGCGGCGGGATCAACAGCAGTGAGCGGAAGCCCGCCTGCGCACGGGCCTGCGCCGCCAGATCGGCGTAGGAGGTGAGTTCCGCGCCGCCGGCCAGGAAAGGCCGTCCGCCCATCGCCGACATGAAGATGTCGTTCTGGCGCCACAGCACGCCCTTGGGCATACCGGTGGTGCCACCGGTGTAGAGGATGTAGAGGTCGTCAGGGGTGGGCGTGGGCATTCCGCCGGCGGGAGCCGGTGTGGCGGTGATGGATTCGTAGTCGACCGCCCCGGGCAGCAGTTCGTTGCCGGAGCCGTCGTCGACCTGGATGAGCACCGTGAGGTCGGGAAGGCTGCCGAGGATCGCGTGCACGTTGGGTGCGAACTCCCCGGCGTACACCAGGGCGCGGGCCTTCGAATCGCCGAGCAGGTAGAGCAGCTCCTCCTCGACGTAGCGGAAGTTGACGTTGAACGGGGCGACCCGGGCGCGGTAACCGGCCACCATCGCCTCGAGGTACTCATTGCCGTTGCGTACGTAGATGCCGATGTGGTCCTGGCCGGACTGGTGGCCCTCCAACTGGTCACGCTCGATGTGACAGCCCAGACCCTGGGAGGTCAGGTAGTGCGCGACGCCGTCGATGCGGGCGTCCATCTGCGCGTAGGTCAGCCGGCGGTCCCGCCAGATGAAGAACTGCTGATCGGGGACGGTCTCCGCGACGGTGCGGAAGACGGTGGACAGATCGAAGCCGGCGCTCATCAGTTCACTCTAAGCGCCGGTTCCGATCGCCACCGCGGCGTGCCTCAGCCGCGCCGCACGAACAGGGCGAGCACCGCGCCGACCGCGGCGGCCGCGGCGCCGACACCCAGCGACAGTTGCAGGCCCGACGTGAAGGCGTCGTGGCTGCCACTGATGATCGCCGCCGACAGTGGCTCAGGTGCGCCCGGGATCGACGGAGCCAGCCCCTTGGACACCAGTTCCTTTGCCGGGGAGAGCCTTTCGGCGATCGGCAGCGGAACGCCCCGGCCGGTGAGGCTGTCCTGCAGGGTCGATCCGACCCGGCTGCTCAACACCGAGCCGAGGATGGTGGTGCCCAGCACCGCGCCCAATTGCACCGAGGTGCTCTGCAGACCGCCGGCCACGCCGGCGTCGTCCACCGGGGCGTTGGACACGATGGCCTCCGAACTGGCGGTCAGCACCAGTCCGATGCCCAGGCCGAGCAGGGCGAAGGCCGGCCAGATGGCGCCGTACCCGGACGCCGCGTCCAGCCCGGTCAACAGCCACAGCCCGCCGGCCACCGCGCCCAGGCCGACCACCATGGCCGGCCGCGGGCCGAACCGTTCCGTGAGGATGCCGGACAGCGGGGCGGCGACCATCATCGCCGCGGACAGCGGCAGTGTGCGCACGCCGGTCTGAATCGGGCTGAAGCCCTGCACGTTCTGCAGGAAGAGGGTCATGAAGAACAGCGCGCCGAAGAGGGCGAAGAAGTTGACGGTGACCACCGCGGCTCCGATCGACAGCGACCGGTTGGCGAACAACCGCAGTGGCAGCATCGGATCGGGCGCGTTGCGCTCGGCGATGATGAACGCGCCCATCAGTAGTGCGCCGCCCAACAGGAAGGCGACGGTCTGCGGGTTCAGCCAGCCCCACTCGGGTGCCTTGATCAACCCATAGACGGTCAGGAACAGGCTGCCCGACAGCGTCAGGATCCCGGCGATGTCGAGGCGATGCTCACCGTCGCTTCGGCTTTCGACGATCGCCGCGGTGCCGAGAACCACCGCGATGACCGCGATCGGGACGTTGATGTAGAACACCGATTCCCAGCTGTAGTGCTCGACGAGGATGCCGCCCAGGATCGGGCCGGCGGCCACGGAGACGCCGGATGCCGCACCCCAGATGCCGATGGCGGTGTTGAGTCGGTCCGGCGGGAACGTGCTCCGCACGATCGCCAGGGTGCTGGGCATCAGCAGCGCGCCGAACACGCCCTGGATCGCGCGCAGGGCGATGACGCCGCTGACGGTGCCGATCAGGCCGATGCCGACCGAGGCGACGGCGAAGCCGATCACGCCGAGCAGGAACACCCGCTTACGGCCCAGCATGTCGCCGAGCTTGCCGCCGAAGATCAGCAGCGAGGCCAGGGCCAACAGGTAGGAGTCGGTGATCCATTGCAGATCGGGCAGCGAGGCGCTGAGGTCTGCGGCGATGCGCGGGTTGGCGATCGCCACCACGGAGGCGTCGAGGCCCACCATGATGACGCCCACCGACACCGCTGCCAGCGTCCACCAGGGATTGCCCCGCAGTCCGGCGAGGACCGGCGCGCGATGGTTCGCCGCGGACCGCCGGTCCGGTTGAACTGTGCTGATTGCCATGATGACAGTCCTTTCGGGTAAGTGGAGGGTCTCCACCACTTCCTTCTGCGACCGTACGCTTAAGTGGTGGCCGTCCTCCACTTCGGTGGGTAGTCTGGGGCCGTGATTCCGGACGCATCGCGAGCAGAGGTGAGACCCAGGCCACTGGAATCGAAACCGCTGCGCGCCGATGCCGAGCGCAACCGGGAGAGCATCGTCGCCGCCGCAGCCGAGTTGTTCGCCGAGCGTGGTCTGTCGGTTCCGTTGGAGGATGTCGCCCGGGCCGCCGGGGTGGGGGTGGCCACCCTGTACCGCCGGTTCCCGACCCGAACCGATCTGGCGATCGAGGTGTTCGCGCGCAATCTGGACTCCGCGGTCGCGGTGGTTGACCGGGCGCTGGCCACTCCGCTCGCGTGGGATGGCTTCCGCGACATGGTTTTCGGGCTCTGCGCGCTGCAGGCCTCCGATCCGGGGCTGCGAGCCCTGCTCACCACCGCGTTCCCCACCACCTCGCGGATCGAGCAGCAGGTGTCGGCCACCGTGGAGAAGATGGCCGCGGTGATCACCCGCGCCCAGGAGGCCGGCGCGGTGCGTTCCGACGTGACGGCCGGCGATGTCGTGGTCACGTTGCTGGGCAATGCCGGCGTGGTGGAGGCCACCCACACGCATGCGCCGGGCGCTTCCCGGCGGTTCGCCGCCCTGATGATCGACGCGTTCGGCACCGGGGCGCGCGCGGCACTGCCGTCGGCCACCCCGCCGGAGGACCTGCGGCGGTCGATCGCCATGCTGACGGGTGAGAAGTAATCGACAACAGGAGTGCGACATGAGTGATCGGGCCCGTATCGACTTCCCGTCCCGCATCGGCGTCTGGTGGGCCAGCGACACCTGGCCGATGCCGGCCGCCCAGGAGGTGGCCCGCGACATCGAAGCGATGGGTTACGGCTCGCTGTTCCTGCCCGAAATCGGGTTCAAGGACGCGCTCATCGAATCGGCCGCCTTCCTCGACGCCACCGAGCGACTGGTGGTCGGCACCGGTATCGCCAACATCCACGCCCGCATCCCGGAGACCGCAGAGGGCGCCGGCCGTACCCTGACCGCGTTGTATCCCGGCCGCTTCGTGTACGGCCTCGGTGTCAGCCATGGTCCGCTGGTGGCACGCCTCGGCATCGAGTACGACAAGCCATTGGCCACCATGCGCAGCTATCTGGAGCGGATGGCCGCGCTGCCGGAGATCATCGAACCGGGCTCAGGCCGTCCGACGCGACTGCTGGCGGCGTTGGGCCCCAAGATGATTGAGCTGTCCGGAAGTGCGGCCGACGGGGCCCACCCGTATCTGGCCACTCCCGCGCACACCGCGATCGCCCGCGAGATCCTCGGGCCGGACAAGTGGGTGGTGCCGGAACAGGCCGTCGTCGTCGGCGGTGATGACGCCGAGCAGATGCGGCGCGCGCATCTTCATCTGCAGATCTATTCGGGGCTGCCGAACTACCGCAACTCGTGGAAGCGGCTGGGCTTCGACGAGTCCGACTTCGTGCCCGGCGGTTCGGAGAAACTCGCCCGCGGCGTGGTCGGGATGGGGTCGGTCGAACAGGCCGCCGCGACGGTCACCGCACACCTGGATGCCGGCGCCGACCACGTCCTGGTCCAGGTCCTCGGCGACGGCAATCCGGCCTGGGACCCGCGCCCGGCCCTGGGTGAACTCGCCGCGGTGTTCGGGCTCGGCGCCTGAAACCCGATCAGCGCCTGAAACCCGATCAGCGCCTGAGCCAGCTCTGCACCTTGGACAGTTCGCGGCTGTAGTTCTCGTACATATCGTCTTCGAAGTACACCGCACCGTTGATCTTCTGGGTGTCGTGCCAGATCACCCGGACGCGCAGGTTGCCGCGGCCGAACGAGTCGGTGTTCTCGCTCTTGACCAGGTGCTTCCAGCCGTGCTCCGCACCGAGCTTCGCCAGCGCCTGCCGTTCGTCGGTACCAGCCATGACTTCCTCTTCTCCGCTAGTTCTGCGGATGAGGCTACTTCATACTGATCACCGTGCCGCGGACTCGCGAGGACCTTCGCATCCCCTCCCATGGCGAACAACTGGCGGCTTACCTGTACCGGCCGGAAGCCGAGGGCCCGGTGCCGTGTGTGGTGATGGCGCATGGCTTCTCGGCCACCCGTGACGACGGTCTGCCCGCCTATGCCGAGGCATTCCAACAGGCCGGGTTCGCGGTCGTGCTCTTCGACTACCGGCACTTCGGCGCCTCGACCGGCGAGCCGCGTCAGTTGCTCGACATCAGCCGTCAGCAGGACGACTACCGCGCGGTGATCGACTGGGCCCGGCATGCCGACGGCATCCACCCCGACCGGATCGCGCTGTGGGGGTCATCATTCAGCGGTGGTCACGTGATCGCGGTCGCCGCCGCCGACCCGCGGATCGCCGCGGTGGTCTCGCAGGCGCCCTTCACCGACTCTCTTGCCGCGATACGGGCCATGCCGGTGCGAAATGCTGTGCGGGCCGGCGTTGCAGCGGTGCGCGACCAACTGGGAGCCCTGCTGGGCCGGCCGCCGCGTTACCTGCCCGCGGTCGGTGAACCGGGAACCTTTGCGGCGATGACCGCACCGGAGGCCACCCCGGGATTCGAGGCGATCGTCAGGCCGGAGTCGTTGTGGCGCAACGAAGTCGCGGCCAGGGTCGTTCTGCAACTGAGCCGCTATCGGCCGGTGCGGCTGGCATCCCGGCTGACGATGCCGGTGCTGTTCTGCGTGTGTGACGCCGACGCGACTACGCCCGCGGGCCCGAGCCTCGAGGCTGCGCGGCGTGCTCCGCGCGGAGAGTTACACCGCTACCCCTACGGGCACTTCGCGATCTACACCGACCCTCAGGTGAAGGTCGACCAGGTGGAGTTCCTCAGGCGCGTGCTCGCCGGGTGAGATCGACTGTGGCCGAACGTAATTCGTCCACAGAGTCCAGCCGTCCGCTGAAGCCGACGCGGGTGTAGGCCGGGGCGCCGCGCGGTGTCGTCACCTTCAGGTCCAGACCGTAGCGGTCGATCCCGGTGCACACCGCGGTCTCGGCGTCCGGGTAGCCGCCCAGCGCGCGGGCCATCTCGACGAGTGCGACGTGGTGGTCGGCGTTGAGGTGCTCGACGGCCCCGGCGGCGTGCGGGCGGATCGGATCCGGTGTGGCGGCGGCGTAGTCGGCCGAGGTGGCGGAGTCCATCCGCCCGTAGCCGCCCACCCAGCGGACCCGGGAAACCCGCAGCACCCAGACCGCGAAGTCGCTGTAGTCGATGTAGTACTTCGCGGCCGGGACGGCGGCGATATGCGCGGCGCGGGCGGCGTCGAGTTCCGCGCCGGCCGGTTGCTCGACGATCCCGGCCAGGGTGATCCGGGCGCTGGCCAGCGGGTCGGGTTCGGCGTCCGGCGCCACGATGGACAGGCTGGCCCGCGGGTCGGCGGCGAGGTTGCGGCCGTGCTCGGCCAGTTGCGAGACGCACAGCACCGGCGCCCCGTCGAGCAGGCCGTAGGTCACGAACGACGCCCACGGGTCTCCGGCGGCGGTCAGACTGGCCAGCGTGGCCGCATTGGTGGAGGCGGCGATGGTGCGCGCCTCCTCGGCCGCCGACGGCCGCGCCGGGTCGGCGATCTCGGTCAGCGGCGGGGGGATGGTGGGCGCGTCGCCTGGGTCGCCATGATCGCGGGAAGCCATGTGATGGACGCTACCCGCGCGCCCTACCCGCGTTGCGTGAGGACGTGCGCGTCAGCGCATCAGCAGCCAGCCCATGAAGATGCCGACGCTCAGCGCCACGATCGTCACCGGGATGCCGAAGCGCACGAACGTCTTCGTCGAGTAGCCGCCCGGCCCCATCACCATCAGGTTGGTCTGATGCGCGATCGGGTTGAGGAACGTCAGCGAGATGCAGGTGCCGATCAGCGTCAGCAGGATCACCGGATCGAGGCCGGCGCTGTTGGCGACCTTGATCGCGACCGGAGTCAGGATGGCCGCCGCGGCGGCGTTGGTGACGACATTGGTGACCAACGTGGTCACCACCGCGAAGACGATGGCCACCAGCACCGCCTCACCCTTGGACAGGTCCACGATCCAGCCCGAAATGATCGCGCCCAGGCCACTTTTCACCACGATGGTGCCCAGCCCGATCGAGCCGGCGATGATCGCCAGGATGTTCCAGTTCAGCGCGCGCGCCGCCGAACGGGCTGTCAGCACCCGGGTCAGCACCATCAGGACCGCACCGGCGGTGGCGATCAGTTCAACCGGGGCCAGGCCGAACGAACTGGCCAGGATGACGCCCACCAGGATGATCAGCGCGGCGGTGGTCTTGCCGGTCTGCGGCGCCTTGCCCGCGACCTTCTGCCACAGACCCACCAGTGGGTGATCGGCGAGGATCTCCGCCGACGGCGCGGTCACCAGACACATGTCGCCGGGCTTGGCCTCGGCCTTGCGCAACGACTTGGTGGTCTCGGCGGCCACCACCATGATGTCCTCGTCGTCATCGAGGTCCTGAATGGCGGTGACCTCGTCGCTGGAGACCGACACCAGGAACAGGTCCTGGCGGGCCAGCCCGAACCGGGGGCTGCCCCACAGCATCCGCACCCCGTCCTCGGTGGCGCGGTAGACCAGGACGTCGCCGGCCTCCAGTCGGGCGTCGGTGCGGACCTTCTCGCCCGGCCGCTTGATCTTGACCAGTTCGAACTCCGGCGTGTGGCCGATGCCGATCTCAGCGGCGCTGCGCCCGATGCTGTTGGCGACGTCGGACAGCGGGATCTCGGCCCGCCAGTTCAGCTCCCGCACCGGGGCCTCGGTCTCGCGGCGATTGAGTAGGGGGGCGTTGAGGAGCAGCACCGCCCAGCCCGCGATCGCCACCGGCACTGCCACCGGAACGAAGGAGAACATCGACAGGCTGACCCCGTAGGTCTTGGCGATGCCGGCGATGAGCAGGTTGGAACTGGTGCCGATCAGGGTGGCCGACCCGGCCAGCGTGGTGGCGTGCGCGATCGGCAGCAGCACGCCGCGGGCCGGGACGCCGTTGGTCTGCTCGAGTTCCTTGGTGGCCGGGATCAGCATCGCCATGATCGGGGTGGTGTTGATCAGCGCCGAGAGCACCCCGACCGGCGGGATCAGCCGGGCCAGGGCGCGTCGCACCGACGTCACCCCGGACAGCAGCCGGAAGGTCACCCGGGAGACCACGCCGGTGTAGAAGACACCCTTGGCGATCACCAGCATCGCCGCGATGGTGATGACGCCGCCGTTGCTCAGGCCGGCGAACAACTCCGACGGCTTGGCGATCCCGATGAACCCGGCCACCAGCAGCGCGCAGGTGAGGGCCAGCACGGTGGGTGCCTTCCCGCTGACGATGACGGCGAGGGTCACCAGCACGATGACGGCGGCGACCACGGGCATGGCGTGATTATCGGCAAGCGGTACTTAGCTGTATGCGGATTTCAACGACCCGGTACTTTGTCGTGCATGAGTCCGAACACGGGATCCAAGAAGTTCGTCGAGCAGGAGCACGCCCGCCTGGAGTCGGAGCTGGCCGACCTGCGCCGCCGCCGTGAGCAGCTGCACTCCGAGTTGCAGGCCGACGCCGAGAGCGTCGGCGATCGAGGCGACGCCGCCGACGCCCTGCAGCGCGCGGAGGACCTGGGCGGACTCGACGAGCAGATCAGCCGGTTGACCTGGCTGTTGGCCGGCGGCAACGCCACCGTCGAGGGCCAGCTGCCCAACGGCACCCAGGTCAAGCTGCGCTGGGCCGACGGCGAGGAGTCCACCATGCGGGTGGTCAACTTCATCGAGGAGACCCCGGCCGGCGAAGAGGACACCACGCTGACCGCCGACAGCCCGCTCGGTCTGGCGCTGCACGGGCACAAGGCCGGCGCGACCATCACCTACCGCACCCCCCGCGGCGAGCAGCAGGTCACCCTGCTGTCCATCAAGCTGCCCTGATGCGCGCGGTCCGGGTCAGCGCGCTCGGTGGTCCCGAGTCGCTCGAGGTCGTCGAGATCGACGAGCCGGCGGCCGACGGCGGCATCGTCGTCGACGTGCACGCGGCCGGGGTCGCCTTCCCCGACGCGCTGCTGACCCGCGGCCTCTACCAGTACCGCCCGGAGCTCCCGTTCACGCTGGGCGCGGAACTGGCCGGGGTGGTCCGTGCGGCGCCGGCCGGCGCGAAGGTCAAGGCCGGCGACCGGGTGCTCGGGCTGACGATGATCGGCGGCGCGATGGCCGAGACCGCGGTGCTCAACCCCGACAACGTCTTCCCACTGCCCGACAACGTGTCCTTCGAGGCCGGCGCGGGCCTGCTGTTCAACGACCTCACCGTGTACTTCGCGCTGACCGTGCGCGGCCGGCTGGCCAAGGGCGAGACCGTGCTGGTGCACGGCGCGGCCGGCGGGATCGGCACCTCGACTCTGCGGATCGCCCCGGCGCTGGGCGCCTCCCGGGTGATCGCGGTGGTCAGTTCCGAGGACAAGGCCGACGTCGCGCGCGCCGCCGGGGCCACCGACGTGGTGCTGGCCGACGGGTTCAAGGACTCCGTCGCCGAACTCACCGGCGGCAAGGGTGTCGACATCGTGATGGACCCGGTCGGCGGTGACCGGTTCACCGACTCGCTGCGCTCGCTGGCGCCGGCCGGCCGGCTGCTGGTGGTCGGTTTCACCGGCGGGGAGATCCCGACGGTCAAGGTGAATCGCTTGCTGCTCAACAACATCGACGTGGTCGGGGTCGGCTGGGGAGCCTGGACGATGACGCACCCGAATTCCCTGCGGGAGCAGTGGGAAGGCCTGGCCGGGCTGCTGTCCTCCGGTGCGCTGGCCGCCCCGCAACCGGACGTCTTCCCGCTGGAGCGGGCTGCCGAGGCGGTCGCCTCGCTGGAGAACCGGACCGCTAGGGGCAAGGTCGTCGTCCGCGTCCGCTGACCCGTCGCGAATCGCCTGGGCACAGTGGTTGCCCGGGCAGCGTTGGTATGCCGGGCGCGACCGGACACTGACATCAGCCACGCTGCACAGCGTGATTCCGTTGGGGGACTTGGACATCGCCCTGGTGGACGCCCGCTACACCGACGGATCCACCGATCGCTATCAGGTCCTGCTCGGCGAACCCGTCAGGTATGGCGCGCTGCTCTCGCATGTTGAGACGGAGCACGGTGCCGTCCTGCCGCGCGGAACCGGGTCGCGGGTCCTCGGCGGCGAGCAGAGCAACACCAGCGTGGTGTTCGACGATCAGGTGATCCTCAAGGTGTTCCGCCGGGTCGTCGCCGGGATCAACCCGGATATCGAACTGACCCGAGCGCTGGGCCGGGTGGGAAATCCGCACATCGCACCACTGCGGGGAACCTTCGGAATCGTCGAGGACGGCCAGGAGTTTTCGCTGGCGATGGTGAGCGCCTATGCGGCCGACGCGGTCAACGGCTGGGAGATGGCCACCGGCGGTCAATTCGACGGGGAGTCCCACCGGTTGGGGCAGGCGGTCGCCTCGGTGCACGCCGGCCTCGCCGAGGCGCTGGGCACTTCGCCTTCCGCGATGCCGGTGGATCGGATGATGCAACGGATGGACGCGGCGGTTGAAGCGGTGCCGCAACTGGCCGGGTACCGGGACGCCGCCGCGCAGCGCTTCACCAGCCTGGCCGGTGAGCCGCTCATCATGCAGAGGGTGCACGGCGATCTGCACCTGGGGCAGGCACTGCGGACGCCGGCGGCCTGGTTGCTGATCGACTTCGAAGGCGAGCCGGGCCAGCCGTTGAACCAACGGCGCCAACCGGATTCGCCGCTGCGTGACGTCGCCGGCATGCTGCGCTCGTTCGACTACGCCGGTTGCGGCGATCGCGGGGAGTTCTGCGCCGGATACGCGGTCGGGTCCGGTGTGGATCCGCGGGAACACGCCGAGGTGCTGGCAGCCTATGAACTGGACAAGGCGTTGTACGAAGCGGCGTATGAGGCGCGTCACCGGCCGGGGTGGCTGCACATCCCACTGGCGGCGATCGCGCGGTTGGTCGGTTGAACATCCGGGGCGCGCCTAAACTCGCCCGCATGAGGCGCCTTCCCACCGTCGCGAGCGCCTTGGCGATCGCACTGGCTGCTGCGGCCCCGGCCGCCCCCGCCCACGCCGCGCGGGAGGTACCCGGCTACGCTCACGTCGTCGTCGTGGTCGAGGAGAACCATGCCGCCGGATCCATCGTCGGCAACAAGGACGCCCCGTTCATCAACGCCCTCGCCGCCGGCGGCGCGCTGATGACGCAGTCGTTCGGCGTCACCCATCCCAGCCAGCCGAACTATCTGGCGCTGTTCGCCGGGGACACCTTCGGCGTCGGCTCCAACGCCTGCCCGCTGGATCTCGGCAACGCCCCGAATCTGGCCTCCGGCCTGCTCGCCGCCGGCTACACCTTCAGCGGCTACGCAGAGGGCCTGCCGGCTGTCGGATCACCGGTCTGCTCGAACGGCGCCTATGCGCGCAAGCACGTGCCGTGGGCGAACTTCGCCAACGTGCCGCCGTCGGTGTCAATGCCGTTGAGCGCCTTCGCCATCGGCAGCCTGCCGACGGTGTCCTTCGTCGTCCCCGACCTCAGCGACGATATGCACGACGGCAGCATCGCCTCGGCCGACAACTGGCTGTCGACCCATCTGGCCGGCTACGCGAACTGGGCCAGGGCCAACAACAGCCTATTGATCGTCACCTGGGACGAGGACGACGACAGCGCCGACAACCGGATCCCGACGATCTTCTACGGCGCCGGGGTCAAGCCCGGCCGCTACAGCCAGACGATCAGCCACTACAACGTGCTCTCGACCATCCAGGAGATCTACGGCCTGCCCAGGACCGGCCTGGCGGCCTCCGCCCCGCCGGTCACCGGGATCTGGCTGACCTGACCCGAACTTGTCGGTGGCCGGGTCTAGGTTGTCAGTCGATGGCCTTGCATATTCACCGCGCGGAACGTACCGACATCCTCGCGGACGGGTTGGGGAAGCTACTGGCCACGCCACCTTCCGACCCGTTCGCCGAGGATCTCGTCGTCGTGCCCGCCCGCGGGGTGGAGCGCTGGCTGTCCCAGCGGCTCTCGCACATCCTGGGCCGCGGAGCGGGCAGCGACGGCGTGTGCGCCGGCGTGGCGTTCCGCTCACCGGCCTCGCTCATCAGTGAGATCGCCGGCACCCGCGAGGACGACCCGTGGTCGCCGGAGGCCATGACCTGGCCACTGCTGGAGGTCATCGACGCCCACCTCGACGAACCCTGGTGCAAGACCCTGGCCACCCACCTCGGGCACTTCAGCGTGCGCGAGGACGAGCGGGAACTGCGCCTGGGACGCCGCTACGCGGTGGCCCGCCGGCTGGCCGGGCTGTTCGACTCCTACGCCCGGCAGCGCCCGCAACTGCTCGCCGCCTGGCTGGACGGTGACAACCCCTCTGATGAAGGGGGCCTCGATGACGATCTGGCCTGGCAGCCCGAACTCTGGCGTCGCCTGGTCGGGGTCATGGGCATCGACCCGCCGCACATCCGGCACGCCAAAACCATTGCCCAACTGCAGAGTTCGGGCGCCGGTCAGCTGCCGCAGCGGATCTCGCTGTTCGGCTACACCAGGCTGTCGTGCACCGACATCGAATTGCTCGACGCCCTGGCCGCCCATCACGAGGTGCACCTGTGGCTGCCGCACCCGAGCAACGATCTGTGGACCACCCTGTCCGATCTGCACGGGGTCATCCCGCGCAGCGAGGACATCGGCCACCGTGTCGTCGGACACCCGTTGCTGGCCACCCTGGGCCGCGATCTGCGGGAGTTGCAGCGCGCCCTGCCCCAGGCGACCGACGAGTTCCTGCCCGGTGTCACTCACCCGGACACCCTGCTGGGCTGGCTGCAGGCCGACATCGCCGCCAATACCGTTGCACCGCAAAGCCGTTCACATTCGGAACAGGACCGATCGGTGCAGGTGCACAGCTGTCACGGTCCGGCTCGCCAGGTCGACGTGCTGCGCGAGGTGCTGCTCGGCCTGCTCGCCGACGACCCGACCCTGGAACCCCGCGACATCCTGGTGATGTGCCCCGACATCGAGACCTACGCCCCGCTGATCGTCGCCGGATTCGGCCTCGGTGAGGTGGTCCCCGGCGCGCATCCCGCCCACAAGCTGAGGGTGCGGCTGGCAGACCGTTCGCTGCTGCAGACCAACCCGTTGCTCGGGGTGGCCGCCCAGTTGCTGACCCTGGCCGGCGGCCGGGCGACGGCCACCGAGGTGCTCAACCTCGCGCACGCCGAACCGGTGCGGTCCCGGTTCAACTTCACCGACGACGACATCGAGAACATCACCGGCTGGGTGCGCGAGGCCAACATCCGCTGGGGATTCGATCAGCAGCACCGCAAGCCCTACGGCGTCGACTTCATCCACAACACCTGGCGGTTCGGCCTGGACCGCATCCTGGCCGGGGTGGCGCTGTCCGACGACTCGGAGAACTGGTTCGAGACCACGCTGCCGTTGGACGACGTCGGCAGCAACAGCGTCGAACTGGCCGGCCGGCTCACCGAGTTCTGCGACCGGCTGCACCGGGTGATCGAGTCGCTCAGCGGCGCCCGCCCGCTGCGTGAGTGGCTGGCGACTCTGACCGACGGCATCCGGCTCATCACCCGGGTGGGCGACGACGACGCCTGGCAGTTCAGCCAGTTGCAGCGTGAGTTCAACGGAATCCTCGCCAGGGCGGGCGCCCGTGCCGAGACCCCGATGCGGCTCCCCGACATCGACTCGATGCTCTACCGGCAGTTGGCCGGCCGGCCGACCCGAGCCAACTTCCGCACCGGCACGCTGACCGTCTGCACCATGGTGCCGATGCGTTCGGTGCCGCACCGGGTGGTGTGCCTGGTCGGGATCGACGACAACGTCTTCCCGCGCAACGGCGCGGTCGACGGCGACGACGCGCTGGCCCGCGCTCCGCGGACCGGTGAGCGTGACGTGCGCTCCGAGGACCGCCAGCTCCTGCTCGACGCGATCAACGCGGCCACCGAGACGCTGGTGGTCACCTACACCGGCGCCAACGAGTACACCGGCCAGGAACGGCCGCCGGCGGTCCCGCTGGCCGAACTCCTCGACGCCCTGGACGCCACCACCGGCCAACCGGTCCGCGAGCAGGTGCTGGTCCGACACCCGTTGCAGCCCTTCGACGCCCGCAATGTCGAACCGGGTGCACTGGTGCCCGGTGCGTCGTTCAGCTTCGATCCGACCGTGCTGCACGCGGCGCAGGCCGCCATCAGTGAGCGCGGCGAGCGCCCGAACTTCGTCGGCGGACCGGTGGATCTGATCGACGCCGATGCCGACGTATCGCTGGCCGACCTGACTGGCTTCTTCCGGGACCCCGTGCGGGGGTTCTTCCGCGCGCTGGACTACACCTTCCCCGCGGAGGTGGAAGGCGTCGACGACGCGATGCCGGTGGAGATCGACAACCTGCAGGAGTGGACCGTCGGCGAGCGGATGCTGACCGACATCCTGCGCGGCATGCACCCGGACCGGGCGCTCAAGGCCGAATGGTGCCGTGGCACCCTGCCGCCGGGTCAGCTGGGCT
>Ga0208195_1001134_pt1 | contig 30434 bp, 47 predicted proteins | sample AD_UKC077_MetaG_FD_184441 | JGI IMG/M metagenome (GOLD analysis project Ga0208195, IMG submission 184441) | Active sludge microbial communities of municipal wastewater-treating anaerobic digesters from USA - AD_UKC077_MetaG (SPAdes) (version 2) | ecosystem: Engineered > Bioreactor > Anaerobic >... | reverse complement strand
TAAAATACTTCTTATTATTTTATTACCTTTTGATTCTCTACATTTTGGACAACCTTTACCATTAATATGACTATGTGGTGTTTGTAAAAAATCACCATGTCCTTCTTTATTACAAGTAATTAAAACTTTTTTACCACTTGATATAATGTTAACTTTATTGTAATCATATCTATTGCCATTTAATTCTAATGACTTTTTTATAAAATAATCTGTAGTCATAGGAATAGATAATTTTTCTGGTGCATATATCATATGATTACTTGGTAATTGTTCATATACTATACCATCATATATTACTTTTATTTTGTTTTTTCTAGTTGTATAAATTGTTATACTATAATCATATTTATCACCCCATTTATTTTTGGCCTCTTTTATAAATTGTTCTGTGGTTTTTCTTCTATCTAAAGACATAACTTTATAATTATTTTTTATATAATATATATAAAAATAATAACTTTCCCTTATGGTAAATAGTGAAAAATATGCAATAAAAAGAAAGGAATATAATGCAGATAAAACATTTGTTCAGATTTCCAAAGAGCTTCATAAAAAAATAAAAGAACATTGTAAAAATAATAATCTTAAAGTTAAAGATTTTTTAGAAAAAACAATAACTGAAAAACTATTTTAATTTAACATATATTTGAATTTTCTTTATCTTTTTATTTGTTGTTCTTCCTGATAATAATTGTTTTCTATCATAGAAAAAATGTGTATGTTCTGTAATATACATAGGAGTTTCAAAATCCACAACTAATTCATCCTTTATATCTTTTTGGTATGAAGGAATCCAATGATTATTAAAAGTTCCACAAATTTCATATTTACTATCCAACATTTCAAAGAATGGTAAAAAATCATCTTTTACTTCTCTCCAATAAAATGAGTTTATTCTTTCAGAATCTCTTAAATGTGCAGCTTCTCTTTTAACTTTTTCAAATACTAATCTCCAAGCATTACAATTTGGTGTCCATATAACTCTTACTTCAAATCCTTCATCAAGTAAATAAGCTAAATTTTCATTACAAAAGTTTTGTAATTCTTCTTTGATTTCAGAATTACCAAATGATTCAAAAAACTTTATTAAATATTTCATATATTATATATTAAATGTTAATTTTGTAATTATGATAAATAGATTTGATGGTAGATATAGTTTTCTTTCAAACTTCTACCCCTGTAAAATAGAACACCAAGGTATCACTTACCCATCTGTTGAGGCATTTTATGTTGCAATGAAATGTAATAGTAATCAAACATTTGATGGAGTATATTATACACCTGTGGATTTTAGAGAAATGATTGCAAAAATACCAAGTCCAGGAAGAGTAAAGAAAATAGGTCAAAGAATTAAAGTAAGACCTGATTGGGATTCTAAGAAATTAGAGTTTATGACTTGGGCTGTTAATGAAAAGTTCAAGGATCCTACATTAAAAGAAATGTTACTAATGACTGGTGATGTTGATATTATTGAAGGCAACTGGTGGCACGATGTCTTCTGGGGCCAATGTACTTGTGAAAAATGTGCAGGTAAAGGTAAGAATAAGTTAGGTAAACTTTTAATGGAAGTTAGAAGTGAACTAAATGGTACAAAAAAACCTAACCTTTATGATGTGTTATTTCCTAAGAAATAATGAAAATATATTAATTACTTTGGAGGGAACTATATTATTTTTATATATAGTATATGAGAAAATTAAAGGAACTTACAAAGGAAGAAGAACAAGAAATTTGTCTTAAAAGACAAAATGGACTAAAAAGAAAAGACATAATAAAGGAATATGGTATTTCAGATAGACATTACCAAAAAGTAATTATCAAAAATGGTGGTGAATTAAATGAAAGAACTAGAAAGTTTAACTTTGATGAAAATTACTTTGAAGATATAGATACAGAGGATAAGGCTTATTTTTTAGGTTTCATAGTTGCAGATGGTAGTGTTAATAAAAAAACATTAAATATATCACAAAAAGAGCCTGATATTTTATATGAGTTTAAAAGATATATAAATTTTGAGGGTAAAGTTTTAAAAAGTAAAGGAAGAGATATACATACAATAAATTTATATTCAGAAAAAACTATAAATGATTTATATAGATTGGGTATCTACTCAAATAAAACTATGATAGTAAAATATCCTGAAATACCTAAAGACTTAGAACATCATTTTATGAGAGGTTTATTTGACGGTGATGGTTGTATATCAATACATAAAAAGAGACAAGGTGGAAGAGATACTACAGATAGAGGGCAAGTTAATATATGTTCAGGTAGTAGAGATTTTATTGAAGAGTATGTTGAAAGATTGAATAAGTATTGTGGTATAACAAAAAATAAAATAAGATGTCCAAAGGGAACATATAATGTAATAGATTGGGCTTCATTTAGTGATATAGAGAGGTTCTATGATTTTTTCTACAAAGATGCAACTATTTATCTAAAGAGAAAAAAAGAAACTTTTGATATGGCAATATCTATAAGTAAGAGTAAAACAAAATACAGAAAAAAAAATTAATAAAAATGTCGGTAATTTCATACTTTGGTGGCAAGGCAAACTTTCAATCCTTTATTACACCTATAATTCCAAAAGATTGTAAAACTTATGTAGAACCATTTTCTGGTTCATTTGCAATTTACTTAGATTCTAAATTAGAGTTTGAGAATGTTATCTTTAATGATAGAAATAGACATCAAGCTAATTTGATGCAATGTTGTTCAAGACCAGAAGAGTTTTTGGTTGAACTTAAAAAACTAATGGATTTTGGTGGACTTCTATATACCACAGAAACTGAATTAGATAAAAAATGGGATTTCTATAAAGCAATTTACAGAACTTACATTACTAATGATTTTTTAGATAATATGGACTTTGAGATTGGTGACTTAAAAGTAGGTGCAATTTATGCCTTTTTAATTACATCAAGTTTTAGTTCTGTTTATCCAAGAGGTGGTGGTTTCACTGGATTTAAGAAAAAAACTAATAAGTTGAACTTACAAATTTTGATTAATAAATTAGAGAAAAATAAATATACTGAAAGATTACAAAAAATTAATGAGTTTAATAACTTAGATTTTGAAGAAGTTATTACAATGCATGATGCAGAAGATACTTATATGTATTTAGACCCACCTTATGCTCGTTTTAATGACATTAAAAATGATGATGATGGTAGAAGACTATTTTGGTATGGATGTGACACAGAGAACACCTTTGGTGTTTCTTCACATAGACGTTTATTAGAGTTGTTAAAACAATCTAAATGTAGATGGTCTTTATCATATTACTACTTTCCTTTATTAGAAGAATTATTACCTAAAGATGAATACTTTTGGACTTCAAAAGAGTTTCACAGACCATCTGCAGTAATTAAAAATAAAGTAGAGGGTGTTGATAAAGAAAAAGGTGTTGAGTTATTGATTATGAATTACAACCCTGAGACTGGAGAAAAAATAAAGGTTAATTCAGATGTTCAACAACAATCAGAACCAGAATGGGATCCATTTGAGATGAGAATTATAAACTTATAGAAAGATATGAAAATTGTCAGGATAGTATAGAACAGGATGAAATACAAGAAAAATTAGAAAAAGGTGTATTAGGTCATATAACTAAGACTGTTAGTAGAGAACTGACACTTAACAAATTAATATAAAAAAGAGAAGTTTTAAGCTCCTCTTTTTTTTATTTCATCATTTAGATGTTCTAATATTTCTGTAATTGTATTAATAAACTCAATTGAATCATATTTACTTGGTGTTACTTTATATGATATTATATATGGATATTTTGTTACATTTTCTCTTTCTTGTTTTCTGGTAAGTTCTTTTTTTACTTTATCCATTGCAATTATTTCATCATACTCAGGTATTTTACCTTTTTCTAAATCAACATATTCATATTTTCTACCTTCTAACCACAACTTACATTTTTCACCTTGAACTCCTTCTGTTTCAATTTCTGAGTAAAATCTACCACCAGCAAATTCAATTCTAATATCAAGTATTGGTAATTTTACTCTTTCTACTATCTTTTCATTTTTGCTTTCTTCACTCCATAAACAATATTCTATCTCAAATTCATATTCTTTATCAATATATTTATCAAACTCTTTTTGTAAGTGAAAGTTCATCTCATCTATTGCAGTATCAGACTCATCAAATCCAAGTTCAATACCATCATCAGATATGGTAGTTCCTGATTTATTAAACTTTTTCTCACTTTGTTCATCTAAGAAGTCTGACATTTCTTGAGTTTTCTTTAAATATTCATTAAACTCACTTTGAGTAATATCTTTGTAGTGTCCAGGTTCATTTTCTTCACCAGTTCTACCTCTAAAATTATCCCAATCTATTTCTTTATAATTAGTTACCTCAAGTTCACCATTTCTGTTACTAAAACCTATGTGTATTTGGTCAAGTGCAACATCAAAATTATCTTTAGATTCAATACCTACATTAAAAAAATGATAATCTTTTGATGGTTTTACTTTAATACTATTATAATATTTGTAAACTTCATCAAATTCACTTCTCCAATCCTTTTTAGTTTTGTTTTTTTTTAAAAAATCAAAAAATTCTAAAATATATATCATATTATTTAATTATTTTTTTAATATTGATTTCCTTTTATAAGGATAACCTTTTCTTCTTTATCCCAACTAGTTGTATATTCTAAACCATCACCTCTACCTCTACAATCTTCTACTTTAGTCTCTACAATTTCAAATATCTCAGATGGTTCTTCTGCAACATTTACTGCAACTTTTGTATTAGGATCATATTGTTTTAATCTTTCAATTAATTCTCCTACTGTTTCAAGTCCTGTTGTTTCTTCTACTTTATTGGTTTCTGGATTCCATTTTCTAAATCCTTCTTCTAAACCTTCAATAGAATCATCAACTTCATCAACTGATAAGTCATCCATTTTTTTAGTTACATCATTATAGTGAAACTTTGTATTTCTTGGAAATTGTTGTGTATCTGCACTATTTTTAGTGAAGTCTCTTTTTAAGTCTTGTAAATCTTTTTTTTCTTCTTCCTTTTTGAAGTCTTCAAATTTTATTAGTTTAGCCATGATATTATGATTTTTTTTAAGAAGTAAATTTTATAATCCAATTTACACCACTTCCAAAGTTAGGTTTTGCACTTGAATAAATATCTTCTTCTTTTATACTTTTTATTTTCTTAATTATCTTTTCTCTATTACTATCAACTGGTGATGGTAATTTAGTTATAATATATTTAATATATTTATTGTATTTACCAGATTTAACTTCACCATTTTTAATTTCAACCTTACATTCAACTGGTAGATTTAATGTCTCTCTTAATGACTTTTCATTAAAAATTAAATTTGTCTTTTTAGACTCATATATTTTGAAGTCATCAAATTTTATTAATTTGTCCATATTATTGATTTTTTAATTTTCTGTCTAATAACTTAGACATATTTGAACCAATTAAGAAGTGTATATTTTTAATAGTATCACTTTCAACTGACTCAATTTCATCCATAAATCTAAATTGTAATTTATACATATCTATATCATCAGGATCTTCTGTTAAATCTTTATCTATTTTATGTATTGAAAACTCAATATCATAACTATTGTTAATATTTATTTTAAAGTCAAATGTGGTTTTATCACAAGAAACTATTTTAAATTTTGGTTCATATTCTACATCAAAAACAGAATATTCTGTAATCTTAGCTCTTTTCATATAATAGTTCAAGAACATTGCAGGACTTTCTGTAAAATCAGAAAGAATTTGAATATCCTCTCCAAAATTATTTGATTCAATAATATCCTCTATTTTTTTCTTCATATCGATAATACTATCAAATTCCATTCTATGATAAACACAATTTATATCATAAAGGTATATAAATGAATTCTCAATAATATTTCTTTTTTCTAAGTCTGTTTTAAATATAAACTTGGTGTGTATAATATTTATATCTTCTGTTGATAATCCATTTATACCAATTACTAATTTTAGATAATCATTATCCTTTGATTTTTCATAGACAGTTTCACAAGAACTAACTACCCCATCTTCTTCTTTAAATATTTCCTTAAAGGCTTCTTCAATCTCAGATATTCTAATATTCATTTTTTTAAATTATTTTTATAATCATTTTCCCATATATTAATAATATTAAATCCATTTTTTAATATTATTTTTTCTCTATCAATAGTTTTTTTATATAAGTCACCAAATGATAGTCCTGATACTTTATTAATTTCTTTAGGATTATATACATCAGGATTACCATGCCAATAATCACCATAGAATTCATATACAATTTTATTAACATTGTCAATTGCATCCACTCTAATATTCTTATTTTCTAAATTAATAGTTTTTTGTCTAAATTCATTTGGAATTCCTATACTATCCAACCAATTAGTTTCCATTTTTGATACTACTTTTGAACATTTAGGACAGCCCTTACCATTAGTATGGTTGTTTGGGGATTGTTTAAATTCCCCATGTTTCTTACATATTATAGAGATCTTTATTGAATTATTAGAATATTCAACATTTGAATAGTCATATTTATTTTTATGTATATTATTAGATTTCTCTATGAAGTAATCTAAACTAATTCTATGTTCTTCATTTGCACAAATAGAACATCCTTGTCCTATTAAGTGTTTATATGCATATTGTTTAAATTCTCCATGTTTCTTACATATTATATTTATAATAGACTTAGATTTGGTAAAAATAGTTTTGGAATAATCATATTTATTTTTATGTATTAAATTAGATTTGATTATAAATTCATCTTGTGAGGGGTTTCTGGAATCTTTATAACACTTAATACAAGATGAACCATTTAGATGAGCTTGTGCTCTTTGACTGAATTCTCCATGTTTACTACAAATTATTCTAATATTGTCTCTTAATTTTGTATATTTTACTAATGAATAATCATACTTATTGCTATGTATTATACTACATTCCTTTATATAAATATCAGTTGTATATTTTTTACCATTCATAATTTAATTAAATTGTTTATCATAAGCTTCTCTTTTAAGCTTCATTATTTTTCCTATATAGTTGTTACGTCTTAATAATTTGAATACAAGATTTCCTGTTGAAAACTCTCCACCTTCACTATCAAGGCCACTCTTTCTACTATCTTTAATCTTAGTCCACACTTTCTTGATTTTATCTTTAAGTGCTTGATAAGTATCTTCTTTTGCAGCTTCTTCTAAGTCATCTATTTTAGACATTATAGTTTTAGCTTTCTCTTTAATATTTTCCTCATCTGGAACAAATTCAATCTTTTGTGGTTTCTTAACCCATTTATCTTTTAGAATAGAATAAGCACCACCCATTTTACCTGTCTCAATTGCTTCATTTAGTGAATTAATATCTTGTAACATTATTTCAACATCATATCCTCTTATCTGAATTTCATGTTCACCATTCCACATTTTTTTAGCATAATCACAATACTTCTCAACTAATTCAACATTTTCATCAATATCAGAATGTCTTATAATAACATGTAAGTCAAAGTCAGAATATTTTTCAGACCAGTTATAGTTACATAAAGAACCACAGAATATAATGTCAAGTACATCTGCTTTTAATTCTAAGTCACTATAAAAGTCTTCACCTATTTGTAATAATTCTCTTCTTATTTCATCATCAAGTTCAAATTTATCCCATACTTTAGGATTCAATTCATCTTTCAAATGGAACGATTTTACTGGTTCTAAATCAGCTTGTACAAATTCAAAGTATTTATCTATTTTCATTAGTGTATATATTAAATTAATAAAGAGTATTAGTTATACTAAAAAATTCTGTTTTTAATGCATCCCTTTGATTTATTATAGTTTGTGGTATTGATGTTCCTGCTCCACTTATTACTATCTCATTCATTATTTATACCATTTAATTTTTATACAATTCTATTTTAAAAGTAACTTTATTAATTAAATCAGACAATTCTAAATTTGTATTCCAAATAGTTTGCCAAATGTATTGTGTGCCTACAATTTGCTCAAAATAGGCGGTTTTTAAATGACATAAGTTTTGAACATTAGCAAGATATCCGTATAAAAAACCAAACGGCAAAGCGATGCTATGCAAGTGCCAGCGCATTAAGATGAAATAGGTGTAGAGTTGTTGTAGTTTTTTCATGGTGTTTTTTTATAAAGAAATATTAATTTTTAGTGTATTCTATGATAATATAATATGTAGAATCTGCATAGTCAAGGACGATATATGAAGAAAAATGTATAGTAATTGCATCTAAATCAGTTCTAATAATTGTTGAAAAATTATTTAAATCATCATAAAAAGGAATATTTATTTGCTTGTCTGATGCAGAATAAATAATTCCATCTAGTTTAATTATTTTATCAATATTGACATCAATATCTATATAATCATTGGCAGTTAATAATATTTTTGAAAAAACCTTTCTATAAATAGGTTTACCATCAATCCATTTAGCACCAGTATCAATTTCATCTGTACTATAATTAATTATTGCATTTACAACACTTTTAAGATTACTAATATTTGCAAGTACATTAACTAAATCGCCATCTTTACCGCCAGCGTTGTTGTATTTCAAAGCATTTGGATAATTGAAATTTACTATTTGTGCTGTTGTAAAAATATCATTTGGTAAGTTTTGGGTTTCATCATTACCTAATTTTGAAAGAATATCGAAACGACCAAAATAATTTAACGCAAAGTTTGAGCCACATTGATATAAATTTTCAATTTCGTTTTTTATGATTGGGTTGGCGTTTTCAAAACAATTATTTCCAAATGTATTTTTTCCAAGTAGTTTAAAATTTCCAGTTGAATCAGAAAAACATTCATTACCAAAGTCGCTTTCGTTGTTAAAAATCACATTTCCTGAAGTGCCTTTAAACGCAAAGTCAAGAAAAATATTGTTACTGTCAAAGGTTGCTATTAATGAAGAATCCGTAAAAGCATTATCTGCAAATTCGTTTTCATTACCAAATTGTAAACTTTTTGATGTTAAGTTTTGAAATGCTTTTTCTTCAAAATAATTAGTACTACCAAAAATACCAGTTGCCGTAGAATTTTTTAAAAATTCTATTCCAAAGGAATTGGCATTACCTATATTAATAGTTGGATTAACTGATGCGAGAAAACATCTATCTCCAAAATTACTGTTATTTAAAAATGTAAAAATACCTGAAGCGTTTTGAAAAGAATTTTGGCTAAAATTATTACCATTCCCAAAAGTAAATTTTCCTGAACAATAATTAAAAGAATTGTTTCCAGCACTACAAGTGTTGAAAATATTTATTCCTGATGCGTTATTAAATGCAAATTGGTCAAAAGTAACATTGTGAAAAATATTGTTTTTCTCATTACTTTCAAAAGCACTTTCTTTAAAATTTACAACTAAACCATTTGTATCTTCAAAACTTAATAATTCGGCATTGGTTATTTTTCCACAAAAACCGTTAGCTAATAAAAAATCGGTATTGGCTGGAACTGTAAAATAAAAAGTGTTGTCGCTAAATGATGTTTCGGTAAGTTCGGCATCAGTAAACAAGGAAACATAAGCCATTGCACCAGCTAAATCATTAAATACCTGATTTGTTGCATCGGTTAATTTAATTTTTCCTAGCCCCGAACTTATAACATTTGAATTACCTCCACCTATAGATATTAAATCAACATCTCCATAATTTTCAACTACACCAAAAGTACCAATTATTAGTTGACCATTTGCAACAATTATTTTTCCATAATTAAGTATAGTTCCATCAACTGTTAAATCACCATATACCCAATATTGACAATATGGTGGAACCACTATATAATCATTAGGTTCAATATAATATTTAATATTAAATGAATCATTAGAATATGTTTTGATAAATTGAAAACAATCATTACCATAATCATATGATAGACTATAAATATTCTCTGGTATTATATCATTTGGTGTTAAATCCACCAATCCATTAATGGATGGTTTTTTAACAGGTTTAATACCTACTCCATTTATATTTATTGTAATACTTCCAGTATTTGAATTATCAAACTTTGATAGAAATATTACATCTGTCTCATATATACTAAATGTTGGGGATATACTAGTTGTGTATAATACACCATTACCTATAAAGTCAACATAATGAACTTGTGTTAATTTTTCTTTTACCCATTGACCAGTATAATAATCTCCTTCATATTTATAAAGTGAATTATATTGATCATCAACTCTTACTGTCATACCATTTGTTGGTAGAGTATTTGTCCAATTTGTAGTTGTTGTATTATATTCTGATATAAATCCACCTGGATTTCCTGCCCAAGGAGAACCAACAATACTTGATGATTGATCAATACCTACTAAATATCTATCACCATCATTTGGTGATATAGGTACAGTGGTTAGTATTGATTTTACTGAGTTTTGCCATTCACTAATATTAGTAGAGCTGGCACCAGTATATTCAACCCAGTTAAGTAAATTCATTAAATCAGTATCAACATTATTATATTTTAATTGATATGTTTTATTATTTGATGGTGTTGGATCATCATAAATCACAACTAGCATACCCCATTGTCTTCTTTGGATAATTATACTATCTCTTTCTGCAAGAGTTGCATATCCATGAATACCACCTTTAATTTCATTTGCATATGCGGTTGAAATTAAATCTGCAGTGTTAATTGGTCTAATTGCTGCTCCTACTAATGTTCCTATATTTGGTATTCCTGCCATTTTTATTTATATTTTTTTAACTTACTATTACATTTGCTGCTGAATTATATGCAGTATTACTTACCCAAACTTCAAAGTTTGTTGTCACATTATATGTATTGGTAAATGCCCAAGCAGTTTTAACTCTTGTAAATGCGGTATTTGCTAATCCATTAACTGTAAAGGTTGGTACTAATGCACCACTTACTGAACTTGGCCAAGCAAATATTAAATATTTACCATTTGCATTAATTGCACTATATGTTTTATTCTTAGTTGCTGATAGTTCACTTCCAGAACCAACTCCAGCTCCATTTAATGCCTTTATAAGATTACTTGTTACTATTGCAGTTACATATGTTGTATATGATGGATTTAATGTTAAATCTGGATTAGGATAAGTAAGACCACTTAAATCAATGGATCCCCAATATATTCTATTTACCCATGTTATTGAAGTACCTGTTGTATTTCCTCCAGTTCCGTCATTTACAGTCATTATAAAGCTATTATTTGTACTTGCAAGTAGTGGAAAACTATAAGTTCCTGATGCAACTCTCCAACCAACTTGTGTGTTTCCTGTAATTGGTGAAATTGTTGTTCCATTAACAACAATACTTAGTATTGGATTTGATTTTTTTGTTGCTGTCCAGTAAAGAATAGTTGACAATGATTGTCCATACTCTTTTTGAGTACTTATTGGTATTGTACTTGAAATAGAACCAACTACACTAAGTGATGGAATTGGTGATGCATAAGGATATAAAATAGCATCAAACATTTGTTGAATTGTCTGTGGTGTAGGAAATGTTGTTCCTGAGACAACTCCACCAACAGTAACTGTTGTTGGGTCTGGATTCATATATGTTGTAGGTGTAGCTGATGCTGATGCAACAATAGCACTTAAATCGTTTATTCTTTCCCAAAGAGTAAATACAGAATCTCTAACATCAGAGGCCTTAACTAAATTTAAAGTATTATTAGGAATTTGATTTAATAAATTAGCAACCTCATCATAACGAAATGATTCAATATTACTTCCAGTTCCATATCCATATAAAAGAGCCATAGATTAATTTGTTTTTATGTATATATTAAAATATTATTTCCATAAAAATAAAAAAGAGAGTTAAACTCTCTTTTTTATATTACTCTTTTTTACTCCAAAGATAAAAATCATCAGTTTTCTCAAAATTAAACTTAGTGAAGTTATTTTCAAGTGAATTATTTATCAAGTCTGTAATTCTATCATCATCTAATTGAGATTCTATATAACTTTCTGCTTTAGACTTATCAACTATATTACTTAATATTACTGGAAGACCTAATAAATCAACTTCTTCTTTTAATAACTCATCTGTTAAATATTCTACAATATTACCTTTGATAATATCCATCTCATCTTTATTATAAACAATTACCAATAAATCATCATTTTCCCAGTTTGTTACTTTGAATAAGTGTTTATCAGAATCAACTATATCTATTTGACTTAAATTAGCATCAAAATGGTCTGCTAAGAATTTCTCTGCTTTAATATCAGTTCTACCAACTCCTTTATAAAGACATTGTAAAAGTGAAGTAAACTTAAAATCTACAGATTCAAATACTTTGAAACTCTCAAATGTTAAAACACCATCAGATTCCATATGAACTCTATCATCAATTACATCACTTATAACTTGTTTTATTCCATTAATATCCTTTAATCCATTTCTTTCAATGAACTTCTCAAACTTATCAGAACCAGTTTTCAAATATCTTTTTAAGTTTGTAGGTCTAATCTTCCACTTGTCCATATAGTCATCAACAAGTTTATTTACTACTTGATAATATTTATTTGCATCTTCTCTACTACTTATTGACATTGTTAACTTATGTTTTTTATTACATCTATATATTAAAAAAATATTTTCACTTTTTTTATAAACAAAAGATAAGTTTCATGATATATAATCATGTAAAAAAAATTAAAAAAACAGAAACTATGAAAAAATTATTATTTGCTTTAATGGCTATTGTTGCAATCACTGTAACATCTTGTAAAAAAACTGAAACTGTAGAAACTCCAACAACTGTTGATTCAACTGCTGTTGATACTACTAAAGTTGATACAACTGCTACTGACACAACTAAAGTTGCTGATACTACTAAAGTAGAAGCTCCTGCTGTTAAGTAATTAGAAATGTGCTTGGTCTAAAAAGAGAAACAGAAATGTTTCTCTTTTTTGTTTTTAGGAATTATGTATTTAATATATAGTTTATGAATTTATCACAAACAAGAGACTTTTATAATAAAAAACCTGTTGAGTTTGTTGTCAAAGAGCACTACAACTTAATTGAGGATAATGAGTATATTCCAAGGTTTTCACTAAAAAATGTAAAGGATATTGCAAATATTCCAATTAATGAACCTATTAAATACTCAGATGAAGTTATGAGAAAAGCCATTAGATATGGTATGATGTTTCTTATAAACTACAAAGGTGAAAAAGATAAACACTTTGCAGGTCATGAGAGAGTAATTTATCCAATGGTACTTGGACGTTCTTCACAAGGTAAAGTTTTATTGAGAGGATGGCACTTAAATGGATGGTCAGTGTCTCAAAGAAGACATATAAACAAGATTTGGAGACTTTTTAGAACAGATAGAATACTTTCTATGACTTTCACTGGTTCATTCTATAGATTACCACCAGCAGGTTATAATATGAATGATAAAGGTATGAGAGGTGGTATTATAGTTAAAGCTGATTTCAATGAAATTAGAAGAAACCAACAAGCTCTTATCAATCAAAATAAAATTCAAAATAGAGAAGAGGTTACAATTGGTCAACCAGATAAAACATTTGCTTCTATTCAAGTTAAAGAAACAGAAACTCAAGTAGATTTAATGAAGCCATTTGAGAATGCTTATGTAAATAATAATAAAGATATGGCAGGATTAAGAATTTCATTCTTAAAAAGTATCTATGGTAATAAATATATTGCAGTATTGGGTGCAATGGGAAGTCCGGGTAATACCGTGAGAGTATTGACAGATAAACAAAAAAATCTTGGGATATTTAAAGTCATGGATTCAATTACGGGTGATGTTTTAAAAAGTATTAAAAATATTAAAGGAAATGCCATTTATGATCTTTATCTATGGGATAAAAAATTATAATTTAATCTATAAATCTGAACACATAACCATGTGATTTCTTACACTTTCCATGTAGCACATCATATATGCAAGATTTGCTAATATTTAAAAATCTGGCACATTCTGCATATGTTTCAAATATGTCTATAATTTCACCATTTATGAAATAAGAAACTTCTACTTTTCTACTTGATAATAATGGTTTATTTCTTCTAGAATTACCTATATTTTCTCTAGCTTCCTCTGAGTGTTTATAACCAATTTTTGATATTTTTGTATTTTCTATATGTTCAGAAGTTTGGTTTCTACCAATGAGTGAACTTCTTATTTTATCTTTTGTTTCTTGTGATAATTTTTTACCTTTTTGTGATTCCGATAATTTATTTCTAGTTTCTTCTGTTGGTTCTCCTTTAAATCCTCCAAGAGTTCCATTGGTTAGGTCATTACCAATTTCTTTATAGTATTTTATCCAATAAATCTCTCTTTCACTTGCAATCTCTGTTGTTTTAATATTTTCTTCAATTAATATAATTTCTATATTATCCTTATACTTATTAATCCAATTTCCATTTTTAGTATTCATTTTTGATGTAATTCTAATATGTCTTTTAAATCTATCCAATAATGTCTTTTTAGTCAATCCAATATATCTTATATCATTACTATCTTTTAATTTAAGTCCATATATTTTATAATTTTCCATTTTTGTCTATTAAATATTTTATAAGTTGGGAATAACTCATCTTAATACCACTTTTAATTATTTCTTGCTCCATAAGTTTTTTTAACTCAAAACTTATCATTATACTTGTATATTTTTTCTTTTCCATATAATATATATATTATATATACTCTTCTTCCTTTTGTCATTTTATGAAATAAATATATAAATAAAAATTATAGTAAAAAATGGAGAATATAAAAGATTTTAATTCATTTAATGAGAAGAAAAACTGGATAAAAGATGCTATTTCTAATAAAGGATCTCTAAAAAAATCTTTAGGTAAAGGTAAAGATGAGAAAATAACTAAAAATGAGATAGAAAAAGAATTATCTAAATTAAAAGCCAAAGATAAAGATAATAAAAAGCCAGGAACTCAGTTAGACAAGAAAGATGCTACTAAGAAAAGAAGATTAGAATTAGCAAAAACTTTAAAAAGTCTTAAAGAACACCAAGAAGAAGGTAATTATATGTTCTTTTCTAATTTAGAGACTATCAAAAGATTAGTAGATGAATTACTACAAATGGATAAAGCTGAAATTGATGCTATGTTAAATGAGCATGATTGGGCATCTGACCACATTACAAGTTCTAAAGATGATATTGAAGAAGTATTTGACTTTATAGCTGGTCATAGTAATCCAGAAGAGGATGAAGATTGGGATAGTATGAGTCATGATGAAATAAGAAATAAGTTTCAATAAATAAATTAAAACCTCACTTTAAGTGAGGTTTTTTCTTTTTGACTAAACAACACATGATAAAATATATATAATCATAAATCTTTAATTTATTAGAGATTAAAAATTATTGGCCTATGAATGAATGAAATTGATGAGTTTTTAACATTTCTATATGATAATATAGAAGATGAAAGAATAGAAGTATCAAAAAAGATGAGATATGGATTTAGACACTTTGGAATAAATCTTTATTTAGAGAACAAAGAACCTGACACTATCATAAATAGTTCAACTGGTCAAATACTAACAGAGAATAGTAGCTACAACTCAATTAATGTATTGATAGATTGTAGAAATAATTGTATTGAACTTAATGTCAATATGGATGATGTTTTAATTGAAGACATTGAACTAACACAAAAATGGGCAGACCTGCTTGAAGAATACCTAAAAAATAAATTAGAGAATAAAGTAAGTACTTTGATAAATAATGGTTTATCAAAGACAGACTTATTGAGAGAATATAAGCTTAAAAAAATAATCAAAGAAGATGAATCTATATAATCAAGAAGAAGTAGATAGAATTGCTAAAGTTAAAGAAGTAAATGATAAAATGGAAGACTTTTTTAATGATAAAAGAATAGAGTGGAGTAAAAATGTAGATCCATTATTCAAATCATTGGCATTAGATTTTAGTTTACCTGCAAGTCATAAAGAAATTTTAAATACACAAGCACTTGCTCTTTCATTTAGACAAGTATTGAATGAAGAAGTAAATTTATTTCTTAATAAAAGAAGTAAAGAAGCCACAAAGATAAAAAGATTAAGACAAGATAGATTTGTTTTTTATGCAACTGGATTTGGAATTAAAACTAATATGGGAGAGAAAGGTATTTTAATTGATGGTCATTTGGCAGAGAATGAAAGAGCAATGGAAATAATAGAAAGTCATATTCAGTTTTTGAGAGATACTGTTAAAAACTTAGAATCACTTGGATTTGCAATTAAGAATATGGTTGAATTAATGAACTATCTAGGAAAATAAAAAAAGAGACTTTAAAGTCTCTTTTTTTATTTATCACGTTCATCTATATCTGTGCTACTTAGAGTCCAAACCAATTCAAAAATGGTGTATTTAGTACACTAAGATAAAAACCCATCAAATTGATGGTTTTTTATCTCTTTTTATCTACTACTTTTATATTTATACCATAAGTACTTATATTATCAATCTCATCATTAATCATTGTTTCTATTTTAGAATAACGATTACCACTAAAAGATACTTGTTTTAATTTATCATCCAAAAAATTATCTATTTCATAATTTTCTGATAGTAATTGGAGAAATGGAATATAATCATTCTTTACATCATTCCAATAAAATAAATTATTGGTAGTAGATTTTAGAAGACATTGATTAAATCCCCAATTATCACTGATTACATCAATTTCATAACCCTCATCTAATAGATTTGCTAAAGAGTTTTCACAAAATTCTTTTAACTCTTTATATAATACATTATAATTAATTCTGTCAGAATCACCATCATTATATACATTTTGATTTATGAAATATGCACCAGGTTTTATACTTTTATTGAAATATTCACTCAATATGTTATCAACTGTGTTTTTAAATTCTGGTCTTTTAACTCCATACATGTTTTTACTAGTAGATAACATAAATTCTTCATCTTTTACATACGGTTTAATATTTAATACTGCTAATGGATTACTAATATTTTTATCATCTGATTTTATTAAATAAGAAATTAATGATCCTTCTTTAACTTCATGTATCAAATATTTAACATTTTCACCATTTTCTTTATAATCATTAATTTTCTTCTTTATTTCTTTATCACCAGTTTTTTCATATTCATCCATCAATTTAGTTAATCTATTAGACTTATCTGTTCCAATTGTCATACAATTAGTCCAATTTCTATCTGTATCTGATCCTGCTATATCATAAGGATGTCTTGATATAACAACTAAAAGATCTTCTTTTTCTGTAGAAGTTAATACTTTTCTTTTTTCATCACTTTGAAATGCAATATTTAATTTGTCATTTTTTAAACGTGTTAGTAATTTACCAATTGTTGTTTCATTTTTAGAATTATTAAATTTAGCCTTTCCTTTAACATAATCAATTATTTGACAATCATTTTCTTTTAAAAAATTATCAACTTCTTTATGTGTATCTGAAATATATCCAGTCAACTTTTTTTTCTCAAGTGGAATATAAACACGATAATAATTTTTATCATGATCATATTTATCTCCAATTTCTTTAAATATTTCAGAATATCTATCTCTATCAAATTCTTTAACATATTTTCGGAATTGTGAAGGTTTTAATGCCTCATGGTATGTTTTTAAATATTTCATAATAATAATAATAATAATAAATTTTTTTGATTGTCTTCTGTAGTAATTACGGACAATCAAATTTTTTTTATAAACTATATATTAAATAAAAAAACCATCTTTTTAAGATGTGTTGATATTATTTTTAATTAGTTCTTCTAGGTAATTTTTTAAACTAACTGAACCGTTTAGTTTATCTTTTAACATATTTATTAATTCTCTATCTAACTGAACATTTATATTTAACTTGTTATAATTTTTAGAATAAATTTTACTTGATTCATATTGACTTTTTTTTATCCTTTCCTTCATAGGGGAACACGTTATTTTTATATATACATTATAATAAAAAATGAGTTAAAAGTTTATGGCTAGAAGGCTAACAAGTGAAGAGTTTATTAAAAAATCTAAAGAAATACATGGTGATAAATACGATTACTCACTAGTTGACTTTAAAAATGTAAGAAGTAAAATTAAATTAATTTATGATAATGTTATATATGAACAATTTGCATATGCACATTTACAAGGAAAATCACCTGATAAAGCACCATTTAAAATAACAAATGAAAACTTTATTAAAAAATCAATAGAATTATTTGGTAATATTTTTGATTATTCACTAGTTGAGTGTGATGGTATGAAAAGTAAAGTTAAATTAATTTATGATGATAAAGTATATGAACAGGTTATTAGTGACCACTTATATGGTCATTTACCGAGAGGTATAATAAAAGAAAGTAAAGGTATTACAAATATAGTAAATTACTTAAAAAATAATAATATTGAGTATATTAGAGAATATTATTATCATGATTGTAAAAATATAAATTATTTGAGATTTGACTTTTTTTTACCAAAAATGAACATATTGATTGAATATGATGGTAGACAACATTTTGAATCTGTTTCTATTTGGGGTGGTGATGATGCACTAAAAATTACACAAAATAATGATAGAATAAAAAATGAATATTGTAAAAAAAATAGGATACCCTTACTAAGAATATCCTATTTAGAAGATGTTGAGTTAATACTTTCTAATTATTTAGAATTATATTTAAAATCATGATTTTCTTTAATATTAAGAAGTGTTTCATAAATTAATTTGATAACATTTCTAACATCATTCTTATGTACACTTTCTACAGTAGTGTGCATATATTTCAATGGTAATGAAATAAGTGCAGATGGAGTTCCACCATTTGAGTAAGCAAATGAATCAGTATCAGTTCCGGTATGAGTAGAACTTGCTGCTAATTGGTGAGGAATTTTTTTACTCTCAGCAGTATCTAAGATTAATTTTCTTAATCTATTGTGAACTGCAGGAGCTCTGGTGATAACACCACCATCCCCAGCAACATGCTCTCCTTGTTTACTTGGAGTATAACAAGGTGATGAAGTCTCATGACAAACATCTGTTATAATTGCTACATTTGGTTTAATAGTATGTGCAATCATTTCAGCACCTCTTAATCCAATTTCTTCTTGAACAGAATTTACTACATAAAGTTTGAAAGGTAGTTTAATATCTTTCTCTTTTAATTTTCTTGCAACTTCTGCAATCATAAATCCACCAATTCTATTGTCTAAAGCTCTACCAGTGTAGTAATCTTTACCCAATTCCATTAGTTCATCTTTGAAGGTAACAACTGTACCAATTTTGATTCCCATTTTAGCAACATCTTCTTTAGAAGAAGCACCAATATCAATAAAGATAGAGTCTAAATCTGCTTCTTTCTTTCTGTCATGAATGTGAATAGCAGGGTGTCCAAAAACACCTGTAACAGGTCCTTTTTCTCCCCATAGGTTAACTCTCATAGAAGGAGCAATTGTTGCATCAGAGCCACCATTTCTGATTACTTTGATATAACCTTTAGAATCAATGTAATTAACAAACCAAGAGATTTCATCTGAGTGAGCTTCAATTACAACTTTAAAGTCTGATTCTAAATTACCCATAACACCATAAGCAGTACCATAGTTATCAAGTTCAACTTGATCAGCATATTTAGACATATAGTCCATCCATACACGCTGTCCTCCTAACTCATATTCAAATCCTGTTGGAGAAGTACTATTTAAGTATTCTTTTAAAAACTTTTTGTTTAATTTCATATTAAAATTTTTTATTAATTGTTATTCCTCTTTTTTGTAAATCATCTTCTATTAATTTTTCAACATATCTAGATCTATTTGAATTGCCTATCTCTTCAAGATATTCATCCATAATATCTATCAAGTCAATATTAACCGTGATACCAGTTTTTTTCTTTTTATTAATATCTTCTAATTTTTTCCTTGCCATATATCTAATATAAAAATTATTAAAAAAGTTTACAAAAATTACACCAAAATGTCAAAGGAAGAAGTACTAACTTAATATATAGTATATGAAAAAGATTAATAAAAATAGGATATCCATATCCATAGACAAACAATTAGATGATGTATTAAATGAAGAGTTTAATAATAAATCAAAATATATTGAATGGTTAATATACCAAGATATGTTAAAGAATAGTAAGAATGAGAAAATTAAAAAATTATTAATATAAATGGCAAGAAAAAGCACTAAGGATTTTATTGATGAGTCTAATATAGTTCATAATTATAAATATGATTATACTTTAGTAAATTATGTAAATAATATTATAGATGTAAAAATTATATGCAATGAACATGGTGAGTTTCATCAAAGACCAATCCATCATCTTAGAGGAAGTGGATGTAAGAAATGTAATAATGGTAGGGGTAAACTAAAAATTGAAGATGTAATAAAAAGATTTATAGAAAAACATAAAGATAGATATTTATACAATAAAGTTATTTATACTGATATACATAAATATGTAATTATAACTTGTAAAATACATAATGATTTTCTACAAACTCCTAATAAACATATGAGTGGTAGAGGTTGTCCTAAATGTGGTGATAGATGTGGTATAAAAGAGAATAAATGGTTAGATTTTCTTGGTGTAGTAGAAAGACAGGTTAGGATTGGTAAGTATATTGTTGATGGTTATGATTCAATTACAAATACTATTTATGAATTTAATGGTGATTTTTGGCATGGTAATCCTAATTTATATAATCCAGAAGATTATAACTCAGTTTCAAAGAAAACATTTGGTGAATTATATAGAAATACTATAAATAGAGAAAAGTATTTAATAAAAAAAGGATATAATGTTATTTCTATTTGGGAAAATGACTTCATTAAACAAAGTTATTAAGTTTAATATAATATTTATGAAATTTAGATTAATAAAAGACTTAATAACAAACACTGGTTTTGAAGAAATAAAACTATATGATAAAGGAACTATATTTACTCCTAATGAACAGGGTAATTATGAGTTCAATTCACATGATGGAAAAACAAAAATTCAATCAAAAGAAGACTTACTTGATAAAAAGAATTTATTTGAGTATCTTCCTGAGATTGAATTAAAAGTTAAAGAGTTAGAAATAGAAGAGGATGACATAGTTAAAAACTATAGAATCCAATTAGACATAAAAACATCATTTAGAAAACTTAAAGAAATTGAAAAGTTCTTAAAAGAGAATGTAAATGAAATGTTATAGGATTTGACCTTCTAATAATTCAAAGAATGTAGTTGCATTAGTTTTTTCTAAATCATCAGTCATCATTCTATAGATTTCCTCTCCCATATTTTCATTACCTCTTAACATATGTTCCATTGAGATTATCTGTCTAAATCCCATTGTTCTACAAGCATCAATTGCATAAGTATTTGCATCATCTTCAAGTTCTTTATAGTTCTGTAAGAATTCTTCTTTATTACCATCTACAACAGTTTTAAAGTATTTAGGTGTAAAATCTCCATTTTCTTCTTGAAATGCATGTCTTGATTCATGAAGAGCTATGAAAAACTTAATATCTCCAGGAACTGGTGGTGTTGAATTAATTAAAACTCTATCAGTTCCAACAAAACAACCCATAATAGGTTTTTGAGTATTGAATGGAAAGTAATGTATTTTGAAATTACTTCTATTTTGATTCCACCAAGAAATGATAGTTTCTTTACTTGCTCCAAGTGGTGGAGTTCTACCTTCATTTAATTTATCTATAAAGTCTGATATAGATATTTCACCTGGAAATTCTCTATTAAGTGATTCATTAAATCTTTTTAAGTGTTTCATTTTATTACTTATTTTTATTTGAAGAAACCAAATCTCTTCATTCTTGTTTTACTTGACATTTTTTTATATTCATCAAGTATATATGATTTTAATTCATCATCTATTTCAATACCAAGTTCAAATGCTTTTTCATAATCATCATTACTTGAAAAACTAACTTCACCATCTATTACCTTAAATGAAAAATCTTCATTATCAATGATAACTTCAAGATTTTTACCATATACATCCAATGGTTCAATATCAAAATTAAATTCTTCAAATACTTTTATATATCTCATTACATTTCTATTTCTTCATCATCATCAGAATATGTTTGTTCCTTATATTTATAAGGATTAATTTCTGACATTTTTGTTAATAATCTTTCCATTTCAGGACTTGTTTCACCAATTCTACTAACAATGTTTTCCATTACTTCAACTGGATCTTGGTCATCAACAATTCTATACATCATTTCCTTGTATAAATTATCTTCTGTATCAATAAAATCTTTTATTTCAATTTTAAGTGCATTAAATGTTGCCCAGAATGTTACAATCTCTCTATCATTATTATTAAGTCCTCCAACTACAACTTCTGAAAATTGTCTTTCTAAAGGAGTTTGACTAGTAAAATTTTCATATAATTTTAAATATTTCATTATTTCAATTTTTTTATATCTTTTAATGTTAGTTTACCACTAAATACTAATTTTATTCTACTATCTGATTTAATTTCATCTTTTTTAAGTCCAATTTTAGTTAGGAAACTTGCAATTTCAGAAACTTTAGAGTTTTCAATTTTATGTTTTTCAGATAATTCACTAAAGTTCAAATCAAATTCTTTATTTAATATTTTCATTAACTTTCTGTTAATTTCTAAATTAATAGATTTGTTTTTTATAAAAGCATTACCCTCACCTGCTTCTATTATGATAGATATGTTCTCTTCATATTTACTTTCTGTTAGGTAAAAATGTTTACCTATAACTTGAAATGCATCTTCAAATGCATCTATTACCATTCTTCTTTCTGTTCCCATATCATAGATTCTATCACCTAAATCAATTACTTTTCTTTCTAATTCATCAAATGAAATATCTGGGTCACCAAACATCAAAGTATCAATAATATACTCTCTAACAATATCATCATAAACTCTTAACTTTCTTTCTAATTCTTCTACAATACCTTCTTGGTCTGCAGATTCACCAGGATATATTTCTAAGATTCTTTTAACCATTGGATATATTTGTTTAACATCTTCTGATTTCAATGATTCTGTCCATCTACCTTGATATGTTTCTGATACACCTAATATAGAGTGAATATCTTTCTCTATTATGTCTAATCCTTCATCTATTGAACTAACTTTAGTTTCAAAGTCAACTACATTACTTGCAATTTTTTTAAGCATTAAATCATCTATATCAAACTCATATCTTAATACAAGTTCATTACTTGTAAAATTAACAAATAATTCATGGTCATTTTTATTTTCCCACTCATACATAAATGCTTGACCACCTATACTATCTACAAGTTCTTTAATCTCTTGCATTTTTGCATCTAATACACTATCAGAACCAGTTTCTACAAATTCTCTAATGAACTCATTATATTTTTTAATCATCATACTTTATTATTTTTTAAGAGTTATTTGTATAATCAAATGTTTTACTTTTTTGTTATGATAACCATATCTTCCTTGTTTAATACGCATTTCTGTTGGATTATCAATGAATTCTAAATTAAATTTTGAAAAATCAACAGGATTTTCTCTAATATAATTATCCCAAACTCTTTTAGTTCCCTCTACCCATACTTTTATACTATCTCCCTCTTTAGATATAGAAGAATATATTTTTGAATTACCTTTTAATTCATTAGATAACTTCTTAATTAGATATTTATCATCTTCTTCAATTTTACTATAAATATCAATATCTATTTTATATGCAGCAGGCCAAATTGTAACAACATTTCCATATGTTTCATCCATAACATTTTTAAACATAATCAATTCATCTAACAAATCCCAATATCTTTTATCTTTAATATAAGTGTTAGATTCACCATCAACTCTATCAAAGTGTGAAATATCAAAAGATATGGTTGTTATATTATGTCCTGCAAATTCTCCAGAAGTTTCAAGTGATTTATGATGAGTACTTATTTTAACACCAAGATGTTTTACTGGTACTAAAAAATTATTTACTATTAAGTCTAAATCAATTTCTTCTTTACTTTCTTTTAGGTATTCTATAAATTTAGTTAAATGTTTCATAAGTCTATATATTAAAAATCTATTAAACAAAAACCATCTTTTTTATATAATTCTAAAGATTAAATTTATGTCAAAACTAAAACTAAAGATAAAACCAGAGAATTTCAGTTTATTTGTTTCTAAGATAGAAAACATTGCAGCCATTGATGACACTGTTAGAGTGAAAATTGATAGTGAGAATATATTAATGTACTCAATGTTGGGCGGTGGTAATGTAATGTTAGCATTCAAGAACTTCCTGTTGAAAACAAGTGATTTCTTTGATATTGATGACTTTGATTATACTATTGATATGATTATACCTAATGCTAAAAAGTTTGTTAAGAACTTGGCATTTATTAGAGAAATGGATAAAATTGGATTTGACTTAACATATAAAGAAGATGAAGATGATGAATTACTCTATGCAGTTAGAACTTTCCAACTATCATCTGGTAAATTCAAAGTAAACTGGTTAGGTGGTGAATTATATTCAGTTAGAGATATTGGAAAAGCTGCATTGGCTCAGAGATTAAACCCTAAAGATAAAAAGTGGTCATTTAATATTGGTAATCAAGATTTTCTTGATGTTAAGAAATTATCAAGTATAAATGGTGAAAGAATTATCTGTATGGATGTTACTAAGGGAAAAGTAATATTCTCAGAAAAATCCTCTTGGGAATTGGAGGTTGATGAAATTGAAGCTGATAGAAGTGCAGCTTTAATTCTAAACAAAAGATTTTTAAGTTGTATAAATGATAAATTAGAGAATATAGAGTTTTGTATATTTGAGAACTTTATGTTAATAAAAGATGAAAACTCAAATCTCATGCTCAGTTTTGAGCAAGACTTTAGTGATCAAGACTAGTCTTCCCATCTATTACCTTTTGAGATATTATCTTTCCAAAAAAGAGGTTGAAAGTTAGTATAATGATTTAATTTATAAACATCTTCCTCACATTCTGACCAAGAAATTGGTGTCTTATGATCCAACTGCCAATAAGAAGCATAATTATCCCAATTCATATCATCTGTGAATTGGGTTTCTATATGTTCTTTGAATGTTTCAAAATCACAACCTAATATTTCTATTGTCTTTTTTGCCTTAGTGGTAAACTGACCCTTGAATGATTGTGTTATAAGAGTTCTTATACTACAAGTTAACTTAAATAGAGGTTCATTCTCTTTTCTCTTTTTTATATACTCTCTATTTTTTTCATTTAAGTAATCTTTGTTCTTTTCTCTATTTTCTCTCTTTCTTTGATTAACATATTCTCTATTTTCAGAAGTATATTCTCTAACCTTTTCTTTGACTTTTTCTTTATTTTTTTGGTAATAGTCTTTTTTTCTTTGAGAAACCAATTCTTTATTTTTTTCTCTATATTCCTTATGATATTCTAAGTTAGGATTATTTTTATTATATTCATCTTTATACTCTTTAATTTTATCAATATTATTGATAGTATATTCTTTAACCTGTGATATAATCTTTTCTTTATTATTTTCATAATATACTTTTTTAGATTCTATAATATCATCTTTATTTTCAGAATAATATTCCTTCCTATATTCTTTAATTTTATCTTTATTAAGAAGAGCATATTTTTTTTTATACTCAGCCACACATTCTTTACATTTTGCCCCAGTTTTTGGAAATAAATTAATTTCCTTTTCTATTAAACATTTATTACATTTTTTCATATAGTATATATTAAGAAAACCATTGTTCCTTTGAACAAGACTTCTCAGATGATTAATTAATAAAATGAATAAAAGAATAGTAAACAACAAAAGAAAACACAAAATAAATGATGATATTAAGTCATTTGAAGTTAGGTTAATTGTTACAGGTGCTTCACCTCAAGTAATGAAAACCAAAGATGCTCTCAAACTTGCGGATGATGAGGGTAAGGATCTTATTTTAATTAATGAGAATCAAGAACCACCTATTGCAAAGATTGAGGATTATGGTAAATTTCTTTATAACATTGAAAAAATGTTAAAAGAACAAAAGAAAAATGCTGTAAAGTCAGAGTTAAAAGAAATAAAATTATCTTGTGAGATTTCAGACCATGACTTAGAAATTAAAGCTAAGAAAGGTAAAGAGTTTTTAAAAGATGGTGATAAAGTAAAATGTGTAATTCAATTAAAAGGAAGACAAAAAGGTAATCCAGATAGAGGACAATTAGTAATGTTAAAATTTGCTACAATTCTTGAAGAGTTTGGAACTCCTGAAAATGTTCCAAAGTTAGAGACCAGTAAATGGTTAATGATACTAAAACCAAAAAAGAAGAACTAATGTTCTTCTTTTTATATTGTGTGATAATAGGAAGTATTATAACTAAGTCTTATATTCATATATGCATCAGATTCTAAATTTTCATGATCATCAAAAGTAATATGATATTTTAAATTTGGCATTTTTATTTTTATTTTATTTAATGCATCTTCTACCTTTAGATATTCTTCTTCTTTCCATCTAACTACCTTTAACAAATCATTTATATTTCCAGTAGAATAAGGAATACTATATTCCTCTGGAATAAGTATATCTATATTAACTCCATTATTACCACTATAAAGTGTTGATTTATATCTACCTTCATCCATAAAGTCAACAAAACATATATCAATATATTCCATATCAATATCATCATTTGACTCTTTATTCTCATTAAATTTTTGTAAATACTTCATTATTCACCATAGTGTAATTTTGTTGCTGATTTGAATGTTTCAAACTTTTGGTTTACTTCTGAAAGTTTTTTACCATATTCATTAATAGCATCATATGCATTTTCTTTATCATCAACTCCATTACCTGATTTGAACTCCCAATTAGCATATTCTCCAAATTCTTCTACTTCTTCAATAAAATCTCTAAACTTATCCCCTAATATTTCTAAAGGGTCTGTAGTACCTTTGGTTCTAGCTCTACTTGTTTCATTAAATTTTTGTAAATGTTTCATAATTATTTTATTTTTTAGTTGTTTATAAAAAGTGAATCTCCAAATGTATCAAATAGTCCACTTGTCTCAATTAATTCAATCTCACTATCACCATAACCTTGCCATCCATCTTTATCTAAGTGAACTTCCATTTCAGGATCTAGTTTAGATAAGTATTCAATTAAATGTTTTACCTTAGGTCTTAATTGTCCTTGTTCATCATCTTCAAAATGGTCTTCTAAACCTTCTGTAAATTTCTTTAAGTGTTTCATAATATTACTTATTTTTATAATCTATATATTAATAAATTTTTCTAAAAAATCTAATTCACATAGGTCTCTTTTAGTAGAATTTATACTTCTTTTAGTTACACATAAGTTATTGATACTTCCTATTTCATCGGGCTTTATATTATTTACAAATCCAAAATATATGGAATCTTTATGGTCAATAGTTGGATAATCAGGATCATTATGTGGTAAATTAAAATTATTTGATATATCCTCTTTTGTATAATAATCAATTCCATTCCAATCACTAATTAGTTTTTTAACATTACTATTTGTTATTCTTCTACATTCATTGCGATAAAGAAGATAACTATCATTTATATGACAATCATCATATAAATCCTCTGAATATGTTATTATATCATTATTTATACAGGATAATGACTTTTTAAGTATGTTATCATTTTTATTTATATAAATACCACCACCATTTTCTATTCTTTTAATATTCTTTTTACCTATAGAACACTTTTTACAACTATAGAACCCACATCTTTTTACATTTTCAATATATTTATAATATAGTAAATTATTCTCTGTACCACATATTGAACATATAGTTGGTAATTTTACATGTGATGATGTTGGTAAATACTTAATTAGAATTTCTAAATTTTTATTCAAAACTGGATTATATCCAAGTTTTCTATAATGTGTTATATTTCTATATGAAATAGAAATATCTATTTTATTTGTTTTAAAGTTAGTAAATATTTCTTTAGAAATAGGAGTAGATATTTGATTTTCATTTTTAGTATTTCTAATATTTTTCTGTCTATTTTTACAAGTTCTACAACAATATTGTTTATTCTTTCTTATGACAAATATATTATCACAATTTATATAATTACATTTTTCCATATATTATATATTAAAAAGCACCATGTACATACCCCCTTTTTATACTAAACTTATTATCCTATAAATAATATAATATCTATGACAAAAGATGAAAAAAAACAAAGAATAGAAGAGCTGAAAATACAGGCAGTTCAGTTAAAGAAAGATGTTGAGTATTACAATGCAATGCAGACCGCTCTAAAATTGGTATTAAATGGCAGCTATGTCTAACCCCCACTACAAATGTGGTGGGGGTTAGACATAAAAAAACGGAGCATTTGCAACAGCCTACTTCATATTATTTAATAATCATGTAGCAGGTACAATTACTGCACAAGGTAGAGACCTTACCAAAACAATGGATAGAGTAAATCAAGATTATTGGTATAACCAATGGCAAAATGATTTTGAATTACATACCAAACTTGGGATAAAAGATGTTACTGCAATTGATAAAAGTGAACCTGTTAGTATTTATGCAGATACTGACTCATTGTTTGTATCATTTAAACCTGCAATTGATCACTGTACTTGGGAAAACTTAGTATTTGATGAATTAGATTTCATCAGTGAGAAATTTATTATACTATCAAAAGAGTTTCCTAAACATAGTAATCCTAATTGTGTTGGTATGGCTAAGAATGTTAAAGAATTACAAGAGTTATTAGTTAATGATTATGATTTATTAATATTTGATGGTGAGTTTATTAAGAATAGAGATTTAAGTAAGATGATTTCAGAAGGTGTATTCACTACTGAGATTAAATGGAACTGGTCTAAAGAACTTGATTTAATTCAAGGAATGGACTCATTTAGATATGGTGGTTATTTCAAGAAATGTTTAGAAGATTATGCGGCATCATTTGGTGTTGAGAATAAAGAAGACTTTGAGTTAGAGAAGATTTCTGAATCTATCATAAACATTGCTAAAAAGAAATATATTCAACATATTGTACATGAAGATGGTATTGACTTTGATCCAATGAGTTATATATTCCCTAAAGGAGTTGAACTTGTAAGGTCTTCTACTCCATTGTTTGCAAGGGATAAGATTGTAGATATTGTAAAATATTTATTCTTAAATCCTGATACATTCAACATTAAAGAATTACTTAAATTGGTTAAGAATTTAAGAAAAGAGTTTGAATTGGCTGACATTGATGATATAGCACAACAGTCATCTTGTTCTAATTATGATGCAAAGATAATTGATGATAAGAACTTACCTTTACAATATGTAAATGGTGCTCACTTTGCGGTTAAAAGTTCAGCATATTATAATTATCTTTTACATAAGAATAAACCTCTTCAAGATAAATATGAGTTTATAAAATCTGGAACTAAAATTAAATATTATGCTTGTAAAGATAAGTCTGTTAATGATTCTTTTGCTTATATGAGAGGTTCTTTTCCAATAGAATTTGCACCTGAAATAGATATGGATATTCAATTTGAAAAAGCAATATTATCACCTATTAACTCTATTATTTCACCTTTAGGAATGCCAGAAATAACCAAAAGATTGACAATTGTGATGGATATATTTAGTGGTTTCTAATTCTAAATATATAAATTTATGAGATTAGATAAATTTAAAGAATTTGTAAAAACAAAACATCCAGAAATTGAAGTTTTAAATACTAATAATGAAATAAAACAACGAGATAGAATAGACTTCTTTTGTAAAAAACATGGTAATGGTAATAGTAGATATGACCATTTCTTGGAGTAATGGTTGTAATGATTGTAAAAGGGAAATTAGTAGGAAAAACAAAGGTTATGATTTTATAAAAAAAGCTAATATTAAACATAACAATAAATACAATTATGATAAAGTAGATTATATAGACAATAAGAAAGAAGTAATTATAAATTGTGATAAACATGGTGATTTTAAACAAAGACCTGATAATCATTTAGCAGGTGCTGGTTGTACAAATTGTAATTATAAGTTATCAAATGATGATTTTATAGAAAAGTGTAAAAGAATACATAATGATAAATATTTATATGATAAGACAAAATATAATGGATATAGAGATTATGTTACAATAAAATGTAAAAAACATGGATATTTTGACCAATTGGCTAGAATACATATATCTGGATTTGGATGTCCTAAGTGTAGTGAAAGTATAGGTGAGAAAAAAGTTTCAGAGTTTTTATCAAATAATAATATTGATTTTATAAAACAATATAAGTTTGATGATTGTAAGAATAAATTAAAATTACCATATGATTTCTTTTTGCCAAAATTTAATACTTGTATTGAATTTAATGGATT
>Ga0208195_1001124_pt1 | contig 30586 bp, 28 predicted proteins | sample AD_UKC077_MetaG_FD_184441 | JGI IMG/M metagenome (GOLD analysis project Ga0208195, IMG submission 184441) | Active sludge microbial communities of municipal wastewater-treating anaerobic digesters from USA - AD_UKC077_MetaG (SPAdes) (version 2) | ecosystem: Engineered > Bioreactor > Anaerobic >... | reverse complement strand
AGACCATGGAGGAGATTGCTGCGGCATCGTCTGAGCAGGCCAGCGGGGTGGACGAGCTCAACCGGGCCGTGTCCCAGATCGACAACACCACCCAGCAGAACTCCGCGACTGTAGAAGAGCTTGCCAGCACTTCGGTCCATCTCAGCAACGAGGCCAAGGACCTCGCCGATACCGTAGACCGCTTCAAGGTATCGGGCATAGATTCCGTACAGCTGAGAATGATCGAAAAACCGGCTTCGCTTCCGGCAGAACAGAAACAGGGCAGAAGCAGGGCACCCTCGTATCAGGATGATTTCGAGGAGTTTTGATATTCTGGTCAAGAGGCCAATAAGAACGTTAATGCGGGGAGTATATCATGAGATTACAGTGGAAATTACGTGAACGTCTCACAGCACTTGTCCTCATGGTGGGGCTGGTGCCCCTTCTGGTGGCGATCATCTATGTGGGGAACAGGAGCAGCAACCTGCTTGAAAAACAGGCCCAGGACTACCTGAAGGCCAAGGTCGACGGGTTCGCCACCATGGTGCAGCTGAGGTTCGACTCTATCGAAGGCAATCTCGATATCATCAAAGAGCAGCTTAAGAAGAACCTCAAGGATGAGCTCGTGAAACAGGCCTCCCGGGAGCAGTACTATGACTCCGGTTATGTCACCATATTCACCTCTGACGGCATCTGCATCTATCATCCGAAGACTGAATACCGCAATAATACGGATCTTTACAACAGCACTGACTATGTACGGGAGGCGATTGCAAAGAGAGAGGGGTTCTATCGCTACAAAAGCGAAGACATCGACACCATATCCTGTCTCACCTACATCAAGGGGGCAGACTGGATCCTGTGGGGATCAGCGCCTGCCAGCGAGATACTTTCCAACGTGAATACCCTCAAGATGCAGATGTGGGTCTTCTTCCTGATCATCGCTCTTGCGGTTTCCGTCATAAGCTCTTTCATTACGCACAAGACCGCGAAAAGGGCCCGCGACATCTCGGCGAGCATGAAGGACATCGCCCAGGGTGAGGCAGATCTCTCGGCACGCCTTCCCGTGCTCTCCAAGGACGAGATCGGGGACATTGCCCACTGGTTCAATGCATTCGTGGCAAACCTCGAAGAGGTGATCAGCAAGGTCAAGCTTGCGGCTGCCCAAGTGGATACGGCCACCCAGGAGGTGGCGTCGGGTTCCCAGGGGCTTTCCCAGGCCACCCAGGAGCAGGCATCAGCCATTGAGGAGGTTGCGGCCACCATCGAGCAGATGACCTCGTCCATCAAGCAGAACGCATCCAATGCGGCCCAGGGCCGGGAGAAGGCCCTCTCCATGGTCCAGATGGCGAGCCAGAGCGGAGAGGCATCCCAGGAACTGGTCAAGGGCATGTCCGAGATATCCGAGGCCTCCCGGAAAATCGGCGACATCATTGTCACGGTCAACGAGGTGGCCTTCCAGACCAACCTGCTGGCCTTGAACGCCGCAGTGGAGGCGGCCCGGGCGGGCGAGCACGGCAAGGGATTTGCCGTGGTGGCAGAAGAGGTGCGGGCACTGGCCCAGCGCTCGGCCGAGGCGGCCCGGCAGATCAAGTCGCTTATCGAAGACACGGTCAACAAGGTCAATGCCGGCGACGAGAAGGTGAAGCGTTCCGGAGAATCACTTGAACAGATCATCGACCATATCCAGGACCTTTCGCAGACCATGGAGGAGATTGCTGCGGCATCGTCTGAGCAGGCCAGCGGGGTGGACGAGCTCAACCGGGCCGTGTCCCAGATCGACAACACCACCCAGCAGAACTCCGCGACTGTAGAAGAGCTTGCCAGTACTTCGGACCACCTCAGCAACGAGGCCAAGGATCTCGCCGAGACCGTGGCGCGCTTCAAGGTATCAGGGGTCGATTTGCACATGAGATACATGCAGAGCGCCGGCAGATCGGCAGATCACTCGCCGGCCCGGCAAGACCGGCTTTCCGCTCGCACGAAACCCTCATATTCTTCAACAAACGATGACTTCGAGGAATTTTGAAAAGGAGGAACGTTCTCATGGCAACCGGCACGACAGGTTCAAAGGGTCTTTCCTCCCAGTACGTGACCTTCCTGCTGGGAGACGAGACGTACGGCATCTCGATCATCAAGCTCAACGAGATCATAGCCTACCAGGATTGTACAACCATTCCGAACGTTCCCGGATTCATCAAAGGTGTGCTCAACCTGCGGGGTATCGTTGTCCCGGTGATCGACCTGAGGGAGCGTTTTTCCATGGGACTCAAGGGCTATGATCAGTTCACGGTTATCATGGTTCTCGATGTTTCGGGCAGGATCATGGGACTGATCGTCGATGCGGTGAGCGATGTCATTACCCTGAACAAGGAAGATATCAAGCCCAGACCCAACTTCTCCACCGGGATCAGCACGAACTTTATCCACGGGATGGGGGTGAAGGACAAGAAGTTCATCATCCTTCTGGATGTCGACAATCTCCTGTCCGACGATGAATTGAACATGGTCGATGGAGTGTAGTATTGTTCAACCAGTGCCTTGATCTCAACGACAGAGAGTTCCAGCTTTTTCAGGAGATCATTTACCGTGAAACCGGTATTCACATGTCCGACAAGAAGCGCAAACTTATTGTCGCCAGGCTCTCCAAAAGGCTTAGGGCACTGAATCTGAGTACATTCACCGAGTATTATGATTATTTGAACGAAAGCCCTCATTCCGATGGTGAAATCGTAAACCTGGTCAACCGGGTCACGACGAACAAAACCGATTTCTTCCGGGAAAGACACCATTTCGATTTCCTTTTGAGGGAGCTTTATCCCCGGATCATTGCAGAAAGCAGGACAAACGGGGTGCGCAGGCTTCGCATATGGTCTGCCGGATGCTCCTCGGGTGAGGAGCCGTATACACTTGCCATGGTGACGCTGGAGGCGTTCAAAGGGGAACGCGGGTGGGATATCAAGATCCTGGCCACCGACCTGGACACCGAGATTCTGCAGAAGGCGGTCATCGGCATGTACCCGACCCAGGCGACCTCGCCTGTTCCCAGAGAATTTCTCCACAAGTATTTCGTCCGCAAGGGGGAACACTATGAAGCGGGTATTGGGCTGAGATCATTGATTGCGTTCAGAAAACTCAATCTCATGAACGAGACCTTCCCCATGAAAAACCCGTTTGACATCATATTCTGCAGGAATGTGATCATTTATTTCGACACAAAGACCAAAGAAGAGCTTCTGAATAAATTTCACCGGCATCTCAAAACCAAAGGACACATATTCATCGGACACTCCGAATCACTCATGCACATGAAGGATCGATTCCGCTATCTCAAGCACACAATCTATCAGAAGGTGTAGAATGTATAAGCGATACAGCGAGAAATTCAAGCGCAACATGGTGATCATTTACCCCGGGGAGTTCTATGTGAGCGACCGGGACATCATGGCCACCGTGCTGGGTTCTTGTATCTCGGTGTGCATCAAGGACAGAAAAACCGGACTTGCCGGAATGAACCATTTCATGCTTCCCGGAGACGCCCGGTCACAAGACATGTTTCTCTCCGCTTCTGCGAAGTATGGTATGTTCGCCATGGAACAGCTCATCAACGAAATGATCAAGAAAAAGGGCTCGAAGAAGGATTTCGAGGCAAAGGTGTTCGGCGGCGGCCATGTCCTGAATTTCAGAAAATCCGACGGGAATGTGCCCGAGTCGAACATCCACTTTGTCCGGGCCTTTTTGAGAATGGAGCAGGTTGAGGTGGTGAAGGAAGATGTGGGAGGTTATGTGGGCAGAAAGATTCTCTTCTTCCCGGAAACAGCCAAGGTGCTTCTCAAGAGGCTCGATACATCGGTCGATTCCAACCTGATCAGGGCTGAAGAGACGTACAAGACAAAGCTGTTCAGGGAAAAGGAGAAACTGCAGCAGGCAGGGGGGGATCTTACTCTTTTTTAGGGTGAGGATAAGGTTATGGACAAGATCAAGGTTCTCATCATCGACGATTCAGCTCTGGTAAGAAAACTCTTGAGCGAGGTGCTGGACAACGACCCGCAGATCCAGGTCGTGGGCAGCGCCCCAGACCCCATCATTGCAATCCGCAAGATCAAAAGCCTCAAGCCCGACGTGATCACGCTCGATGTCGAGATGCCGAAGATGGACGGGCTCACCTTCCTCGAAAAGCTCATGAAGATCCATCCCATGCCGGTTCTCATGTTTTCTTCGCTGACCCAGCGGGGGGCCGAGGCCACGATGAAGGCCCTGTCGCTCGGCGCCATCGATTTTGTCGCCAAGCCAAAAATCCGGTTGACAGAGAGCATGGAGGATCTTCGTTCCGACCTGATCATGAAAGTGAAGGCAGCAGCCACGGCCAAGCTGAAGAAGGCGGTTGCTCCGACCATGAGCGTGCCTCCCCGGCACAGTATGGACGAGATCATCAAACCCCGCAAGGTCTCTCCGGCCCAGGAGGGGGAGAAGGTGCTGGTCATCGGCGCGTCTACCGGCGGTACGGTCGCCATTGAACAGATCCTCAACAAGCTGCCGGCCGATTCGCCCCCTACCCTTATCGTGCAGCACATGCCCCCCTTGTTCACCAGGTCTTTTGCCCAGAGGGTAAACGGCCTGACCGAAATGGAGATCCTGGAGGCCCAGGACCATGATCCCTTGAAACGCGGCACCGCCCTCATCGCACCGGGCGGCAGCCATATGATCATCAACAAGGGATCAACGGGCTACTATGTGACGGTCAAGGACGGGCCGCCGGTGAACAGGCACAAGCCCTCGGTCGATGTGCTTTTCCGGTCGGCTGCGAACACCCTGGGCTCCAATGCGGTGGGAATCATCCTCACGGGCATGGGCGATGACGGCGCCCGGGGGCTCAAGGAGATGAAGGATTCCGGCGCATTCACCATTGCCCAGGACGAAGAGTCCTGCGTGGTGTTCGGCATGCCCAAGGTGGCCATAGAAATGAGTGCGGTGGACAAGGTGCTCCCCTTGAGTTCCATTGCAAAGTTTATCCTGAGCATGACGAAATCCGGGTAGGGTTTCGCCGGAAGGACAAAGAGCCCGTGAAAAACAACAGACAGTCCATCCTGGCCATTGAAGAAGACCTCAAGACCAGCGAGTTTATCAACCAGGGCCTTTCGACCCATGGCTACACCGTCCACAGCGCCATGGGGGCCAGCGAAGGACTGAAATCGTTTCTCACGATCAGGCCCGAGTTTGTCATCCTGAGCGTATCGCCTCTCTCCCAGGGATGCATGACCATCCTGCGGGATATCTGCGAGGCAGATCCACATGCCCAGGTAATCACCATCAGCTCGTGCACGGATGACACCTATGCCATGGAATGCATCAGGCGCGGTGCAGCGGATTATCTCAAAAAACCTATCCGGCTAAAGGATCTCACCGGGTCCATAGAACGTATCAACAACCGAAGGCGCATGCTCAAGATCATCTCCGAGCCCGATGTTGAATGCGTGCAGGCAGAAGACAAGATCCTGGTGTTTGGCAATGACATTCGGGACCTCCCCTATATCCTCAACCAGGCCCTCTGCAATGCGCGAAAGGTGTGCAGGGATGTGGACATGCTCAAGACCGCCCTGGGCGAGATCCTGATCAATGCGATCGAGCACGGCAACCTGGGGATAACCCGGGAGGAGAAGGTCCTGGCAATTGCAGAAGACAGGTACGAGGATCTCCTGAAGGAAAGAATATGCGATCCCTGTTATGCGCTGCGCAAGGTGACGCTCAAGGTGCACATGTCAGACAACGAACTGAGGTACACGGTAACAGACCAGGGGGACGGGTTCGACTGCCGGCCGATCTTCGAGGACGAGCCCCATATCCGGATGGGCAGCGGCCTGGGCCTGTTCATTGCCAGGAATTTCTTCACCACCCTCACCTATCAGGGTAAGGGCAACCAGGTGGTTCTCATCTACAAGGGCTGAAGGAAGCGATGCACGCAATGCAAGACAATGAGTTCTTTGTGAAGTTTACCGATGCACTGCCTGCAGGTCTTCTGGTCGCATCGGACGACGGGCAGGTGTTTCTCTGGAACTCGACCGCTGAGCTGATCACGCGCATGGACAGGGGCGGCATTATCGGAAGACACGCAGACGATCTGCCCGAGTGCATCAGAGGCCTCCTCGGTTCCAACAGATCAGAGATCACCATTGAAATACCGGGAGGTGAGTTCCGTCATATCCGCAAAACCGCTCACGAGATCTCGGTAAACGAAACAGGGAACAATGTCATCGTAGCATTTATGGATATGACCGACCACCTGATCAAAAAGCAGGAAATGGAGCAGGTGCTCATAGAGACGGCCGAGACCCGGGATCTCATGGAGGAGCAGGCTGCCAGGCTTGCCATGGCGCTGGCCGACGTGGATGAAAAAAGCGAGATCATCCAGGCCCAAAACAAGCGAATGGTCGATGAACTCAAGATGGCGGGCAAGCTTCAGAAGAGCCTTCTGCCCAATATTTACGAGAACATCGGCGGGGTAAGCGTCTCCTGCAAGTATATCCCCTCCATTCACATCGGGGGTGATCTCTACGATGTGGTGGATCTGGGACAGGGGCTCTCCGGCTTCATCATCGCGGATGTGTCCGGGCACGGTGTGGCAGCGGCTCTGGTATCGTCCATGTTCAAGATGAGCTTCCACACGCTGGCAGCGAACGTGGCGAGCCCCAAAATCCTCTTTCACATGCTCAACCAGGAGTTCAATCCGATCCTCTCCGAGGACTATATCACGGCCTTTTACCTCCTGAGCGACTCTGCGAACAGCTCCATATCCTTTTCCAATGCCGGCCACCCTACTCCGCTCCTCTACAAGAAGAGCACCCGGGAGGTTCTCGAACTCGATACCGACGGATTCTTCCTCGGAATGTTCGACGACGGCGCCTACGAGGAGAAGACCATCACGGGCATCGAACGGGGCGATGCCCTGCTCCTCTATACCGACTGCCTCTTGGAGACAGAGAACAAGGAGGGGGTCCCCTTCGGGCTGACCAGGCTCAAGACGCTTTTTGCCAAGACCATCGAGGAATCTCACGGCCAGGATGTCATCGACCTCATCGAGGCCCGGATACGGGTATACAACGCAGGAGAAAGCTTTAACGACGACTTCACCGTCATGCTCCTGGAATTCTGGGAGCAGGCCGATCACAGCCGGGAGGACTCTGCGGGCTCACTCCCGGAAGACAGCGGCGGATTCGTAGAGTTCTAGAAGGATCATATACCGCAGGAGTCATGTTTTGGGGACATACGGGTTGAAGTATCCCCGCCTTACGGGAATCTCCTCGATCAGCCGCCTGATGCCGATCCCGGCGGGAAAGGTCTGGCCGAGGAGATCCAGATAGAGATCCGGGTCCATGTTCTGGTTTCTCCACTGCACCATGTCTATACGGTTCTCCGCGATAAACCTCTTGAGGGCATCGGCCTCCTTGGGCGCGTCCGTGATGCCGGGAAAGACGAACAGGTTGATTGATACGAACCGGTTCCTCTTCTTCATCTCCGCGGCGCTTGCGGCAAGGCGGTCGAAATCATAGGCCGGTCTGAAGTAGGCGCGGTAGGTGGCCGGGCGCGCCGAGTTCATGCTGATCCGCATACTGTCCAGCCCGGCATCCGCGAGCTCGGCGACCTTTCCCGGCATGCTTGCATTGGTGTTGAGGTTGATGGTGCCCAGATCGGTCTCTTTCCGGATGAGACGGATGGCATCCAGGATCACGTCGCCGGCCATAAGCGGCTCTCCTTCGCAACCCTGGCCGAAGCTCACCACAGGCTCGTCCACTTGGGAGATGTGTTTCAGTGCCACCTGGGCGATCTCTTCGGGTGTGGGCACAAACGAGATACGCTGCTGGGGCGAGGGAGGACCGCTCCCCTCTTGAAAGGAGATGCAGCCTATGCACCGGGCGTTGCACGCCGGAGAGGTCGGCAGCGGCCCTTCCTCACGTCCCTGGAAGAGATTGAGCGCCGCGGGACACCCATAGACCAGGGCGCAGTGAGTGAGGTGTTCTACCAGGCGATTCTTGGGCAGCTCCTTTTTCCAGGCCGAGATCCCCTCTTTCACCCTGTTCATCCGGAACATGTCCGGGTCTTGCCGCCGGGATTCGTCTGTTCTCATGGCCGTGGTCACCAAGCCGTCTTTGAACCCCAGAGCGGTGTAGGCGTAGAGAGGCAGCGCGCCTGAACCCGCCCTGCGCTCCCAGGCAGCGAGATAGGTCTGGGTATGGGCCGCGCACAGAAAGGTGGCCACGGCAAAGACCGGACCCTTACCGTCAAAGGGGTTTTTCTTCAGGATCGCGATCTCTCCGGTCTGCCTGTCCATGCCCATGGGATACCTGTCAGGGAGCACATAGAGCTGCGAGCCCCTGGGCAGGGCCATGGTCTCTTCCGAGACCACAGGCGCGAAGTAGTCCCCGCTCCTGCCCACCATGCCTAAGCCCTCGAAATCCATGACGTTCCCTCGCCGGTCGGCGAAAACCATGTTGGGAATGTCGGTTCTCATGGGTTAGAGCACATAGTCCATCACTGCCACTATTGCAAGGGTAATCGGCCTATCAGGCATTGCCTCGCATCCCCGGGAAGTGCTATAAGGGACACAATTGCAATGTGAATCCTTTCGAAAGATGTTTTTCGTATGAAACTACAGAGCCGCCTGATTATGGGTTTTCTCATCGCCACCTGTCTGACAGGGGCCGTGGCCACCGTGGTGGGGATCACTACGATCAATAAAAGCACCCTGGATGAGGTGCAGCGAAAGGTCCAGCAGGATATCAACACCGCCAAGCTCATCTACCGCCACGCCCTGGAGCGTCTCGAATATCAACTGGAGTTCATTTACCTGAGGAGCCCCCTGCAGGAAGTGATCCTGAACAACGATCCGGGCCCCCTGACCGGCCTCGAAGGCCTGATCCGCACCGGGACCCACTACTTCGACGATCGTCGCGCGCTCGACATGCTCACGCTGGTGGATGCGGACGGACGGGTGATCTACCGGGTGGCGAACCCCGAGGCCAAGGGCGATATCATCCTGTGGGACCCGGTGGTCCGCAAGTGCCTGTACGAAAAAAAAAGCCAAATCTCGACAGTCGTCATGTCCCTGGAAACCATCAAGGATCAGAACCCTCGCCTTGCCTCCCGGGTCCTGATTCCCATCGTGAAAACCCCCCAGTCGGTCGAGGTCAGCGAGATCATGCTCTCGCAGGGCATGGTGCTCAGGGCCGCCTGCCCCATCTTCCGGAAGGACGGGACCCTGATCGGGGCCCTGATCGGAGGCATCCTGCTCAACCGTGACTACACGATCGTGGACACCATCAAGGAAACCGTGTACCAGCACGAAACCTATCGCGGCAGGGATATCGGATTTGCAACCATATTTCTGGGCGGGGTGCGGGTATCCACCAACCTGATCAATGCCGGCCGGCAGAGGGCGATCGGCACGATCGTATCCAAAGAGGTCTATGACCAGGTCATCACCCGGGGGAATGACTGGATCGGCCGGGCCTTTGTGGTCAACGACTGGTACATCAGCTCGTACACCCCGATCTACGACATCGACCGGAACATCATCGGCATGCTCTACACCGGCATCCTGGAGGCCAAGTACCGGGACATCAAACTGCACACCATGTGGCTCTTTCTCGGCATCACCTCGCTGGGCATGGTGGTTGCGTTCTTCATCTCCTTCCGCCTCGGTCAGAGCATCATTCGTCGGATCAGGATCCTCAAGCAGGCCACCGAGGCCATCTCGTCGGGCAATCTGGAATACCAGCTCCCGCCGGGGAGGTCCTCGGGTTTCGACATGCTCGACGAGGCCTTCAACAACATGGCCAGATCTTTGAAAGACCGCGACGACAGGCTCCAGAAGGCCTTCCTTCGCATCACACGCACCGAGCGCCTCGCGTCGCTCGGCCAGATGGCGGCCGGGGTCGCCCATGAGATCAACAATCCGCTGGGAGGCATCCTGCTCTACAGCAACCTCGTGCTCGAAGAGATGGAAAACGATCACCCCAGCAAAGACAACATGGAAAAGATCATCTATCAGACCAATCGGTGCAAAAAGATCGTCCAGAACCTCCTGGACTTTGCCAGAACGCCCTCGGGCGACATGCAGCCGATCAGCATCAACGATGTGGTCACCACCTCGCTCAATCTGGTGAAGGATCAGTCCATGTTCCTGGGCATCACGGTGAAACACGATCTCGCCGGGCAGCTCCCGCTGGTCATGGGAGACAGCTCACGGCTCGAAGAAGTTTTTCTCAACCTCTTCATCAATGCCGCCGACGCCATGGAGAGCAGAGGGATTCTCACGATATCCACGTGGCTCTCCAGCACCAACGCGGTCAAGGTCTCCATTTCGGACACCGGCAAGGGCATCGACAGGCTCTATCTTCCCCATATCTTCGAGCCCTTTTTCACGACCAAGGACCCGGGCCAGGGAACAGGGCTCGGGCTTTCCATCACCTATGGAATCATCCAGAAGCACAACGGGATCATCGACGTGGACAGCGAACCGGGCAAAGGAACGACCTTTATCATCACCCTGCCTGCATATCTGGGTAACGAAGACAAGACTGGCGTGAAGGCGTCCAATGCCGACCAAGGAGCGGAAATTGGCTAAAAAGAACATCCGAATTCTCATCATCGACGACGAGGAGTCCATCAGGGACGGTTGCCAGCAGATCTTGGCCCGCCAGGGATACGAGCCGACAGCAACCGCGGACGGCATGACCGGCCTTGAGCTCGCCCGGACCGGCGCCTTTGCCGTGATTCTCCTGGATCTGAGGATGCCCAGGATCGAGGGGCTCGAGATCCTGAGGATACTCAAGAGTGAGCACCCGGTCGCCTCCAAGATCATCGTGATCACCGGATACGGCACCATCCCTGTGGCGGTCGAGGCCATGCGGCTCGGGGCACACAACTTCATCACCAAGCCCTTCAGCGCGGCCGAACTCAAGCTCGCGGTGCAAGACTGCCTTTCCGAAAAGAGCGAAGAGCGTCCCGCCGGAGACACCCTCTCGATGATCATCGGATCGAGCGACTATGTGGAAGAGCTCAAAGACACCATCCGGCGCGTTGCCAAGACGGACAGCACCGTGCTCATCACCGGAGAGAGCGGCACCGGAAAGGAGCTCGTGGCCCGGACCATCCACGGCCTGAGCGCACGGTCCGACAAGACTTTTGTCCCGGTTGATTGCTCTTCCCTGGTGCATAACCTCATGGAGTCGGAGCTCTTCGGCCATATCAAGGGCGCGTTCAGCGGGGCCACCGAAAACCGGGACGGCAGGTTCCAGACCGCGGATAAAGGCACGTTGTTCCTCGACGAGATCTCCAATATCAGCCTCGATGTCCAGGCCAAGCTGCTCCGCGTGATCCAGGAGCAGGAGGTGCCCCGGGTGGGAAGCTCCATGCCCGAGAAGATCGATGTCCGGCTCATCACGGCCACGAACAGAGACTTGAGGATGGAGGTGCAAAGCGGCTCCTTCCGGGAGGACCTCTTCTATCGCATCTCCGTGGTACCCATTCATATCAGGCCCTTGCGGGAACACCGCTCCGACATCGCGCCCATCACGCACCACTACTTCGACATCTTCCGATCGCGGCATTCGAGCAAGGCCCAATCGCTCTCCCCCGAGGCCGTGAAATCCCTGACCTCCTACACCTGGCCGGGCAATATCCGCGAGCTCAAGAACACGATCGAGAGGCTCTGCGTGCTCTGCGATCACGAGGAGGTTACGCTCTCAGATATCCTCTACTACGGCCAGGACACCCATGCAAAGGCCCCGATCGTGGACCCTTTCTCCGGAAAGATGACCCTGGTGGAGGTGGAAAAGGAGCATATCGAGAAGGCGCTTCACCACTTCAACAACCAGATCAACAAGACCGCCAGGTTCCTCGGGATCGACCGGAAGACCCTCAGAACCAAAATCCGCAACTACGGGATAGAGATAAAAGACGATGAATGAGCTGCCCTCCTCCTGACCGGGCAGTCTTCCGGATCTCTCAAGAAAGGGATCAAACCTTTTTCGTCCATGGGGTTATCTTCCTCACCCACGGGGTGTTTTGCCCCTCAGGCCACGACCAAGCATATATCATGAAGTAAATTGATAAGTAATATCTCAATGTTATATAATGGCACCGACCTTGCTTTCTTCCAAGAAAGCTGATCAAACAAGGAGGAAGAGGCAATGGATGCAAAGAAAAAGATATTGCTCATTGACGATGACAAGGACTTCCTGATGGCCACCAAGCTCATTCTGGAAAAGGGAGGGTATGAGGTTTTCCTGGCCGAGGACGGCAAGAGCGGTGTCGAGATGGCCAAATCCGTCAACCCCAACCTCGCGATCATCGACATGATGATGGAGACCTGGAGCGAGGGTTTCAACGTTGTGTCCAAGCTCAGAACCTCTGATTGCGGCAAGCAGATCCCCCTGATCATGCTCAGCGCCGTGGACCTGCAGGGGCCCTACCAGTCATTCGAGCCCCCGGAGGAGCTTCCGACCGTAGATATGGTCCTCCACAAGCCCATCAAGGCGGACGACCTCCTCAAGCACGTGGGGTTGCTGCTCGGGGTATAGCCGGTGATTGAAACTGTTCACGATTCCCGCATTCTCATCATCGACGACGAAGAATCGATCCTTGACGGGTGCAGGCAGGCCCTAGAGAAGTCAGGGTATTCGGTGACCACGTCTTCCGACGGGCTGGCAGGCGTCAACCTCACCCGGGAAATCAAGCCCGAGGTCCTCTTTGTGGACCTCAAGATGCCCAACTGCTCGGGCATGGACATCATTGAAAACATCTCCCGGGAGATGCCTGACATCGTCCTGATCGTAATCACCGGATACGCATCCATTGTCTCGGCAGTGGAGGCCATGAAAAAGGGCGCGTACGACTATCTGCCCAAGCCCTTTACCCCGGATCAGCTCAGGGCCGTCACCAAGCGCGGTATCGAGCACCGGCGCCTCAAGGTGGAGGCGGAGTTTCTCCGGGAGGAAAAGGCGCGGATGGAGAAAAACTTCATCACCTTTGTCTCCCATGAGATGCGCTCTCCGCTGGTGACCATCCAGCAGTACATCGAGTCGCTCAAGCTCATCTCCGAGGGCACCCTTCGGCCCGAGGTCGCGGAGATCATCCAGCGGTGCGAGAAACGTATCCAGAGCCTCCATGAACTCATCGAGCACTGGCTCGATATCTCCCGCATCGAAAACGGCACCTTCTCAGAGGCGAGGGTCGCCCTGGACCTCACCGAGGTGATCGAGCGGAGCCTGGACGAGATGTTCCCCTTATGCCAGAGACGGGGGATCGTGCTCGCATCGGACCTCAAGGATGGCCTCCCGATGATCTACGGCGACCAGGAGAGCCTGCTTCGGGTTTTCAGCAACATCATCGGCAACGCTACCAAATACACCCCGCCCGGAGGACGAATCCTCGTGTGCACGGACTGTGACGATTATTACATCTCGGTGAGTGTCTCGGATACCGGCCAGGGTATCCCTCAGGACAAGCTCCCCTTTATCTTTGAGCCGTTCTATCGGGTGCGGGGTAAGCAGGAGCGCCAGAGGGGCTCGGGTCTCGGGCTGACTTTCAGCAAGAAGATCATGGAGGCCCACAACGGCAGGATCGAGGCTGCCTCCAAGGAGGGAGAGGGGACGACCTTCACCATGAAGTTTCCGCGGGCCTACGACAGGTGAGGCTCAACAGCTGTTGTCCTTATCCCCTTCCCAGGGACGGGTATTGTCGAGAAGATATTCGGAGGAGTTGCTCACCATACACTCCCCGCACATGTGAACCAGTTTCATGCTGGCGATCTGCCGCACAATGAACAGCTTCTGAGAGTTCTCGCTGCAGAGAAAACACCTTTGGGCTGTATCGCCTTTATGAAACTCATAGCATTTTTCATCGAGATACTTGCACTTCATCGCTTCCCCCCTGAATTTCAGAATCCTATCACAGGAATCCATATGGTGGCAACCGCATTGGCACGCAGCCACAGCCCTATGTGGGCCTGCCATATGGAAAAACACTTGATCCGGCGGCCCTGAAGAGCAATAATACACAGTCGCATCCACATATCCCGTTTGAGGTGAAAAGAGTGAAGAGGCACTGGAACTTTCTCGAATCGCGTGTCGTGTACCAGAACCGGATCGTACAGGTGCGGGAAGAAACCTATCGCTTCGTTCCCAACAATATTGTCCGGGACTTCACGGTGCTCGGCTTTGCCGACTGGGTGAACATCATCCCCATAACGCCCGAGGGAAAGGTGGTCATGATCCGGCAGTACCGTTTGGGGACGAGGAGCGAAACCCTGGAAATACCCGGAGGGCTCATCTCCGAAGGCGACTCCGACCCGGCTGAGGCAGCCTTAAGGGAGATGATCGAGGAGACGGGTTATCACAGCGACGAGGTTGTCCATATCGGGACAGTGGAGCCCAACCCCGCCATCCAGAACAATCGGTGCCACACCTATCTCGCCCGCAATGCCGTGCCCGCGTCCGGGCAGAACCTCGATCCCACCGAGGCCATCGAGGTCGAACTGGTCGACAGAAAAGATATCCCTGCACTCGTCCACTCGTACCGCATCACGCACGGTCTGGTGCTGGCCGCGTTCGCGCACCTCATGATCCACGAGACATCGTCGAGAAGTCCTGACCCTTAAGGTCCCTTCCCCACCCCGGCGGCCCCTGCCCCTTTTTGCTCCCTTTGTGCCCGCCCCGGCGCTCTCACCGCCTTTCTCCGAAGCATCGGGGCTTCCCTGCAGACTGAACAAGCCGCTTTTCCCCTTGAGAAACATTGCCCTGTGCTCGTATAATAACGATCATTCTTGAGAGAGGAGGAATTACCGTGGCCGAAGAAAAAAAATTGATCGGAAAAGTGACCCACTATTTCAGCAAGATCAGTGTGGCAGGCATATCGCTGAGCAACACCCTGAAGGTAGGGGATACCATCTCCATCGAGGGAGCCACCACCTCGTTTCAGGAAGAGATCACATCCATGCAGATCGATCAGAACACAGTGGAACAGGCAGGCGCCGGAGACCTCATCGGCATCAAGGTGAAAGACAAGGTCAGGGTCGGCGACAGCGTCTACCTCGTAAGCTGAGGGCCCCGCTCACCTTCTTTCCCTGCCCCCTTTTAGCCCCACGGGAGGAGCGGTACCCGTCTGCGGTCTTTCACGGGCTTGATGAGGCGCTGTGCAGGCCGGAGTTTTGGGAGATCTCCTCCGCTATGGGACTCTCCCCAAGGGCAGGATCCCGGAAGAGAAGGCTCATCCCCCACGCGTCAGACCCGGTGGACTTCAGGTCGTGTTCTCCTCGGCCTTCTTCTCCACCTCCACGACCACCTTGACCGAAGGCAACTGCTGCCCGCTCTTGAGCCGCACATCTTGCGGCAGGAGCACCTTTGCATCCATCGAGATGCTATCTTTGATCTGCGAGAGGTCGATCTCCTCTGTCTGAATCGGCAGCTTCCTCTTTATGGTGCTGTCCGGGGCGAGAACTGCAAAGGTTTCCGGGACCGCGGCTACACGTTTGAGTGTAAATCCCTTCTGCAGTGAGCCGGTCGTCCTGACATGGACCGGGGCATTATAGGCATAGAGACGATAGGCGGACAGTCTGATCCTTTCGGGCTTTATCCTCATCAGGGAGAGATTCGACGGGATCCTTACCATGTCGCTGGTCAAGGGGATCTCCTGTTTCCCCTCGGCCAGATTGGAGAGATCCACCGAGACCTTCAGGGTGGCCGGGTCCAGAAGATTGAAGGCCTGGACCGGCCCCATCAGGGTCACGGTTACCTCCTTGTGGAGATTTTCCTCGACCTCCCATTCCTGGGAAATCTTCCGGTATTCAATGGGCACCACGAAATCCCGCTGGATCGATTCCTTCTGATAGCCGAAGGAAAACCAGAGCCCGAGTGCCAGCATGACGGCAACCGCCTTCTCCAAGGTGTTTCTCCGCGCCCAGTGCGGGTTCTGCCTCTTGTTGCCCAGCATCTCCTCCCTTTCGTAGAAGGCCCTGATCATGGAGCTCAAGTCCGAGGGTTTTCGCGACACCACCATCTTCCCGTCCTGGACCATCGAGATGGTCCCCCGTTCTTCCGAGACCACGATGCACAGTGCGTCACACCGCTCGGAGAGACCCAGCGCCGCAGTATGACGAAGCCCGTACTTCCCGAACTTCTCCGTATCGTGAGACAGGGGCAGATGGCACCCGAATTTCGTCACCCGGTTGTCGTGTATGATGACCGCCCCGTCGTGCCCGCTGGAGTGCGGATCGAAGATGCTCGCCAGAATGGGCTGGGTAAGCTTTCCGTCAAGGTCATACCCCCCTTTTAGATGGCGCTCGAGAGGGTCTCTCCCTTGCAGGATAATGATGGCGCCCACTCTTTTTGCAGCGAACTCAGCCACACTCTCAATGATCACGTCCACATCCACGGGCCATCTCTTCTCACCTGAATTCTTTCGGGTCGTCCTGAGAGATCCGAGTGTTGCCAGCCGCTCGAAGAACCTCCGGATATCCTCCTGAAAGATCACCACCAGGGCGATGAGCAGGATAGTGAAAAATCCCTGCAGAACGAGCGAGGTCAGATACAGGTGAAAAACGCGGGCAAGGATATAAACCAGGCCCAGGAGGCTGATCCCTGCGAACACGAAGCGTGAGGCGGTATCCTTGAACCAGATGAGGATGACGTAGATCAGGGTGGTGATAATGACGATGTCGAAGAGATCCTGAACCCGAAAGCCCTCTATCATCCCAAGAAGATGTTCCATGTTCTACTGCCCTGTTCTCTTAAAAAAGTTCCCCTATATATGCTCCTGACCGGAGGCCAGACGGGGTTGATACGACACTCCCTTTTCGGCTTAGGCTTATCCTGTTTCCTCCAGGAGGATGAATGGCAATTACTCCGCTCCCTCTGAGTCTGTTTCTTAACGCGTTCGCCGCGTTTATGCAAGAGGGATTGACAATTTTTGCGAGCTTTTCCAGGTTTGACGGCATTCCTTTAAAATTTTCCATGCGCTGGGTCTTTCCATGAAGGCAAGGCTGCATGAATCGAAGGCGGCCTGTTTCTTCGAACACGCTCTCGGGCATAATGCCGATGTTCAGGAGCAAATGGCTGTGGTTGGAAGAAAACGGATGGCCATTACTATTTCTCAATAGACTCATGACAAATCCAAAGACAAAGGAGACCGGCATGTCTGCTCATGAGAAGGCGGCACTGGTCACCGGTGCAGGAAGGGGACTCGGAAGGGCAGTAGCAGAGGAATACGCACGTCTGGGGCTGAAGGTTATGATGATGAGCCTGGACACTGAAGAGCTCGAAAAAGCGGCAGATGAAATCTCCCGGAGGACCGGGGTTGAGGTCGTTCACTCGGCAGGTGATGTGTCGTGCCCAGAAGACGTGAATCAGACCGTTCAGGAAATGATCGAGAGGTTCGGCAGGATCGATGTCCTGGTCAACAACGCCGGGATCATCGGCCCTCCGCGTTTTCTGGAAGACACTGACCCGGATACCTGGAACCGGACCTTGGGAGTGAACCTCGGGGGGTTTTACCTCTGTGCCCGGGCCGTGCTTCCATCCATGGTCGAAAGGCGGCAGGGAAAAATCATCAACATCGTTTCAGGCCTGGGCGAGATGCCCTACCCGCGCTTCTGCGCCTATGCCGTATCCAAGGCAGGCACTATCCAGCTCACCCGGTCCCTGGCATCCGAGATGGGGCCATGGAACATCCAGGTCAATGCCATCGATCCCGGAGTCATGGAAACCTCCATGCAGGATCAAATCAGAGAAATTGGGCCCGCCATCCTGGGCAAAGACGTCCACCGGAACTTTGTCGCCTACAAGGAACAGGGCATGCTCAAGGATCCCCGGGGCGTGGCCCGGCTGGCTGTTTTCCTCGCATCCGACAATTCCAGTCATATCACCGGAGAGATCGGCGCCCTGGGACGTTTCCGGCAGCTCGGATGGAGGCCCGGCGGGTAAATTATCAGGCTTCTTGATATCTATTTTCATTACCACGATCATGTGCTAGTATGCTTGCATTCCTGAAGAGCACCTGACTTCAGGGAATTTTCAGGCACTGCCGACTGTCATTTGCAGAGGAGGAAGACCCATGAATCTGAACCATCCCGAAGTAACACAACAGGCCTTGGACATTGTCAGGTCAGGGGACCCGTTTCAGTGGTACGTCATCACGCTCGCGGTCATCGTGCTGTACATCTATGGCCACGAGTACGAGCGCGGCAATTACAAGGCGATCGCCGCAGGCCTTTCGCTCTACATGGTCCACTGGTTCGTGGAGATCGTCAACGCCCTTATCCAGCACTTCTCAGGCCATGCCCTGTGGACCGTTCCCGAGCGGACCGCGTTTTCCATCATGGTGGGCGTGGGCATAGAGATCAGCCTCATGTTCTCCATTGCCGGCATCGTGGCCACCAAACTCCTGCCTAAGGATCCCAAGGCCAGGATCGCGGGCATCAACAGCCGCATCTTCGTGGCAGTATCAGCTGCGGCGGCAGCCGCCATTATCGAAATATTCCTGGTCAGGACGCCCGCCTTTGTCTGGGTGTACCCATTCTGGGGATCCTTCCCGGTCTTCATCACGGTCTATATCCCCTTCTTTGCCGCTGCTGTCTATGCTTACGACGCACCCCTGAAAAAGAGCTTCACCTTCGTGGCTGTCCTTGGAGCCGTCAATCTCGCAGGGCTTGTGGTATTCGGGCTGCTGGGCTGGATCTGATGCAATGAGGAGGGAAGAACCATGAGTGATTTTCACGAATATGATCAATACGATGCCCTGGGTCTGGCCGAACTCGTCCGCAGGCGCGAGGTATCGCCGGGCGAAATGTGCAACGAGGCCGTCCGGAAGATAGAGCGGTTCAACCCGGCAGTCAATGCGGTGATCTGCCGCATGTATGACCAGGCAAGAAGCTCCATCGATTCAGGATTGCCCGAGGGCCCCTTCACCGGGGTGCCCTTTCTCGTCAAGGACCTTGTCTCATCCTGTGCCGGCGCGCCCATGACAAAGGGGTGCAAGGCATTGAGAAACTATATCCCCGGGCATGATTCAGAGCTGATGAAACGCTACCGCAACACCGGGGTGGTGATCTTGGGCAAGACAAACACCCCGGAATTCGGTCTCATGGGTATCACCGAACCCGAGCTTCACGGCCCCACAAAGAATCCTTGGGACAACACCCGCACTCCGGGAGGCTCCAGTGGCGGTTCTGCTGCAGCGGTTGCCTGCGGGATGGCCCCCATGGCATCCGGAGGAGACGGCGGCGGGTCCATCCGCATCCCTTCTTCCTACTGCGCCCTCTTCGGGCTCAAGCCATCGCGGGGAAGAAACCCTGCCGGGCCCGATCACGGCCATATCTGGCAAGGAGCGGCCGTGGAGCATGTGCTCACCCGGACCGTACGGGACTGCGCCGCCATGCTCGATGCAGTGAACGGGCCCGCACCTGGCGATCCCTATGAGATACCCGGCCCGGAACATCCCTACATGCAGGAGATAACGCGCTCTCCCGGAAGGCTTAAGGTGGGTTTCAGCACAGCCTCTCCTCTGGGTGCCCCGGTGCACCCCGAATGCGTGAAGGCCGTTGAGGACGCGGCCCGGCTGTTGGAGAGTCTCGGACATGTTGTGGAAGAGGCAGGACCTCGGATAGACGGGATGGCCCTGGCCAAAAGCTACTTCATGATGTACTTCGGCGAGGTGGCCGCTGACATAGTCGAGATGCAGCAGGTTCTGGGGAGAAAGGCGGTCCCGAAAGATGTGGAGGGGCCCACTTGGGTGCTCAACCTCCTGGGCAGGGCTTATTCGGCGGGAGAGTTTGTTCTCGCACTGAGAGAATGGAACCGCGCAGCCCGGGCCATGGGAGAATTCCATCGGAATCACGATCTCTACCTCACCCCCACCACCGCCTACCCGCCGGTGAAAATCGGCGAGCTCAGGCCCTCTCCTGTTGAAGAGATGCTCATGGAGATCACGAACAGATTCGGCCTCGGGCGGCTGGCGCGGCTCTCGGGCATTGCGGACAAGATCGCGGTCGAGTCGCTTGCGAAAACCCCTTTTACCCAGCTGGCAAATCTCACCGGTCAGCCCGCCATGTCTGTGCCCCTGTACTGGACCAAAGAGAATCTTCCCTGCGGGGTGCAGTTCATCGCGCCTTTCGGAAACGAGGCCTGCCTGCTCAGGCTGGCTGCACAGCTCGAACAGGCCCGGCCGTGGTTCGACATGAGGCCTCCGCTCGCCAGAGCAGATCAGTCGAGCCGCGAAAAAGGCGGGCGCACCGGAGCCTCTGCCTCTACTTCTCTTTCGGATAAGGCCAGGCCATGATTCCGCCTTCCATGACCTTCACGTTCCGCCACCCGTTTGCCTCCAGGACCAGGGCGGCCTCGTACCCCCTCAGCGAGACCTTGCAGTAGCAGATGATCTCCTGGTTCTTATCCTGGGGAAGCTCGCCCAGCCTCTTTCTCAGAGCCCCCAGGGGCATGAGCGTCTCGCCGATGCCCAGGCGCGTATCCTCGAACTCGTCCGGCCCCCTCACGTCGAGGAAGAACAGGGTCTCATGGTTATCCAGCTTTGCCTTGACATCGACCGCGGATATGCCTTTGAGCCGCCCTTTCAGCTTGTTCTGCATGATATGGGCCGTAGCGATGAAATGGTCGATGGCCAGGGAAAAAGGCGGGGCATAGGGGAGATCGGAGTTGACCAGATCCTCGACAGTCAGACCTCCCTGAATGGCCATGGCCCACTGGGCGACCTGTTTGCTCACATTCCCGGGACCCACGCACTGAGCACCCAGTATCTTTCCGCTCTTTCTGTCGGCCACCATCTTGGTGACGAGCAGCTGACCGTTCATGAATCCCGGCTTGTCCGGGCTCGCATTGACCACTGATACGATGTTCTCATACCCGAGATTCAGGGCCGTGTGCTCGGAGAGTCCGGTAGACCCCGCCGAAAAGTCGAATACCTTGCAGATGCCGGTCTGGATGGTGCCCGGGAAGGTGATGATGTTGTCCGAGGCAGCGTTCTCGCCTGCCACCCGGCCCTGAAGATTGGCCAGGTCGCCGTAGGGGGCGAGTACCTTCCTGCCCGTGATACGGTTGATCGTCTCGATACAGTCGCCCACGGCATAGATGTCCGGGTCAGAGGTCTGGAGATACTCGTTGACCGCAATGCCTCCGGTTTTCCCGATGGTGATGCCTGCCTCCCTGGCCAGCCTGACGTTGGGAATCACGCCCACAGCGATCACGGCCAGCTCGCAGGGAAGCTCTGTCCCGCTGTCGAGCTTGACGCCGGCGAGCGTGCCGTCCTCGCCCAGAAACGCAGCCACGCGTCTGCCTGTGATTACATCGGCGCCCTTGCTCTTCACGTGGTTCTCCACCAGCTTGGCAAGCTGCCAGTCAAGGAAGGTCAGAAGCTGGGGCAGAAGCTCCACCACCGTGATCTGGATCCCGGCCAGATGAAGCGCCTCGCAGGTCTCTATGCCGATGAGACCCCCGCCTACCACCACGGCCTTCTTGATGATCCCCTCGTCCCGCACCCTGCGGAGATAGTCTGCGTCGCGCATGGACTGCAGGGTGGTTATTCCCTTGAGATCAGTGCCCGGTACCGGAGGCATCCTGGGGACCGCGCCTGTGGCGATGATGAGCTTGTCATACTCCAGGGTGCCCTCTTCCTGGGTGAGGAGATTCCGGTAATCGACGGTATGCGCGGCAGAATCGATTCTGGTCACCTCGGTGCTGGTCCACGCATCGATCGCCTTTGCATTGAGATAGAACACCGGGTCTCGGGTAACCCCCGTGGGTGTGCTCAGCAGCATGTTCCGGTCGTCGAAGACTCCACCTACATAGTAGGGATATCCGCATGATGCCATGGAGAGCTCAGGGTCTTTCTGGATCAGAATCACCTCTGCTTCGCAGTCCATCCGCCTGGCCTTTGCCGCAGCCTTGGGCCCCGCGGCAGAGCCTCCCACAACCACGATCCGCCTTTTCCGTTTCATACCTACCTCTCCTTTTTTCAGAGTCTCTAGAGCCTGTTTTAGGGAACAGCTTCTCACTCTTTACTTATGGTTGCATTGATCCAGATCAATAGCCGGAGAAGAAAAAGGCCGGAGGAGGTGAAGCGGTCCTTCACAAAAGTCTTTGCCACGTGGAAATTCTGCTCGAAAAAGGTGTATGCGCTACTCGGCTTGAAGCGAAATGAGCTGTTCTCAAGAATATCTCTCATTTACCGAAATAGAAGGAAGACGTCCAGTAAGGTGAGAGAAGAAGCTTTAAGAGACGGGTATGAAGTGGAAGATCCTTATCGTCGATGACTCCAATGTGGTGAAGGCGGTCCTCATGAAGGCCCTGGGAGAGAGCGGGGCCCCGATCGGGCGTGTGTTCGACGCATCGAACGGCAGAGAGGCCCTCGATACCCTCAGAGCCGAGTCCATTGACCTGGTGTTCGTGGATATCAACATGCCGGTCATGAACGGGATCGAGCTCGTGGAGAGCATGGCCGACGATCCGGCTCTCAAGGGCATCCCGGTCATCATGATCTCTACCGACGGCAGCGTGAGCCGCAGGGAATACCTGAAGGGCAAAGGCGTGCGCGCCTACGTGCGAAAGCCCTTCACCCCGGAGCAGATAAGGTCTGTGGTGCGTGAGGTGATGCTTGGCCGTTGATACTCTCCTTTCCAGTCGGGCCATGGAAAACGCCGTTGTTTCAGTCCTGAACGACATGGCGGCGACCCGGGCAGCAATGATAAGACCCGAGGAGCTTCCCTGTTTCGGCCAAACCCTCATACACGCCCACATCACCTTTGAAGGCCCATCGTCGGGAGAGCTCGGCCTGCTCATGGACCCGGATTTTGCCGCAGAACTCGCCTCACGGATTCTGGGAGTTGACGAGAAAGGGGACCTGCTCCAGGAAATGGTTGTCGATGCCGTCAAGGAGTTGCTCAATGTGATATGCGGGCAATTTCTCACCCAGAGATTCGGCTACGAACCAGCCTTCACGCTGGGCGTGCCCCGGGTGTTTCCCTTGAGCGCCCAGGCGTGCAATGTCCTGCTCACCAGTCCTTCCATACTGATCTTTCAAAGCAACGACTCCATTGTGCCGGCATATGTGCGGGTGAAGGACCGGACCGCCTGAACACAGACCCTCAATTGTGCAGGACCGCGGCCCTCACGTTTCCCGCATATCCTTGTCAAGACCCTGATACACGTTATCATCATTCCTGAAGGCCTTTTGGGAGCTGCGATCTTTTCATCCATATGTTCCTGCGCGGCTTTGACCAACGGGCATTCGCAATCACGCACTCTTGGGGAGGAAATGCCATGAACTTTGCCAGTCGACTCGCCTGTGCAGGCCGCCTGAAGAACCAGGTAGCCCTGGTGACAGGCGCATCTTCCGGAATAGGCAGGGGGATCGCGCTGGCCATGGCGGACGAGGGCGCACAGATCGTGGTGAACTATGTCAGGGACCGGCAGGCGGCAGAGGCAGTGGCCCGGGAGATACGGTCCAAGGGCACTGATGCGCTTGTTCTGGAAGCGGACGTGAGCCGGGAAGACCATGTGGAGGTTATGTTCGCCAGGGTTGTCCGGGAATTCGGCACTGTGGATATCCTGATCAACAACGCGGGTATTCAGCGGGATGCCGCCGTGCACGAGATGACCCTTCAGGAGTGGCAACAGGTTATCGACGTGAACCTGACAAGCGCTTTTCTCTGCTCGCGGGAGGCAGTGCGTGAGTTCCGCCGCCGCGGCCTGGTGCCAAAACGGTCCCTGGCTGCAGGAAAGATCATCTTCATCAGCTCGGTCCACCAGGTCATTCCCTGGTCGGGCCACTGCAACTATGCAGCATCCAAGGGAGGGCTCATGCAGTTCATGAAGAGCCTGGCCCAGGAGGTGGCCCGGGATCGGATCAGGGTCAACGGGATCGCACCCGGTGCCGTCCGGACCGACATCAACAAGAAGACATGGGAAGATCCTGCCAGCCTTGAGGAATTGCTCAAGCTCATCCCCTCAGACCGAATCGGCGAGCCCCGCGATATCGGCAGCGCAGCGGTATGGCTCGCTTCAGACGAATCCGACTATGTGCACGGGGCCACTATTTTCGTCGATGGCGGAATGGCGCTGTATCCCGGCTTTGCATCCGGGGGTTAGATTCGCTGATCACTGTCCCTTCAGACATTCCCAGCCGCATAAGACCTTCAGGGCCCTACCCCGCAAACATCCGCGCGAGTGTCGGGAGACCCTCTGCATAACTCGGGTGGATGTGCTGCGCCTTTCCCAGCAACTGCCAGTCCGCACCGGCCTCTATCAGGTCCACGAATATATGGATCAGCTCGCTTACCTCGTATCCCACCATAGTTGCGCCGATGATCCTGTCCGTCTCTTCCTCTATCACCATTTCATAGAATCCGCGTTCCTGGTCCCATTCTCTGGCCCGTGCGATGTCCTTGGCCTGGAGGACGGTATTTCTTGCCCGCAGGCCTCTCTGGCGCGCCTGCTCCAGGCTGTATCCGGCCCTTGCCACCTGTGGCTCGGTGAACACCGCATATGCCAGAACCCGATCGTCCCGGGTCCGCTCCACTCCTGAGAGAACCGCCAGCAGCCTTTGGTGGTCTTCCCAGGAGACGTGCGTAAAGGCCGGTTGTCCTGCGACCTCACCCATGGCATACACCCCGTCGCGGCTGGTCTTCAGGTGCTCGTCGACCACGACATAGCCTCTCTCATCGAGTGCAATTCCTGCCTCAGGGGCATTCAGGGCCACTGTGCTGGGTTTTATGCCCGCGACCACCAGCAGTGCGTCCCCGGCAATCATTTCGCCGCCTTCCAGTCGCAGGCGCACAGTGTTCTGATCGTATTCCACCTTCTGTACGGTTTTCCCCAGGGTGAATCGTATTCCTTCTTCTTCAAGGGCATTGGTCAATACCCTGCTGACATCCGGGCTCTCTCTTCCAAGGATCCTCTCGTTCATTTCAACGATATGCACCGAGCTTCCCAGCCGGGAGAGTCCCTGGCCCAGTTCGAGTCCGGTATAGCCCCCGCCCAGGATCAGCGTGCGGTCCGGAAGTTCCTCAAGATCCCAGATGCTCCGGTAGGTGAGGTACGGCCCCTGCTCAAGCCCGGATATCGGGGGTATCACGGGCATGCTGCCGGTATCGATCACGATCAGGGGGGCCTCGTATTCTCTGTCCCCTGCCCTGACACATCCGCTGCGCGTAAAGGACGCCTCGGCACGGATGGTCTGGACCCCGCTCTTCTCGAGCCTGTCCTGGGCCGAGAGGGCAAAGCTGTCGCGTATGCCCCGCACGCGCTCCATCACTCCCGGGAAATCCACGTCAACCCGTACCCGCACACCCAGCCCAACTGCCGCGCGCGCCCTGCCCGCCGCATGGGCTGATGCCAGAAACGCCTTGGACGGTGTGCATCCCCAGTTGATGCAGCTCCCACCAAAACGGCTTCTCTCAAAGAGCGCCACCTTCTTGCCTTGAGATGCCATCTCGAAGGCAAAAGGGACCCCGCCCTGCCCACTGCCGATCACTGCGACATCTACGTGTTCCATGAAAAGCCTCCCTGGAATCTTTCCGGTTGAAACAGTCCCATGATATTTTGTAATGCGTTCCCGCGTCCGGATCGGTAGGCCTCTGGTGATCTGTCTGCCCGGCCCCGGTGTTCCATCAGGCCTCTCGATTCAGGAGCGGCCTTGATAAGATCGTGCTTGGGAGTACATAAAGTCTTATGAACATCGAGCCAATGCGGCCGCTGTGAGTTTCTTTCTCGAGTAAAACAAGATCGTGCTGCTTGTGAAGCAGTTGCTGATTGAGGGAATGCAGCACGTTCCCTTTCTCTCCGGCGCTGCTGAGAAAGGCGGATTGCCCGTGAGAGCGATATTTCAGGAGATCATGAAACCAGTGCCCGGAAGATTCGCTTGTGGGCGCAGACTCTCTTTAGCAACACACGCTGTCTTCCGGCATGCCCTTGAAGGAACCGCAGAGGAATCCAGCGTGATCACTGGATCTTTCGTCTCAAAACCTGGGTTCGTCCTGTTTTTAAGGTCTTCTGAATACATACCGGAGGATAATAATGGCAGACACTCCAGTTCCGCAGACATTCCGTATCCTGTGCAGACCCTCGGGCCCCTCCTGCAATCTCTGCTGTGATTACTGCACCTGCCCAAAAACAGCGCACCCGGATCCTCAAAGCAGCCTCAAGATGACGGAAATAGTGCATGAGTCGTTCATGCGCCAAGTGCTCGGCGAGCACCAGGGACCTCTCGTGCGCATTATCTGGCAGGGAGGGGAGCCCATGCTCAGCGGGCTCGATTTCTTCAGGCGAACCATGGATCTCCAGAAAAAATACAAGAGGCCGGGCACCCGCGTCGAGCATACCCTGAAGACCAATGGTCTCTTGCTCGATGATAACTGGTGCGGATTTCTCCATGAAAACGATTTCGCTGTCGATCTGGGCGTGGACGGCCCGCAGGAGTTGCACGACAACCATCGCAGGGACAAAGAGGGGAGCGGGACCTTTGACAGGACCCTCAAGGCGGTCCGGATGCTCCAGAAGCACCGGATCAGGCTCGGCATCATCTGCAGGGTGAACCGCAGGAATGGCCAATATCCCCTTCCGGTCTACCGGTTTTTCCGGGACGAGCTTGGGGCGGGGTGTATCCGGTTCATCCCCCTGGTTCACCAGACCACAAAAGAGAATCCTCGTCAGGGAGATTCCGTAACAGGCTTCTCGGTGCGACCCCACCAGTGGGGCCGTTTTCTTATAGAGATCTTCGATGAATGGGTCGCCCGGGACATGGGGGCAGTCACTGTGCTGAACTTCGATGAGGCCCTTGCCGTGCGGCTCGGCAAACCGGACACGGCCTGCGTCCTGGCGCCTGACTGCGGCAAAGGAATTGTCCTGGAGCCAAGCGGCGACATGTATTCGTGTGATCGTTTCATCGAGCCTGGTCATTCTCTGGGGAACATCCTCAAAACCTCTTTCACGGACCTCGTATCATCCGAGAGGCTGCTCAGATTCAGGTCAGACAAGCAGGATATGCTGGCCCGGTCGTGCCGGGAATGTTCCTATCTTTCAATCTGCAATGGAGAATGCCCGGGAAACCGCTTCATGGTGAGCCCTCATGGAGAAGCAGGGCTGAACTATTTGTGTGCAGGATACCGGGTGTTTTTCCGGCATACCGAACCGGCCATGGAGCTCATGGCTGACCTCCTCGGCCGGGGCGAGCCGATCCGCGGTATCATGCCGGTACCGGCGCACCAGGAGGCCGGTTCTCCAGCAGCAACCTTCAGCGAGTGAGAGATCGGAGCACTGAAGCAGCAGGGCCGATAACGCTCTCCCTGCAGGTCGATGGCCCCGGCGATTCGGGTCCGGCTTCCTCATGGAAACGGCTTGTTCCGGGACCGGAGGCGAGGAATTCCCATGGAAAGATTGGAGCCCAGCCTGAGGGCCTTTGCTGAACTGCTGGTGGTGCCCATCGAGGCCATAGCAGCCCTGATCATTGCGGCGGGGGTGGCGACGGCCTTTGTACGACTGGTCCGCCTCAGAGGTCTGCAGGATCTGCACAGGTTTCTGAGGGTCCGGCTGTATTTTTCACGCTATCTGGTTCTCGCCCTGGAATTCCAGCTCGCTGCCGACATCCTCGGAACAGCCGTATCCCCGACCTGGAGCCAGATCGGCAAGCTGGGCGCCATTGCCTTTATCCGCACCTTTCTCAATTTTTTCCTGGTGCGCGAAATGGAACATTCGGAAGAAGTGCTGGGAGAGGTCCCTTTCCGGCCGAAGGGAGATCATGTCAACTCCGATAGCACCCCTTGAGCGGGGCCGGGTTATTGGGGCAGGGGGAATCGAGGACTATCTTTACAGTATTCCCGGGATCGGCGGGAAGACCCGGGCAAATACGTGCTCCGCACTCCACGATTTCTGGGCCTGGTGCCGGCGCAGGAAGGTGATCACGCTGGCGGAGTTCGCTGAGTTTCCGGAAATCGAGTACAAGCTCGGATATCGGAAGGTCACAACGTGGAAGGTCCAGGAGCAGGTGCTCGCCAAGATCAAGGAACTCAGCTACGGCAAGAATCGAAAAATCTGGTTCGGAATAGAGTTGTTGGCGACATATGGGGTGAACGCGCCCTTTGGCCCAAAATATTTCTCTGTTTGGTGGACAAAGGCCGCGTCCGAGGTTGGCCTCGAAGGGGTGCCACTTTATCCCGGCACAAATGGTGGAGCAAACAGCTCTCGACCGCAACCCAGTCTCCAGCCTCCAACCACCCAGTAACATATTGAAAACAAAGGGATTCGCTTAGGAAGCCGAGTCACGCCCCAAGTTCCCAGCCGGGAAGAAACTTTTCTTCCCCAATTTCCAAGCTCCGGACGAGGATGCTGGGTTTGCAACGAGAGCTGATACCAAAAACAATTTCCCAACGAATCTGATTCGATTCCGAAAACCGGAATCGAATCGACCTACCTTCCCGGCAGTTCCGTGCCACGACTCATGATCTCGATATAGCCCGCATAGCTGAACAGGCGGTTGCGTTTCTGGGCGGTCAGCTCCTTGACGATGCCGAGCTGTTCCAGGTGGCCGAGCGCCTTATTGACCGTGGTCGGGGTGATGCCGGTCCTCTCCACCAGAGAGCCCGAGGTGGCAATGGGGTGTTCCATCAGCGCACGGTGGACCTGCAGGGTGGATGCCGCCGCCCGTCCCAGGACGCTGATCTTGTCGCGATCCTGGTTCGACAGGTCGAGGAGCTGCTGCGCCGTTTCCACAGCCTGGGTGGCCGTGACGATGACGGCCTCGGCAAAGAAGTCGAGCCAGGCTTCCCAGTCGCCGGTCATGCGCACGTTGTTGAGCAGCTCGTAGTAATACTGGCGATGCGTCTTGAAATAGAGACTGAGGTAGAGCATCGGCTCCCGCAGCACCTTCTGCTCGCACAGGAGCAGCGCGATCAGCAGACGCCCCAGACGGCCGTTACCGTCCAGAAACGGGTGGATCGTCTCGAACTGCACATGGGCCAGCGCCGCCTTGAGCAGCACCGGGGTCGGCTCCGGCTGGTCATGGAGGAAGAGTTCCAGCTTGCTCATGCACTCAAGCACCTCCTCGGCGGGCGGCGGAACGAAAGCCGCGTTGCCCGGCCGGGTGCCACCGATCCAGTTCTGGCTGCGCCGGAACTCCCCCGGGGTCTGATTGCTGCCCCGGCCCTTGGTCAGCAACACGCCGTGGATCTCGCGAAACAAGCGCAGCGACAACGGCAGCCCTTCTTCCAACAGGCGCAAACCATGGTCGAGGGCGGCGACATAGTTGCTGACCTCCCGCACGTCATCCAGCGGTACGCCTGGTTCCTGATCCAGCTCGAACAGCAGCAGGTCGGACAGGGACGACTGCGTCCCCTCGATCATGGACGAGAGCACCGCTTCCTTACGAACGTATATGGAGAGGAACAGCGAGGTGTCCGGCAAGAGGGTCGAGACGCTGTCCAGTCGCCCGAGCGCCAGCAGCGCCTGATCGAACTTGCTGCGCAGCTCCGGCGTCCAGTCGATGGGCGGACGCGGCGGCAGAGGCGCGGGCACGAAGGACTGGGCCTTCTCACCCACCGTCGATATAGTCACGTATCTGCCTTGGAATTCTCGCTTCATCCTGCCTGCCTCGAACCTAAAATAAGATTCGTCTTTATTTTATCTTTCTTGCATATCCTAAAATAAAGAAGCGGGAAGGAAAAATCAAGCGGATTTCCCTAACGGGCACTTCGATTTCCCCAGACGAGCGTTCGGCGCTGCAACGCACTTGCTAAAGCGGAAAAAATTTACAACCACGGCTCCGATTTTTCGGTTGCCGGAAGGCCCCTGGTATCAAAGGGTTTCGGGCCGTTTGCCGGAATGGGCATCCCCCTGAGTCGGGAAGTACCGTTTCAACGCCGTTTCCTTTTCAGGGCCGTTTTCGGACCTGCGTTTTCTCCGTTCCACCGAAAAATCTCTCGAACTCGTCTTGACTTATGGTCATAAGTCGCCGTTAAAAAATTCATACAATCCTAAGTATCAGATAAAAGATAAGGATTATTGTAAAGATACAATTGAATATTATCCAGAGGCATCCCTGGTGAGAGTGAGACAGCCTACAGGAAAAGAGCCAAAAGGACAAAGAGATTGGAAAAGGGGGCCGTGCAAGATGATGAGCTCCAAGAGCCGAAGAAGGATAATGAATCTCTTTTCCATGCTGGCTCGATCGAACGTTCCTTTATTTGTGCCCCTCACATATCCCGAAAAATTCCCAGATGGCAGAGCTTCGAAGAAACATCTTCAAGCATTCTTCAAGAGATTGAAAAGACGATGGCCTGATTTCGGATACATCTGGAAGCTTGAGTTTCAGAAAAGGGGAGCTCCCCACTACCACATATTCATGTGGGGAGTACCAAGAGCAAAGGCTTATAGCATCATGTCACAATGTTGGTATGAAGTCGTTGGCTCAAATGATCCCTGGCATGCAGTATGAACTATACTGTCAACAGTGGACACCTTATCCCTGATATTAGCCTGATGCTTAGCCCCGATTTTGGATCTTTGAAAATCGAAGGCTTGTTGGCCTTCGATAACCAGCAAATCAGCTGAAGCGAGGG
>Ga0208195_1001108_pt1 | contig 30901 bp, 21 predicted proteins | sample AD_UKC077_MetaG_FD_184441 | JGI IMG/M metagenome (GOLD analysis project Ga0208195, IMG submission 184441) | Active sludge microbial communities of municipal wastewater-treating anaerobic digesters from USA - AD_UKC077_MetaG (SPAdes) (version 2) | ecosystem: Engineered > Bioreactor > Anaerobic >... | reverse complement strand
GCCGTTTATCGTAATTGATCCTTCCAGGCCGGCAAACCGGTTTGCTTTGCCGAGCCCGGTGAAACGGCGCGCAAAAGATGAAGCAGGCTTTCCAGATCCTGCGGCAGCGGCGCGGTAAAAACCATTCTTTCACCGCTTTGCGGGTGCAGAAAGGAAAGTTCCGCGGCATGCAGCGCCTGGCGAGTCAGCGCTTTAATGCCGGCTTTGAGCGCCGCGTTTTTGACGCTTTGCCCTTTGGACGCCCCGCCGTAAACCATATCACCGATCACGGGATAGCCGCGTTCGGCCAGATGCACGCGAATCTGATGCGTCCGGCCGGTTTTGATTTCAATATCCAGAAGCGTGGCTGTACCGTAGCGCTCGCGAACTTTCCACAGCGTCAGCGCGTCTTTGCCATGCCGGCTTTTCGTGGACATTTTTTTGCGGTCCTTCGGGTGGCGTCCCACCGGCAAAACAATCTCGCCGCTTGCGCCTTTGACGTCTCCCCAGCAAAGCGCGATATATTTCTTGTGCACGTCATGCTTCTCAAACTGCGCGGAGAGCTTGCGGTGCGCCTCGTCGGACTTGGCGGCAACGAGCAGGCCGGATGTTTCCTTGTCCAGGCGGTGGACAATTCCCGGCCGCAAAAAGCCGCCGATGCCGGAAAGATCCCGGCAGTGAAAAAGAAGCGCGTTGACAAGGGTTTGATCCGGATTGCCCGGCGCGGGGTGCACCACCATGCCCGCCGGTTTGTTGACGACAATGATGGAGCCGTCTTCGTACACAATGTTCAGGGGAATATCCTGCGGGGCGGCGGCGGCCTCCACCGCCGGCTCCAGATGAAGCTCTACGATATCACCGTCTTTCAGGTGCTGGCTGACCTTCGGCTCTTTGCCGTTCACGGTCACATCGCCTTCTTCAATGGCGTATTTAATTTGCGATCGGGAGAAAGCCGGATCGGCCTGGGAGAGAAACACATCCAGACGCAGCCCGGCCTGCCCGGAATCGACGGTAAAAGATACGTTTTGGGATTCCTGATTTTCGATGGACACGACATTCTCCGGCAATGAGTAATCTGGCATCATGAAAGCGCAGGCAGCAACCCAACGGGCTATTGCCCAAATACCCTTTTCGCTTGCCAGAGAGTGTTTTGTATAAATCTAAGGCTCGCTTCAGGCAATGACAAAACTCGCCTTCGGCTCAAACAGTTGTCATTGCTGATCTGGAGTTTATCCCGTACTTGATACGGGACTTCGCCAAGATTTATATAACAAAACACTCTCAATGGCCGCTCAAAGGGATATCGTTTGGGCAACAGCCTATGAACTCCTGATATCCTGGATTCCGGATCGCGCTTCGCTTGTCCGGAATGACGCGGAGAAATTAACCGGCTGCTATTTGCCTCAGAGCGTCCACCACAAAGCCGAATTCGTCTTCGGCCACAGTGCGCAGATCGATCAGGATTTCGTTTTCATCCACGCGGACAATGACGGGCACCGCCGCCCGGCGCATCCCGGCTTCCATCCGGCTTGCGGACATTCCGGTGGATTTCACCGCGACGACGGCCGAGGGAATGTCCTCGGTCGGAAGCGATCCGCCGCCCGCGGCCGCCGTGGAATCTTTAAGTTCATACGTTAAACCGGAAAGGCCGGCGCGTTTGAGTTTTCCCATCAATTTGCGGGCGCGCTTTTTGACGTCGCCCAGCGGCTCGGTCAGCGCCCGAAGGGAGCGCAGGTTCCGGGGGGCGTCTTCGGGCGCGAGATAGCGCATCAGGGTCGCCTCGAGGGCGGCCAGCGTGAATTTGTCGATGCGCAGCGCACGGTTGAGCGGATTTTTTTTGATTTTGGCCACGATGTCTTTTTTGCCGACAATGATGCCCGCCTGCGGACCGCCCAGAAGCTTGTCGCCGCTGAAGGTCACCACATCGACGCCCGAGCCCAGCACTTCTCGCACGGTCGGTTCGTGCTGCAGGCCAAACGCCGCCAGATCCACCAGACAACCGCTTCCCAGATCATCATAAACCGGAATGTTGTGCTGCTTGCCCAGCGCCACCAAGGGTAGAAGCTCCGCCTCCTCGGTAAATCCGACAATCCGGTAATTGCTGGTGTGCACTTTCAGAATCACACCGGTATTCGGACCGATGGCTTTTTCGTAATCGGCCAGGCGCGTGCGGTTGGTGGTTCCCACCTCGCGCAGGATGGAATTGCTTTTGGTCATCACGTCCGGAATGCGGAACTCGCCGCCGATTTCGATGAGCTCCCCGCGCGAGACAATCGCTTCCTTGCGCTCGGCCAGCGTATTGAGCGTGAGCAAAACCGCGGCCGCGTTGTTGTTGACGATCAGGGCGTCCTCCGCCCCTGTGAGCGCGCAAATCAGGCCGGTGACATGATCGTAGCGCAGGCCGCGCTCGCCGCGAGTCAAATCAAATTCCAGATTGGAGTAGCCGCGCCCAACCTCCACAATGCGTTCCACGGCTTCGGGGCAGAGAGGCGCACGTCCCAGATTGGTGTGCAGAATAACGCCGGTGGCGTTGACCAGACGCCGTAATTTAAAGCGATGCAGATCCTCCATCCGCTCCTCCACGATGCGGGCGGCCGACGCCGCGTCGGGGGAAAGTGACGGCAGGGCCTTGTCCGCCGCGGACAGGATCTGATCGCGCAAGCTCTGAACGACCTCCCGGCAGGCTTCCCGGACAATGTCCTTTGACGCCTTTGAATAAATTCCGTTTTTTTCCAAAAGCCCGATGACCTCGTCAATTTTCGGAAGGCCTTTGAGCAATGCTTTTCGTTTGTCGTCCATAAAAACCTCTCCTCATGCCGCTTTTGCGGGAAACGGCTTTCATGCCCTGATTCCCCTATAAAATGTCATTTCGAGGGAGCGAAGCGACGAGAAATCCATGTCCCTATCGTATGCGAGGAATCTTAAGATTTCTCCCTTCGGTCGAAATGACAAACCAATAAAAATACATGAGCAGCACTAGTCCAGGCCGGCTTCACGGCGGCAGTGGTCGCGGAAATTATTCACCGCGATGAAAAATTCCCGCATCATGATCACCCATAAATAGCGTCCGCGGGGCGTCAGATGCAGGCGGGGCGTAAAGTAGCGAAACGATCCGGCCAGGGTAAACGCGGCCATTTCCTTCCACAGGGTTTTCATAAACCGTCCGCCGTATTTTTTCTCCAGCTCCTCGACATTCATTTTTGTACTGAAGAGCTTCATCAGGAAATCGTAGCGCATCCGGTCGGGAAGATCGAATTGGCGCGAGGCCTGAAGCGGCAGGCGATCCTGCATCAGATTCCCGATGTAGCGTTCAATATCGAATGTGTTGGCGTAGCATACGCCCTGCAGGTAGCCGATGGCACCGCTCCCCAGGCCCGCGTACTCGTCAAAATCGACGACGTACTCATCGATGAGCGATGAGGCGGCTTTCTTCCGTGAAAAACACCAGGCGGAGGATGAATCGTAATGAGGCTCCAGGCGCCGCCGGATCAGATTGAAAAATGATTTTTCCCGTCGGAAATTGACGTCCCCCAGTGTTTTCTGCATCAGGCGCCGGGTGAGCGTGGATACCATCAAAGGGTAAAACGTGATCTGCTGCATTTGCAGCCGCAGCAAAACGGCCAGGTCGGCCTCCAGCATTTGGGCGGTCTGTTCGGGGAAGTTAAAGATCATGTCCGCGTTGAGCGTGTCAAACGCCCCCTGCGCGGCGCTGAGACGCGCGGCGATGTCTTCTCCTGAGCCGTATTTGTCGTAGCGCGCGATTTTCCTGAGCAGGCCGTCATCAAAAGTCTGCACGCCCACGGAAAGCCGGTTGACCCCCGCCTGCCTGAGGGCGGCAATATTGTCGTCCGTCAGATGGTTCGGATTGGTTTCCACCGAAACGGATTCGACGGGAAACAGCTCCCGGGCAAGCCGCAGCGTTTCCACCAGCTCGTCCATCAGAACCGTGGGCGTTCCGCCGCCTACGTAAAGGCCGGAAAACCGGTAACCCTGCCGGCGGTACAGGGCCATTTCGCGGCGCAGGGCCGCATGATAGCGCCGGGCAAGAGGTTCATTCAGGCGAATGCGGTGAAAGGAGCAGTAGGGGCAAAGTTCTTCGCAAAAAGGAATATGGATGTAGAGCAGACGCCGCTGGTCGTCGGTGCAGGCCGGCAGCTCGGGCGTCCCGCCGTCTGGAAAATTCAGGGCGCGGGCAAACTGTTTTTTCGATGTATGGGCAACGATGGAAGAAATCACAACGCAAATTCTTTCGCTGTATTAAAAGTAATGGTTTGTCTGTTTAACAAAAGATAGAGCAAATTTGCAAGCTGCGTTTACTTGAAATAACGATTAATCGGTGTTATAGGTCATGAAAATTCAGCGAACCGGTGCAAAGAAAATGGCCCCCAAAAGAGTCTTAACCCTTTGGAATGATGACGGTGTCAACGAGGCGGACACCTCCGTCCTGCGGAAAAAATCGCAGGAGATGAAAGCACCGCTGGACAGGGAAGAAAAAGCCGAAATCAAGGCGCTCGTCGATTCCTTTACCTGCCGGGACGACGCCTCGGGACTGGCCGGTCCACAGATCGGGGTGAATAAGCGAATCATCATTTTCCGCAACAAATCGGGCAACGACCGGAAGAAAAAAATAACGGCGGAAGATTACGATGTTCTGGTCAACCCGCGCATTACGCAGGCGCGCGGCGATAAAGTGACGGCGGCCGAAGGGTGCCTTTCCTGCCCGGACATTCAAATCGATGTGGAGCGGTTTCCCGAAATTAAAGTCCGCGCCTTAAACGAAAAAGGCGAAAAAATCAGCAAGCGCTATCTGGACTGGACCGCCCGTGTGGTTCAGCATGAAATCGATCATCTGGACGGCAAACTCATTGTGGATTATGAGGGAACCCTCTACTACCCGAAAAGCAAACAGGCCCTGATCGACAAGCTTTTCAAATAGCAGCAGACTCAACAAAGGAGCGCTTTTCATGAAAAAAACGCCTTTGTACGACCGTCATGCCGCCCTGAACGCCAAAATCATCGACTTTGGCGGCTGGGCCATGCCGGTGCAATACACAAGCGTCATCGAGGAACACCGCGCGACCCGCGCCAACGCCGCTCTTTTTGACATCTGCCACATGGGGGAAATTGAAGTGAAAGGGCCGCAGGCGCTGGATCTGCTGCAGTTTGCCCTGACACGCGACCTGGCGGGGCAAAAAACCGGACAGGTGAAACTCTCCGCGCTACTCAATGACCGAGGCGGCATTATCGATGATCTGACCGTGTACAAGATGGATCGGGACTTTTATATGCTGGTGACCAACGCCACAACGCGCGAGCCGGATTTTCAGCGGATTCGGTCCCTTCTGGAAGAAAAAAAGTTCGACGCATCGCTGGCCGATGTTAGCGACTCGACCGGTAAACTGGATTTGCAGGGACCGCGTTCGGAAGAGATTTTGCAGACCTTGACACCGGACGATTTAAAAACCATTCGTTTTTATTGGTTCATTCCCTCGCAGGTGGCCGGAATTCCGGCGATCATTTCCCGCAGCGGCTACACGGGCGAGGACGGCTTTGAAATTTACGCCGCCGGCGAAGAAATCGGCGCGATCTGGGACAGCCTGATGGACGCAGGCACTGGGCTGGGCATGAAACCGGCCGGGCTGGGCGCGCGCGACACGCTGCGCCTGGAATCCGGCATGATGCTCAACGGCCAGGATATTACGCAGGAAACCTGCCCCTTGGAGGTTCCCTACGCCTGGCTGGTGGACTGGAGCAAGGATTTTGCCGGAAAACCGGCTCTGGCCGCCATCCGGGAAAGAGGCGTCCGCAAAAAACTGGCCGGCTTTGAGATGACCGGGCGCGGCATCGCGAGGCACGGCTACCCGGTCACGAAAGACGGCAGGGAAATCGGCTCTGTCACCTCCGGCACATTTTCACCGACGCTCAACAAGGCGATCGGCCTGGCGTTTGTCAACAGCGAAGATACGGCGCCGGACACGGAAATCTCCATCGGTATCCGCGACACCGTCAGTCCGGCAAAAATTGTTCCGCTTCCCTTTTACAAAAGACAAAAATAAATCCCTTAAGGAGACTTGGCATGTCCAAACCAAATCCCACCGACAGATTGTATTCAAAAGACCATGAATGGATCCTGGACCGGGGCGACGGCACGGCCTCGGTCGGCATCACCGATTACGCCCAGGAAATGCTGACGGACATCGTGTTCGTGGAGCTGCCCCCGATCGGCAAAAAAGTCGCGGCGGGAGAGCCGCTGGCGGTGGTGGAATCCGTCAAATCCGTGTCCGATGTTTACTCACCGGTGGGCGGCGAGGTCATCGCCGTCAACACAGCCCTTGAAAACACTCCGGAGCTCGTCAACCAGGATGCTTTCGGCGAGGGGTGGATCGCCCAATTGAAAGTGGTCGATCCGGAAGAGCTGAAAACTCTTCTGGACGCCGCCGCGTACGACGCCCTGATTCAGGAGGAGAAACACTAAACCCATGGATTACTGCCCCCACACTCCCGAAGACATCGCGCAAATGCAGGCGGTCATCGGCATCGGCGGCATCGAAGAGCTGTTCGCCGATATTCCGCAAAAATTTCGTCTGCGGCAGATTCCCGGCATGCCGGCATCTCTTTCCGAGCAGGAAATCTGGGAGCTGATGCGTACGCAGAGCGAAAAAAACCGGACGCCGCGCGCGACGCTCACCGGCGCCGGCGCCTATCACCACTTCATTCCGGCGGTCGTAAACCACATCGTCGGACGCGCGGAATTCTACACGGCTTATACGCCTTACCAGGCGGAAATGAGCCAGGGCATTCTGCAGGCCATCTACGAATATCAGACCATGATCGCGCATCTCACCGGGACGGAAATCGCCAACGCCTCCATGTATGACGGGGCTTCGGCCATGGCGGAAGCGGCCGTCCTGTGCGCCAAAATGTCCAATCGATCAAAACTGATCGTGGCGCGGTCGGTCCATCCCCAGTACCGTCAGGTTTTGCAAACCTACGCGTGGGCCAACGGCTGCACGCTCACGGAAATTCCCTGTATGCCCTCCGGCCAGGTGGATAGAGCTGCGCTTGCGGCCGCGCTGAATAAGGAAACGGCGGCGGTCATCGTGCAAAGCCCGAATTTTTTCGGCTGCATTGAAGATCTCCAGCCTCTGACCGACGCGGCCCACGAGCAGGGCGCGATGCTCATCGCCGGATTTACCGACGCCACCAGCCTGGGCCTTCTCAAACCCGCGGGCGAATGCGGAGCGGATTTCGTCGTGGGAGAAGGCCAGAGCTTTGGCAACCCGCTGGCTTTTGGCGGCCCTTATCTGGGGATTTTTGCGGCGCGGGAAAAATATCTGCGGCGCATTCCCGGCCGGCTCGCCGGTGCGACGGTGGACAAAAACGGCCGGCGCGGATTCGTGCTGACGCTGCAAACCCGCGAACAGCATATCCGCCGGGAAAAGGCCACGTCCAATATCTGCTCCAACGAAGCGCTCTGCGCGCTGGCGGCGGGGGTTTATCTGGCGGCGCTGGGCAAAAACCTGGGCAAACTGGCTTCGCTCAACGTTTACAAAACACAGTACCTGAAAAACAAGCTTCTGCAGCTTCGAGGCTGGCGGGAAATTTTTTCCGCTCCCGTTTACAACGAATTCGCGCTCGCCTGCCCCGACGCCCGGTTGGTCAATGACAAGCTGCGCAAAGAAGGCATTGTCGGCGGATATGAACTGTCGAAGGATTATCCGGAGCTGGACCAGGCGCTGCTCTTTTGCGCGACGGAAATGCTCTCCAAGGACGATATGGACAACATTGTCAGAATACTGAATTGAGCCATGGCAGGCGCAAAATGAATTATCCCAGATTACGCAATAGACAAATAAAGATACTTCTGTCATTTCGACCGAAGGGAGAAATCTTAAAACCATTGAGACTAATAAAGATTTCTCGTCGCTGCGCTCCTTCGAAATGACAGAGCAAATCGAAAATGTTTCAATTGCGTAATCTGGGATTATTTCTGGATTCCCACCTTCGCACCCTGATAACCTGAAGGTCACGCGAGGGCACAAGCGGGAATGACAGGGCAATAAGGAGTTCATTCATGGATCTCATTTTTGAAATCAGCAAACCCGGGCGTTCGGCCGTGCAGGTTCCCGCAAGCGACGTGCCGGCCGTCAACATCGATGACGCCATCGGCGGAAAATATCTCCGCGGCGGCCTGGACCTGCCGGAAGTGGCGGAAATCGATCTGGTCCGGCATTACACCAATTTGTCGCGGCGGAACTTCGGCGTCGATCTGGGCTTTTATCCGCTGGGCTCCTGCACGATGAAATACAACCCCAAGATCAACGAAAATATCGCGGCTCTTCCCGGCTTTGCCGGTCTGCACCCGAACGTGCCTTGTGACTTTGCACAGGGAAGCCTGGGGCTGATATACGACATGCAAAAGCTGCTCGCCGGTCTTTTCGGCATGTCCGACTTCACGCTGCAGCCGGCGGCGGGCGCGCACGGCGAACTCACCGGCGTGATGATGATCAAGAAATATTTTGAAAAGAAGGGTGAAAAGCGCCGCCGAATCCTCATTCCCGACGCGGCACACGGCACCAATCCCGCCTCCGGCGCACTTTGCGGGTTCGAAACGGTCACGCTGCGATCCAACCCGGAAGGCGGCGTCGATCTGGAGCATCTGGAAGAACTGATGACCGAAGACGTGGCCGCGCTGATGCTCACCAACCCCAACACGCTGGGGCTTTTTGAGCGCAATATCGAAAAGGTGGCGCAAATCATTCACGGCAAAGGCGGCCTGCTTTACGGCGACGGCGCCAATGCCAACGCATTTCTGGGCAAGGTAAGGCCCGGCGATCTGGGCTTTGACGTCATCCAGCTGAACCTGCATAAAACCTTTTCCACACCGCACGGCGGCGGCGGTCCGGGCAGCGGCCCGGTGGGCGTGGCGGAAAAGCTGGTCGATTTCCTGCCGGTGCCCCGCGTGGTGAAAAACAGCGAGGGGTACAGCCTGTCGGAAGACTTTCCCGATGGCATCGGGCGCGTCCGCGCCTTTTACGGAAATTTCACGGTTATCGTCAAAGCCTACGCCTACCTCCGCTCACTGGGCGCGGAAGGTCTTCGGCGCTCGACGGAAATGGCCGTGCTGAACGCCAACTATATCAAGGAAAGATTAAAGCCTTATTTTGATCTGCCCTGCGACCGGGTTTGCATGCATGAGTGCGTGTTTTCGGGGAATCGTCAGGTTGCCGGAAGCGGTGTGCATACCAGCGACATCGCCAAGCGGCTGATCGACTTCGGCTACCACCCGCCAACCATCTATTTCCCGCTCATCGTGCCGGAGGCCATCATGATCGAGCCGACGGAAACGGAAAGCACGGAAACGCTCGATGCCTTCTGCGACGCCATGATCGCCATTGCGAAAGAGGCCAAAGAGAATCCGCAGCGGGTCAAGGACGCGCCGCTTTCCACGCCGGTTGGCCGCCTCGACGAAGTCCTGGCCGCCCGCAAGCCGGATGTGTGCTGGAAAAAAACCTGAAGGCCGATCCCCCGGGGACTCCCATGAACCCAAAAGCCCTGCCGCCGCTTTTGCGCAAGCCGCCCTGGCTCAAGGTGCGGCCGCCATATGACGACGCCTGCCGCCGCATCCGCTCGACGCTTTCCGGCCTAAAGCTGCACACCGTCTGCCAGGAAGCGGCCTGTCCGAACATGGCGGAATGTTTTGCCTGCGGAACGGCCACCTTTCTGATTCTCGGAAATATTTGCACGCGCAACTGCCTGTACTGCAATGTTGCCCACGGCCGACCCCAGCCGCCGGACGAGCAGGAAATCAGCCGTCTGATCGGCGCTGTAAAGCAGATGCGGCTGCAATACGTGGTGCTGACGTCCGTAACGCGGGATGATTTGCCGGACGGCGGCGCGGGTGTGTTTGCCAATGCTATTCGCCGCCTGCGCGTAGAAATTCCCGGCTGCAAAATTGAAGTGTTGATTCCCGATTTTCAGGGCAATCCGGACGCGCTGGCACGAGTGATCGGCGCGGCGCCGGATGTCATCAATCACAACATGGAAACGGCAAAACCGCTGTTTCGCGAATTGCGCCCGCAGGGAAATTACCGCCTTTCTTTAGAGCTCCTCTCCCGCGTTGCGGCCGCGGGGCAAATCTCCAAGAGCGGCTTCATGGTGGGGTTCGGGGAGCAAAAAGAAGACATCCTGCGCCTGATGGATGATCTCGCCGCGGTTTCCTGCGCGCGGCTCACCATCGGGCAATACCAGCAGCCGACGCGGCGGCACTGGCCGGTTGCCAAATATTACTCCCCCGATGAATTTTCAGAATTCAAAGAAATCGCTTACGCAAAAGGTTTTCAATGCGTGGAATCCGGTCCGCTGGTTCGCAGTTCCTATCACGCGGCCCGCGCAAATACAGGACCAACCTAAAGTTTAACCCAGATTACGCAATAGACAAGAAAGGAACTTCATGTGTCATTTCGACCGAAGGGAGAAATCTTAAAACCATTGAGATTAATAAAGATTTCTCGTCGCTGCGCTCCTTCGAAATGACAGAGCAAATCGAAAATGCCTCTATTGCGTAATCTGGGTTTAAACAATATGTTCCATTGTTATTGCGACTATCCCCCATGTGGTTTCGATCAACCCTCTTGTCCTTTCGACCATGCCTCTATGTCCTTCCGACCTTCTTGTCATCTCAACCCTCTTGTCCTTCCGACCCTCTTGTTATCTCAACCTTCTTGTCATCTCAACCCTCTTGTCCTTCCGACCCTCTTGTCATTTCGACCCTCTTGTCATTTCGACCGAAGGGAGAAATCTTTAAGATTTCTCAGTCGTCTTGACAAGTCGGGACTCCTTCGAAATGACATGAGGGGGGTACGCCACTCATTGGAAACCTAAATTCCCGCAAGCAGAATCGTATCTGCCCCTATTCTATTAATAGGTTACCTCCATTCGTTGTTACAATTTACCGGGAAAGCAGGTGGAAAGGCACAAAAAGTGTGCTTCGCTCCTGGGATGACGCGGGGTGGATGTACTACGCTCCTTCGAAATGACAGAGCAAATCGAAAATGCCTCTATTGCGTAATCTGGGTTTAAACAATATGTTCCATAGTTATTGCGACTATCCCCCATGTGGTTTCGATCAATAAGAACCAAGAAGGGCAAAAGCGGCTCCTAGAATTCAGCAGGCGGACAAGCACGTCCCGGTTTTAGGCATTGCCGGAAGATTTTCTTCGTCTGCCCGTCCTCTTTCGCTTTTCGCCGTCTTCACCGTAATAGTAGTAATGGTATTGATAGTAATAGTAACTGTCTCTGCCGGTGCTCACGCAATTGAGGATTGCTCCCAAGACCTTGGCATTTACGGCTTTAAGGTTTTCCAGTCCACTTTTAACAACTTCCATATGGGTTTCACCGGCTCGGATCACCAGAATAATTCCGTCACTGTACTTGCTCAGAATAGAAGCATCGGTGACAGCCGTAAGTGGCGGAGAATCGATAATAATCATGTCATATATTTGCCGCAGCTCTTTTAAAACGTCAGCCATTTTGTTGGATCCGATGATTTCTGACGGATTAGGCGGCAGCGGGCCCGACGAAAGAATATCCAGGTTTGGAATTTTGGTCGGCATGATCGCATCGGCAAGTTCACTCTCGCCAACCAGAACGTTAGAAATTCCCTTGTCCCTGGTCACTTGAAAGATCTTGTTCAGTTTTGGCTTGCGCATATCGCAATCCACTACCAGCACTTTGCTGCCCATCTGGGCGACAACAGAGGCCAGATTCGCCACCGTCGCCGTTTTCCCTTCCGACGGCGCGGCACTGCTGACCAACAGAACCTGGGGCGCCCGATCGGCCGAGGAAAACAGAATATTGGTGCGAATACCCCGGTAGGATTCACTGACGGTAGAGGACGGGTTGCTTGCCGTAATCAGATCAATTGCGGGATGAGGCTCCCCTTCTGCCGTTGATGAGGAATCCGTCGTATCGCTGAAATCCGGAACCGGACCCAGATAGGGAATACGGAGATGATTTTTGATATCCGACGGAACTTTCACGGTATTGTCCAGTCGTTCCAGGAAAAAAGCGGTTCCCAGGCCCAATGCGATCCCCAGCAGGAAACCCAGCGACATGTCCCGGGCTTTCTTGGGTTTGACCGGCGAGACAGGAACTTCGGCCGGGTCTATAATCCGAATGTTGCCTGTTCTGATATCTTCCGTCAGTGCCGTTTCTCTCAGGCGCTTGAAAAGCAGATCGTACATTTCCTTTGTGCTGTCCGATTCTCTTTTCAGCACATTATATTGGATTGCTTTTTCATTCATATTGAGAGATTCGTTCTTCTGCCGGGACAGCGCTCCCTTCAGTGTTTGCTCTCTCGCGCTTGCCACCTGGTATTCGTGCTGCAGCGATTTGATCACACGCTTGATTTCGTTCATTCTTTGCGTGCGGAGTGAATCCTGCTCATTCTGAAGAGCGACAATCTGGGGATGTTTTTTTCCGTACTTGTTGGAAAGTTCGGACATTCTATTTTGATTTTTTACTTCCATGGCCTTGATCTGTTGAATCAGCGCATTATTGATAATTTCCGAGATGGAATCGGCCATATCCGGATTCTTTTCCAGTTCCGCGGCTCTTCTGTAGCGTGTTTCCGCTTCCGCCCTTCTCATTTCAGCTTCAACGACCTGAGCATTGAGAGCCGACAGTTTCTGGGCGGTGATATTCTCCACATCCGAGGAAAAGTCTGTAATGATTCCCTGCTGCTCTTTATATTGGAGCAGTTTCTGCTCGGCTTCATCGACCTTCTTTTTCCCCTGCTCTATTTCGTTGTTGAGAAAAACAATCGCATCCTTCGTCGCCTTCAATCGTGTTTCCAGGCTTGTATCGATGTAGGCCTTCGCCAGCGTATTCGCGATTCGTGCAGCCAAAGCGGGGCTTGTCGATTCATAACTGACATCCACCAGGCGGCTGTTCCTAATCGGGCTCACTTCGATTCCACCGATAAAGCGGCTGACAAGGCCGGAATCATCTTTGCTTTCTTCCTTCTGCTGGATCTCGTTTGGATCCTCCGTATTGAAAAATGAGCCGATATAAGCGATAAAATCACCCACCCAGCTACTGGGGTTAAAATCTTTGTCTTTGTCCAACTGCAGGCGCTTGATGACTTCTCTTGCCACCGTTCGCGATTCAATAATTTTGTATTGCGTCTGATAATAATCGATCCCCGTAGCATCTACGGACATGACTTCTTCAAACGAGAGCACCTTGGGATTGTCTTTTTCAATAATGAGACGAACCGTCCCTTTGTAGATGGGTGTTGCCGTAAAGGTAAAGATCGTCACACTGACCATAATCACCGCGAAAATGGTCAGAATCGTCCAGCGGTGCTTGATGACAACCCTCAGATACTCGGGAAAGTCGATATTGCCGAGGCGCTGCGTAATCGCTTCCCGCAGAGACTCGGGAATGTTGATATTTTTTAAATTCAGATTTTTACGATCCATGATTAGAAAAAGCTTTCCGGCACGATAATCAAATCGTTGGGCTTGACAAAGACGGCCTGGTTTATCTTGCCTCCCTTGGTGATGGCATCAACGCGCACTTCGTAGATTTTTTCTATTCCATTCTCATTGCGCACAATTCTTGTTTCATTGCGTGAGGCGATGGGCGTAAACCCTCCGGCCATGCTGACAGCCTCCACGATATTGATATCCTTCTTGGTAAAGGTATAAGAACCGGGGTTTTTAACCTGACCCATAATATAGAAATAATTTTCTTTTGGAATATACAGAACATCCTTATCCATCAGGGGAATGTTGGATATCTGATCTTTCCCCTTCAGCAGGCCCTGCAGATCAAAATTGATCACAATTTTTCTTTCACCCTGCTCATCGGATTTTATGGTGCGGATGATCATGGCTTCCTGCATTTCGCCTGTTGCGGAATCCACTCCTCCGGCCTTGGAAAGGCCGTCCAGAATCAATTCTTTTGCCTGGATGGGGTAAGTGCCGGGACTCTTGACCGCGCCTAGAACAGAGAATTTACTGCTGGCATACTGCGTGACCATGACGGAAACATGGGCATTATTAAGATATTCACCCCTCGCCAGTTCTTTGGAGATCAGTTGTTCAATTTCGGACGTCGTCAATCCGCCTACCTGAAGCCGGCCGACCAAAGGAAATGAAATCAGCCCGTCCGACGACACGCGGATGGAGTCTTTGCTCAGGTCCTGCTCATCATAGACCGTAATACTGAGAACATCGTAGCCACCGACACGGTAATCGCTCAGCTCGCTTTTGCCGGAAGGTCCGGCATACTTTGCCAGATACTCGACAACGGTAAAGCTCTGCGTTTTTTCCAGGATATCTTTCAGGCCGGTGTCATCTTTTGCGCCCAGCGTTTTCTTAATTTCCCAAGCCTTAACCTGATCCTCTTTCTTCAGACCTGCCAGCGGATTTTCGACTTCCGTAATTTTTACAACTTCACCGGTCATGGCTCCGCAGGCGGTAAAAATGCAAAGCAACCCGCACAGCAATGTGAAATTCCACAAGGACTTTAGCAAACGCGGCGAATAATATTTTAGTTTCTTTAGACTATTGATGTAGTTTCCTAAAACAAAATTAGACATAGGGGACTTCATAACACAAAAACTTTTCATAATGTTTAAATGGTTACGTCGACCATTCCCTTACTTCATTCCAACCGCACAGCTTTGTCCTTTCGACCGTCCTTCTTGTCATTTTGACATCCTCTGCTGTAGCTGCGACCACCCTTCCTGTCATTTCAACCACCGTTATGTGATTTTGAACTTCCCCTTTGTCATTTTGACCACTGTTATGTCATTTCGACCACTGTTATGTCATTTCGGTCACTGTTATGTCATTTCGATCTTCCCCTTTGTCATTTCGACCGAAGGGAGAAATCTTTAAGATTTCTCAGTCGTCCCGGCAAGTCGGGACTCCTTCGAAATGACATGAGGGTGAGTTCTACCCCTTTGAAATGACAATGACGGTGCGCTCTACCCTCTCGAATGACACCGGTGGCGCGCCTTGCTCCCCGAAATGACATGATCGTGGATTAAGCAAAGATTTTCAAATACTCCATGGTCATCCGCGAGAAGTCAACTTAGTGCGTCTCCCATAAAAAGGGAGACGCACTAAGTTTTAATCATGATCAGGGAGGACTTGTGGGTTTAACCGTAGATGTCGTTGAGGACGTCGTTGAGGACGTCGTCGTCGTTACCTCTACCGTAGTCGTCATAACAGACGTCGTCTGCACAGATGTGGTCGGAGCCACCGTCGTAGGGGCTACGGTTGTCGGCGCCACTTCCTTTTGTATCGCCTCAACCTTCTTTTCCTCTTGTTGCGCCTGCTCCGCCAACTGATTCAGTTTTTCAAGGTCAGGGTTGGCGGTATCGGCTATTTTATTCGCCTCTTGTGCCGCCTGTTCCGCTGCCTTGGCCGCCTCTTCAGCTTTCTTAGCGTCTTCGGCAAGCTTTTTCGCCGCTTCTTTCTCTTCTTCGACTTTGGCCTTATCTTTTTCTTCTTTAACGGTTTTTTCCTGTTCTTTCTGTTTTTCCTTGATCTGTTCCACGGCAACCTTGGCATTGGCCGCGGCTATATTGGCATCAACGGTAGCATTGGCCACCTGCGCCATTTCTCTGACTTTTGCATCCGGGTTGTTTTGAACCAAAATCACAGCCGCTTCCTTGACAACTTGCAGCGTTTCGACCTTGGCTTTAGCCTGATCGACTTCCTTGCCTGTAGCTTGTGCTTGCTCTGTTTTGTCATGCGCCTGAACAAGTGCTTGATACACTCTTGTTTTTGCCGCTTCTGAAATACCGGGATTTTCAAAAAATCCCCGGATGACATTCCCGACCACAGCCGCCTCACCGCTGTACATATTCAAAAAAGTCTGCATCGATGTTGGATTGAAGCCGTAATCGGCGTCCGACCCGCGGATGCCGCAGACTGCCGTCGGCGACTGCAAAAAATTATTGGTGCGGGATTGACCGGATTTGAACCAGAGCTTTCCCAGAAAAACGGTGATTCGCCGCGTCATAGCGGTACTCTTGAAAAAAGTTCCGCTTTCTTCAGGTCTTTCCTGTATCATGATCTGAGTATTGGGATTAACTTTTACAATACCGCCGTCGGTAAAAGTAACCTGCGCTTCTCCTTTTTTGGTGAGAAGCATGTCTCCGGTTTTCACCTGATGGCCGGTGGCGACAACTTTTTTGACCGTATCGCCGGACTGGACGAGCACTTCGCCCTTGAAGCTCGATATTCGTCCGATCGAAGCCTCCGCGAAAGAAGGCAAGATCAGCAGAACCGCCAAGATCATCATCATCATGACCATCGGATAAGTTTTCATGGACGTGGCTTTAATGAAAATTCCGGCAAGCTTTTTTGAATTTTTCATTTCTCACTTCTCCCCGAACTGTTGAACAGTTCCTGTAATTAAGATTCCTAAGCTTATTTTTTGCAAGTTAACCACAACATCGGCAAAATTTCATTATAAATCCTAACAAACTTTGCTATTGCACCGCAGGTTAGCCCCTGCGCAATCATCGCTCCATTAATAAGCAAGCTTTAGCGTCAACATGGCCTGATTATCGCGGTATTCATTGACGGCAATATTGGAATCTTTGCGCCAATACTTGTACGACACACCCAATGTCATCCATTTCTGAATACGGTAGTCGAGGCCCGTGATGAAAATATAATTGTTGTCGGATCTGCTGTTGCCCACGGGCAGATTGTAGTCATTTTTGCTGTACTGTCCGCCGACAGTCAGTATAAACTTGGTCAGGAATTCCTGCTCCAGGGTCAGCCCGATTCCCGTATCATCGAAGTAATCATTGGTATCCGCGGCGGTGTCGCGGACGGCCCTGTCGATGTTCAAGGTAATCGCCGTCGTCGTGATGGGTCTATAGGTAAGGGACGTGGCGGCGATCCAGGTGTTTCTGTTTTCACGACGCGCTGCCGTGGGGGTGAATTCGTTTTTGTAGGTTTTCCATTGATAACCAAAGTTTAACTCACCGTTTATTTTTGCCGTCGGATCCCATGCCAAACCGAAATTGGCACGATGATAATCATAGTCGGCGCTATTGTCCTTGTTCAATCCGGCGAAAAACTGGTCATAGCTCCTCTGTCCGTAATGATAGCGGGCAAATCCCCATGTCTTGGAAAGAATTTTTGTTTCCAGCCCCAGACCAAATTCGTTGTTGTAGTAATCCTGGCTGTAATCCAGAATATCCTTATATTGCTGTTTGTAGAAATTGTAATACAAAAGAACCTTAAAAGCGTTGGCGAAATTATAGCCGATCTTGCCTTTGAGATCATCCGTCCAGCGTTTGGTTACCCGACCCACGGCATACTGGTCAGGGCTGCTGTACGGATCTTCCAAAGTCATCCACGCATTGCGCAGGCCGATAATCAGACCGCCGGGCGCTTCGTAGTTGCCGTCAAATAACACCTTCTGGTTTTTCCAGTTGTTGCTGCTGTTGGTGTTATAAAAAGCCCAGTCTCCCTGATAGCCCAGATTGATGCGGCCTCTTTCCGGAATGTTATAATTCAGCATAATTCCCGGCATGACGTGATAAATCCAGTCAGATTCTTTTTTATTGGCTAAATTATCGGCGCCGTTTTTCAGGTAAATGTTATCGTCATATAAAACCTGTCCGTTCAAACTGGGAGTGATCATCAGATTTCCGAACCTGAGATTCCCCGTCCCTGTCTGCGCGAAAAGCCAGTTCGGTGCAGCCAAAAAAAACAAAACCAAGAGGATGGAAATTTTAGTTATGATTTTCAATTTTTTACCTCCTTCATCAGCTTAAAAAAGAATTGTTAACCCTGATGTAACTTTTTGTTTGAAAGAGTCCTTCCAGTTCAAAGCAACCCAAGAAATATTTACTTATATTCCTCTATAATATCTTTCTATTCTCTTGAAATTACGAATACGTCATCTTGTAATAATAAACTGAATTTTTCCATACACTGAAGAATAACTTGAAGTCAAGAAGATTTTCCTATAAGAACGAGAGGCCTAAAAAATAATATTTTCAAACGGATAATCTCTATTGGATGACAAAACTATGCATACGACAACCGGGCAGCTTGATTTGAGTCAGCATCTCACCATAGTAATTCCCGCGCTGAATGAGGCTTTGACCATCACCGACATCATTCATCAGTGCAAGGATATTTCCGATGATATCGTGGTGATCGACGGAAATTCCCCGGACGGAACGGCGGATATTGCCCGCCGGGCCGGTGCAAAAATCGTTCAAGATCACGGCCGGGGCAAAGGAGAAGCCATCCGGACCGTCATCCCCCATCTGCAAAAGGAAATCACCGTATTTATTGACGCGGATGGATCCCATGATCCAAGGGACATACCGGCTCTTGTTTCCCCCATCATCGAAGACCGGGCCGATCACGTTTCCGCGTCCAGGCTCATCGGCGGATCCAGTGAGCTGCACGGCGGATTTGATGAATGTTTTCGGCTGATGGGAAGCTCTTTTATCACGGCCTGCATCAACAACCGCTTCGGCGTATTGCTTTCAGAAAGTCAGAACGGGTTCAGAGCCATCAAGACCAACGTATTGAGAGCGCTTGATTTGCGAGAAGACATTACAACCATCGAACAGGAAATGATCATTAAAACCCTGAAGAAGGGCTTTCGAATGGGGGAAGTGCCGTCGCATGAACACAAACGAAAAGCGGGATACTCCAAAATCAGCGTCCGCAGAGTTGCCTTCCGCTATGTTTACAGCATGGTCAAATATTTATATTTCTGATGGCGATAAAAATTCCCCTGGGCAAAGCGCAACACCGCCACCCGTCTCCTTTCAAAGGAGCATAAAAATTGTTATCATTCCGAAGGAACGAAGTAATTTGTCATTTCGAAGGAGCAAGGTGCAACACCCGTGTCATTTCGAGGAGCAAGGCGAATGAGAAATCTTCCAACCACTTGGTGTCATTTCGAGGAGCATAAAAATTGTCATTCCGAACCGCCGAAGGCGTGTGAGGAATCTTGAACCTTTAAAAACAAGATTTCTCACATGCGTTCGAAATGACATGGTGGGCGGGCGGAATGACAAAAGGACAAGATTTCTCCCTTCGGTCGAAATGACAAGGAAGGGTCGAAATGACATACACACCCGTGTCATTTCAAAGGAGCAAGGCGATTGAGAAATCTTCCAACCGCTTGGTGTCATTTCGAGGAGCGAAGCGACGAGAAATCTTATACGGTGTCATTCCGAAGGAGCGAAGTAATTTGTCATTTCGAGGAGCATAAAAATTGTCATTCCGAACCGCCGAAGGCGCGTGAGGAATCTTGAACCTTTAAAGACAAGATTTCTCCCTTCGGTCGAAATGACATGGTGGGCGTTCGAAATGACATAGTGGGCGGTCGCAATGACAAGAGAAGCGGTCGAAAGGACATACACACCCTTGTCATTTCGAAGGAGCAAGACGATTGAGAAATCTTCCAACCACTTGGTGTCATTTCGAAGGAACGAAGTAGTTTGTCATTTCGAGGAGCGTAAAAATTGTCATTCCGAACCGCCGAAGGCGCGTGAGGAATCTTGAACCTTTAAAGACAAGATTTCTCGTCGCTTCGCTCCTCGAAATGACATGGGGGGAGCGGTCGAAGGACACATGGGGCGGTCGCAATGACAAGAGAAGAGGTCGTAATGACATGGGGAGCGGTCGAAGGACACATGGGGCGGTTGAAAGGACAGGGAAGAAATGACGAAATGACATGGGGGGAAGGTCGAAATAACGCTTTAAGCAGCTTTTAAAAAACCATGGCCAGAATTTTACTATTCAATCCCACTGATTCCCAGGGAAATGCTTATACCCGTGAAGGCCGCTGCACGCAAAAAGCCGATACGTGGGGCACGGTCTGGCCGCCCCTGTCCCTGGCTACCGCCGCGGCCATGCTCCAGCAAGACGGGCATCAGATCAGCGTCATTGATTTTTCGGCGGCCGTCCCGCAAAGAAAGTCCCTGTCGGAAACCATCCAGTCGATCAAACCAAATTTTGCCATCTGGCCGACCGGCACGGAAACGCTGTCCTTTGATGTAAGGCTGGCGGAACTGATTAAAGAAAACAGCTCTTCAACCATTACTGCTGTTTTTGGCACACATGTCAGCGCCCTGCCCGGGCAGGCCTTGGCCAATCCCTGCATTGACGCGGTCATTCGCCGCGAGCCGGAAGGCATTATTCGGGAATTATGCCGCAGCGCTCCGGCCAAATGGGCCGGCATTGACGGCCTATCCTACCGCGATCCGTCGGACGGTCAAATCCTCAGCAATCCGGACGCCGCGTTTCTTGAACCGGAAACCATTCCGGCGCCGGCCTGGCATTTCCTGAACCTCAACGGCTACCGGCTGCCTTTAAAAAACAGGAAATTCCTGATCATCGCGCCCATCCGCGGCTGCCCTTATGCTTGCAATTTCTGTACGGCAGAAATTTATTACGGCAGGAAACCGCGCTACCGCCCTGTAGAAAACGTCATTGACGAAATTGCCGGCGGCATATCTCGCCACGGCATTCGGGATTATTTTATCTGGGCGGATACCTTTACAGTCCATCGGGAATATGTGCGCAACTTCTGCCGAATGATACTCGACAGGAAGCTTTCCATCGCCTGGACCTGCAACAGCCGGGTTGACACCCTGGATGAGGAAACGCTGGCGCTGATGAAAAAGGCCGGTCTCTGGATGATCAGCTTCGGCCTCGAATCCGGCAGCAACGGCATTCTGGAGGCATCGGGAAAGCGGATGACCGTGGAACAATCGCGGCAGGCGGTGCAGATGGCCCATGAGATGGGGATTAAAACGGCCGGACACTTCATGTTCGGCTTGCCGGGGGAAACAGCGGCAACCATGAAAGAAACGCTGGACCTCGCCCTGTCGCTTCCTCTTGATATCGGTCAATTCTACGCGGCGACCCCTTTTCCCGGCACAAAACTTTTTGCCCAGGCCGGCAAACAAGGCTGGCTGAAGCCTGATGTGGTCATGTCCCAGTCCAGAGCGGTGATGGATCTTCCGGAACTGAAGAGCCGCGATATTGATCGATGCATACGGTACGCGTATAGAAAGTTCTATCTGCGTCCGCGGATAATCTGTGGTATAGGATCCATGATTGATCCTCGGGCACAAATGAAATATTTTTTTTCAAAGAGGAGTTGAGGGGCAAGAAGGACAAGATTTCTCACATGCGTTCGAAATGACATGGTGGACGGGCGGAATGACAAAAGGACAAGATTTCTCCCTTCGGTCGAAATGACAAGGAAGGGTCGAAATGACAAGGAAGGGTCGAAATGACATACACACCCGTGTCATTTCGAAGGAGCGAAGCGACGAGAAATCCTTCAACCACTTGGTGTCATTTCGAAGGAGCGTAAAAATTGTCATTCCGAACCGCCGAAGGCGCGTGAGGAATCTTGAACCTTTAAAAACAAGATTTCTCACATACGTTCGAAATGACATGGTGGGCGGGCGGAATGACAAAAGGACAAGATTTCTCCCTTCGGGCGAAATGACAAGGAAAGGAAGGGTCGGAATAACATACACACCCGTGTCATTTCGAAGGAGCGTAAAAATTGTCATTCCGAACCGCCGAAGGCGCGTGAGGAATCTTGAACCTTTAAAAACAAGATTTCTCACATGCGTTCGAAATGACATGGTGGGCGTTCGAAATGACAAAAGGACAAGATTTCTCCCTTCGGTCGAAATGACAAGGAAGGGTCGGAATGACATATACACCCGTGTCATTTCGAGGAGCGAAGCGACGAGAAATCTTTAAGATTTCTCACATACGTTCGAAATGACATGGTGGGCGTTCGAAATGACAAAGTGGGCGGTCGGAATGACAGGGGGACAGGTGAAAGAACTGCGAGGGACGGCTGAATGTCCAAACTTATTTTAGGGATCTGGGATGGCCACGACTCGGGGGCGGCGCTGCTGCAGGGCGATGAAATCAAATGCCTCATCAACGAGGAGCGGCTGACCCGGCGCAAACTGGAAATTGCTTTCCCCCGCCGCTCCATTGCGGCCTGTCTGCAATTTGCGGGGGTTCGCGCCGCGGACATCTCTTTGATCGCGGTCTGCACAACCGATCCGGCCAAAACCCTCACCCGTTTGTTTCCGTCGCTCAAAGAGGAATACTACCTGATCCGGCGGCGGAAAAAAATGCCGCGCCCCCTTGACCCTTTGCGGAAATCCTTTAAATACCGGTTTACGGAGCTTTCCCCCAACTTCATCAGCACAAAACTGAGCAGGGCGTATCTCCACCGGCAATTACAAACCCTGGGCTTCCACAATTATGATCTGCACCTGATCGATCACCACCAGGCTCATGCCGAAGCCGCCGCCGGCTGCTGCGGTTTTCCGGACGCGCTGGTCGTCACCCTGGACGGCGTAGGCGACGGACTTTGCGGCTCCATGCGGGTTTTGAAAAACGGCCATCTATCGCTCCTGCGGAAATTTCCCGCCGGGTCGTCCCCCGGAATATTTTTTGAACATGTCACCAACCTTTTAAACATGAGAGAACTCGAGGACGAGGGCAAGGTGATGGCGCTGGCCAATTACGCGTATCCCGTGCCGGACGCGGAAAACCCTTTGCTGAACGTCATCCAGGCCAAGGATGGCCGGATCATCTCCATCGGCAGCTCCACCGCGCAGCTCAAAGCACTGAAAAAAATCCTCTGGAATTATCCTTCCGAACAATTCTCTTTTATGGCGCAGCGCGCCCTGGAAAAAACCGCGGTTGACCTTGTCGACCATTATCTGCAAAAAACCGGCCTTCGCCACATTGCCGCGGCCGGCGGCGTTTTTTCCAACATCAAGATGAACATGGCGCTGGCCGAGCTTCCCCGTGTGGAAGATGTTTATGTCTTTCCCCACATGGGCGACGGAGGGCTTGCCGTCGGCGCGGCCATGGCCGTCAACCGCGAAAAATGCGGAATCGCGCATTATGACCTGAAGGATATTTACCTGGGACCAGCCTTTACCCATCAGGAAATCACGGCCGCCGTCGCCGGCGAAAAAGGGATCAAAATCCTGGCGGCGGAAAATCCGCAGCAAAAAGCCGCCGAGCTGATCCTGAAGGGAGAAGTCATTCTCTGGTTTTGCGGCCGCATGGAGGCGGGACCGCGGTCGCTGGGCAATCGCAGCATTCTGGCCCGGCCGGACGACCGCGGAATCAAAGACCGCCTGAACCTGATTTTGAAAAAGAGAGTCTGGTATCAGCCCTTCTGCCCCAGCATCCTGGCGGAGGATGCCGCGGAGCTCCTGGAATTGGACGGGCGGCAAATCGGCAGCAATCCCTTTATGACCATGGCTTTCCGGGTGCGCAAGGAACACCGGCGTTTTATGGAAGGCGTCATCAATATTGACGGCACGTGCCGCCCCCACTTTGTCCGGGACGAAAACCCCGCCTACCGCGATCTGCTGCTGGCGGTAAAAAAGGAGCTGGGATGGGGAGTGGTGTTGAATACCAGCTTTAACATTCACGGAGAGCCGCTGGTCTGCTCGCCCGCCGAAGCCGTCAAAATGATGAAGCAAAGCGGCATCGCTTATCTTTTTATGGAGGACCTCATCATTGAAAACCAAAATGCTGAGCAGCGGTAAAATCTTTCATCACCCCGTTTTGCTGCTTCTCCTCTACTTTTTGATCACCGGCATTCTTCTTTATACCATCGACTATTGCCCGAAAGCCGCCATCGAGAGAATGCTGATCAAAGGCCTTCCCTGGGTGCTCCTTGCAAATGCGGCGCTGATTCTGATCGGAATTGTCTTCTGCCGGCAAGAGATCGCCGCCTTTTTCCAGAAACTTTTCGTCTTGCCGCCGCGAAAAATAAATTATCAGGGAATCCTGCTTGTCCTGGTTGTCGTATTTGCGCTGGTCATGGCGTCCTTTGTTGCGCCCCGCACCCACCGGATCTATTTTGACGAAGACATCTATGCCCATATCGGCCAGAACATCGCGCTTACCCACCAGGCCGCGGCCAGCAACTACGGTGAATTTGTTCATGGCGAATATCAGCCCGACTGGCTGGCCTACAACAAAGAGCCCGGCGGCTGGCCTTTTCTGATCAGCCTGGCCTTTCAAATCTTCGGCGTCGATGAAGCCCATGCCTTTACATTAAACAACATCCTGCTTGCCGCGGGAGCCGGCCTGGTTTTTATGCTTGCCCTGCAAATAACGGGGTCCTTCCCGCCCGCGATACTGGCGGCGCTCATCTATTCCCTCATACCGCACAACCTGCTGTGGGCCAATACGGCGGCCGCGGAACCGGCGGCCGCATTCTTTGCGCTGGCCTGCCTGCTTGGCCTGGCGGTCTACCTGAAAACCCAACAGTGGCGACATCTGTATCTTCTTGCCGTTTTGCTTCCCTTCGCCGGCCAGATGCGCCCCGAATCCGTTTTAATTGTACCCCTGTCCCTGCTGGCCATTGTTCTGATCAGACCGGGAAGTCTGCAAAGCAGGCCATTCTGGGGAGCGGGCCTCATCACCTATATCCTGCTGGCGCCGCTGCTGATTCATTTCTACGCCGTAAGCGGCCAGTCCTGGGGAGCCGAGGGCGCCAAATTTTCACTGGCTTTTTTTCAAAACAACATTTCCGCCAACGGCTGGTATTACCTCAACAACGTTAAATTTCCGGTGCTGTTTACGCTATTCGCCCTTCTGGGGCTTTTCTTTTCGCGATATTCCGCCCGGTGGAAAATCATCCTTTTTCTCTGGTTTGCCATCTTCTGGGGAATCTTCCTCTTCTTCTACGCGGGAAGCTACCGCTACGGCGCCGACGTGCGCTTTGCCGTGGTATCCTTTGCCCCGCTGGCCATTCTGGCCGGACTGGGCGTCGAATGGATGAAAAACAGGCTGCAGCCGATTGTTTCCGGAACCAACGCGACCATCATCCTGGTTCTCATCCTGCTTTTTTCCTGGATCCAGTTTCTGCCCATGATTCGCCTGGTCGGGCAGGAAGCCTGGGAGGCCAGAGCGGATCATCGGCTGACCCGGGAGTTCGTCAAAAATATTCCCGGCCGGGCCATCGTGGTGAGTCATATTCCCTCGATGCTTCTGCTATGGGGGAAAAGCGCCGTCAGCGTAAACGGATCGCTGAATAACCCGGACTTCATGCGGAACTTAATCCGCAAGCATGAAGGAGAAGTTTATTTTCACCATAACTACTGGTGCCACGCCCTGCTGGAAAGCAAAACGGGCGTACTGCGCGAGCTGAAACAAAATTATGATCTGGAAGAAATTGCCGCGGACAGCAGCACAGGTCGCTTATTCGGTTTGTATCGAATAAGGATAAAAGAGGGAAAAGAGAAGGGAGGACAAGATTTCTCCCTTCGGTCGAAATGACATAGGGACGGTTGAAGTGACAGAAAGGTCGAAATGACATCTCCATTGTCATTCCGAACCGCCGAAGGTGCGTGAGGAATCCTGAACCTTTAAAAACAAGATTTCTCACATACGTTCGAAATGACATGAGGGAAGGTCGAAATGACAGAGCAAAACAGGATTTCTCCCTTCGGTCGAAATGACAAAGAGGACGGTTGAAGTGACAGAAAGATCGAAATGACATCCTCATTGTCATTCCGAACCGCCGAAGGCGCGTGAGGAATCTTGAACCTTTAAAAACAAGATTTCTCACATACGTTCGAAATGACAGAGGGGGCGTTCGAAATGACAAAGGAAAACAAGATTTCTCCCTTCGGTCGAAATGACAGAGAAAAACAAGATTTCTCGTCGCTTCGCTCCTCGAAATGACAAGGTAGGGGGTCGAAATGACAGGGGAGGTCGAAATGACACCGGGGGGAGTCGGAATGACATCTTCAAACCCCGGCGTCAACGACGGCGGCGGATGATGTAAACGACTGCCAGGGCCAGTGCGATCAGAGCGCAGGCCGCCAGGAACCACTTAAAATAAACAGGTTCCTCCACCACACGGGCAGTTCCCTTAATCAACCGTGAATAATGCCTTCCATTGGTTTCATGCCATGCCAACAGCCAGTAATCGTTCTCCGGACCCGCCTGTTGATCAATGTGCAAAGGGATCTCAATCTTTTGCGTTTCGCCCGCGTTTAGCGGATAAACCCTTTCCGGTTGATCAATGTTCAAACCGTCGGGCAGAAAAAAAACGACCACCGGCTCCAAGGGTTTCGGCAGATTATTTTGCAGCGTCAATTCAAAGCTGCCTTTGGGCTGCCAGAGACTTTTACGGTTCAAGTAAGGCGATTTCAACGTGACGCCGAGAAGATCGGAATCTTTTTTCATATCCCGCGATTTCAACTCAACAGGAGAAAAATAATACACGCGGCGCTGTTGCCCGTTTCGATCCCCAAAATCCAGTCGCGTCGCCGCGACATAAACACCCGGCAGCATGTCCCTGGTATCAAAATCGCACGTATAGCGCACCGCTGCTCCGGGGAGCATATCGCCCAGCGCATCCCCGCGGTCTGTTTTTGCGGCCAGAAAAGTCGTCACCGCCGCGTGGCTGGCCTTGTCGGCGCTCATGTTGCGAATTTCATACGTGATCGACAAACCATTTTCCGACTGCGACAAAGACGGCTTGACGGCCATGTCGGTCCCTTGCCCCTCCCCCGCCGCGGGAAACGGAAAAACCGTCAGCATCAAAAAAACGCAGCCCACCAGCATTGCTTTGCAGCGAGACCTTTGCATAATGTCATTTCGAGGAGCGGAGCGCACCGCCTGTGTCATTTCGAAGGAGCGGAGCGACTGAGAAATCTTAAAGATTTCTCCCTTCGGTCGAAATGACAAAATAGTCTGTTGTGCAAAGGTCTCGCAGCAGCCTGTGATTCTTGCGCGCATCATTGCACCGCCTCCTGAATGTAGTTTCCATCCGGATAAAAATTTTTCACATGATCCACAATTTCCGCCTTTGTCTTTTTGCCTCCCGCCAACTCCAGCGCTTTTTGAAAATGCCAGCGGGCTTTTGTCCAGTATACATCCTGCCGCGCCGGATCATGATCCATCGTTTTTGACCGCATGGTCCAGTATTTTCCCATATCCAGGTGATTGCGGTAATTGGCCACGCCCTCTCCGTTAAAATACGCCGCCCGCTCCATGCATAAATCGGCGGCCGGAAGCCACTTTTCCGCATAATCTTTGCGGGCCCAGAGATACGAATATTCCCAGCCCAGCCGGATATGATATTCCGCCGTAAACGGATTGATGCGGATTGCATTCTCCAGAACATGAATAATGCGGTCGGCGTCATTTTTCTCCGTCGCGGCATTTTCGATCGCCTGATCCCGCTTTGTCATCAGCGCGTGCGCCAGCTTAAATTGATACTGAGCGTTGCCGCCATCCCAGTGGATGGCCTCAAGAATAAAGGGCACCGGAGGGTGCTGGTCCAGCCTGAGAGGCGGCGTCTGCACCGTATTGCAATAGGCCTCGGCGACAAAGTGGCGCACCACCCACATGCCGCTCCAGACAATCATCAACACGCCGACCGCCAAAATCAATATTGACCTGGCCCGCACCGGCATCAAGACAAATCCCTGATGGCTGTTGTCTTGAGACCTTTGCATAATGTCATTTCGAGGAGCGGAGCGCACCGCCTGTGTCATTTCGAAGGAGCGGAGCGACTGAGAAATCTTAAAGATTTCTCCCTTCGGTCGAAATGACACGGGGAAAGGTCGAAATGACATGAGGGGAGGTTGAAATGACAGAAAGGGGAGTTGAAATGACATCCCCATTGTCATTCCGAACCGCCGAAGGCGCGTGAGGAATCCTGAACCTTTAAAAACAAGATTTCTCACATACGTTCGAAATGACATCCCCATTGTCATTCCGAACCGCCGAAGGCGCGTGAGGAATCTTAAAGATTTCTCACATACGTTCGAAATGACATGAGGGATGTTCGAAATGACAGAGGGGACGTGCGAAATGACATGAGGGAAGGTCGAAATGACAGAGAAAAACAAGATTTCTCGTCGCTTCGCTCCTCGAAATGACAAGGTAGGGGGTCGAAATGACACGAGGAAAGGTTGAAATGACAGAAAGGGAAGTTGAAATGACACCCCCATTGTCATTCCGAACCGCCGAAGGCGTGTGAGGAATCCTGAACCTTTAAAAACAAGATTTCTCACATACGTTCGAAATGACATAGGGAAAGGTCGTAATGACATGAGGAAAGGTTGAAATGACACCGGGGACGGTCGTAATGACAAAATTGGCTGTTGTGCAAAGGTCTCATCTTGTTGAGCACACAGTGCCCGATAGCCGATGGAGATGACGGCGATCAGCACAATCATATTGGCCGGTATGTGCAGATTGAAATCGGACAATGAATGAATGCCGATGGAAATCAGCGCGATTGCGGGCGCAATGCCCAGGCAGACGGCAAACGCATCCTGCGCCTGTTTCCATTTTCGAAGGGTTTTGAAAAGATAGTAGCCCATCGCGGCAAGCAGGATCAAAAAGCCCACCACACCGGCTTCCGCCAGAAGCTGGGCCCAATCATTATGGGCGTAATTGATAAATTGCGACCTTTGCGAAATATCATGATACCGGGGAAACAGATATGGGAAGTTGCCGATGCCCACGCCGGATATCGGGTAATCATTGAACATGGTCAAAGTCTTCTCTGCCCGAATCTCACGATTCAGAAAACTGCTCTCGAACAACTTGAACCGCTCAACCGTCGGCTCAACGCCCGCGCTAATCGTGTAAAAAGCCGTCAGGATCAAAAACGGAATCAGGATATACAGGCCGGGGCGCCGGTATTTTTTTATGCTGGTGAAAATAATGCCCATCACCACCAGCGCGCAGCTCAAAGAAATAATGCCGCCGCGGGAGCCTGATAAAAATAATCCCAGCCCCATGACCACACCGCTGAAGACCACCAGCACTATTTTTGTGTAAAGCTGATCTTCCGAGAAGTAATGCATCAATTTTGCCTTGATGCTTTTGAGGCGGGCTTTTTTGCCGGGTTTTCTTTCGCTGTGGCGGCTATAGAGCAACATGCCGTAAGCCAACGAAAGAATTACACCCATCTCCATCAAACCGGCAAAATGATTCCGGTTGGGATAAGTGCCGGCAGGAAAGCCAAACGCTTCCGGCAATTTTCGAGACCACCAAATGTGTTCGTGTCCGGAATACGCCTGCATAATGCCGTACAACGATTCAAAGCAGCCCAGGATTAAAACAACAATAATCGCCGATTCAATTCTCTTGCGCGAATCCAGCGCGGCCATGAAACTCCAGAGAAAAACACCGTACACAATCCAGCGCACCAGAGACATCCGCACCGGGTAGATATACGATGCCGTGGCAAACCAGAAATCCCTTACGGACCAATCCGGCATTGACGCCGCGGGGAGCGACTTTCCGCCGACAACCAACGATACGAGCGAAACATGCTCCAAAAGAAAAGCGGGAAGCGGAATCATCGTCACGATGAGATAAACAACATAAACCAAAAACAGCGGTGTCAGGGGATTTTGCTGCCAGCGGAACTGCCAAAGGCCGGAAGCCGCATTCCTGCCGATGCTTGATTTCAGCGTAAGCAAACCAGCCGCCAGGATCAGCAAAAACACCGGTGTATACGTAAACGGATACGACGACCCGAACAGCAGCGGCGCAATCACAACAACCGATAAGCAGATAACGAAAGCGGATTTATTCACTCAACTTCCCCTGAAAATAAATAGGTCCAGCGCCCTGTTTTTCCAAGATTTCTCACGTACGTTCGAAATGACAAAAGGGACAAGATTTCTCCCTTCGGTCGAAATGACAGAAAGGGCAGTCGAAATGACAGAGAAAAACAAGATTTCTCCCTTCGGTCGAAATGACACGAGGAAAAGTCGAAATGACAGAAAGGGAGGTCGAAATGACATCACCCACCCTGTGTCATTTCGAGGAGCGAAGCGACGAGAAATCTTAAAGATTTCTCACATACATCCTAAACGACAAAGAAAAACAAGATTTCTCCCTTCGGTCGAAATGACACGAGGAAAAGTCGAAATGACAAGGTAGGGGGTCGAAATAACATCCCCATTGTCATTCCGAACCGCCGAAGGCGTGTGAGGAATCTTTCTCCCCTGTGTCATTTCGAAGGAGTTCCGACTTGTCGGGACGACTGAGAAATCTTAAAACGTCTCACTCAAATCACTCCAGTCAGGGTTCATCTCCTCCACCAATTTATTTTTCTTCTCCCTTCGCCACTTCTTAATCTCCTTTTCTCTGGCGATTGCGGCATTTACATCATTTGTGTTCTCAAAATAAACTAATTTGCAGAGATTATATTTCGATGAAAATCCGTCAACAAGCTTATTTTTGTGTTCATACATCCGACGGGATAGATCGTTTGTAACGCCAACGTAGATTACCTTGTTGTTCCAGTTCGTTATAAGGTAGACGAAATATTCTTTGGTAAAGACCATGTCAAGATTTCTCACATGCGTTCGAAATGACAGGAAGGAAGTTCGAGATGACAGAGAAAAACAAGATTTCTCCCTTCGGTCGAAATGACACGAGGAAAGGTCGAAATGACAAGGTAGGAGGTCGTAATGACATCCCCATTGTCATTCCGAACCGCCGAAGGCGTGTGAGGAATCTTAAAGATTTCTCACATACATCCTAAACGACAAAGAAAAACAAGATTTCTCCCTTCGGTCGAAATGACACGAGGAAAAGTTGAGATGACAGAGAAAAACAAGATTTCTCCCTTCGGTCGAAATGACACGAGGAAAAGTCGAAATGACAAGGTAGGGGGTCGTAATGACATCCCCATTGTCATTCCGAACCGCCGAAGGCGTGTGAGGAATCTTAGTTTCGCAACCATTTCCAGACCGGCATCACTTGGATCTTTGCACCAGCAGAGGTCAACACCCTCTCTTCATCGTTGGTGAGTATCAAACCCTCCTCGATGGCGAAGGCGTTCATAGCTTCCCGAA
>Ga0208195_1001103_pt1 | contig 30993 bp, 29 predicted proteins | sample AD_UKC077_MetaG_FD_184441 | JGI IMG/M metagenome (GOLD analysis project Ga0208195, IMG submission 184441) | Active sludge microbial communities of municipal wastewater-treating anaerobic digesters from USA - AD_UKC077_MetaG (SPAdes) (version 2) | ecosystem: Engineered > Bioreactor > Anaerobic >... | reverse complement strand
CTAAAATTTTATCAGCAATTGGATCAAGGAACTTACCAAAGGTGGTGATTTCATCTCTGCTCCTTGCCAAATATCCATCAAGAAAATCTGTTAGCGATGCTAAAATAAATAGGATAGTAAATATTAGCTGTCCTATGGTCATTCCAAAAATAATTGTATCTTCTGGTTTGTTTAAACTAGGGATTAATACAAAGATAATCATTAAGGGAATCATTAAGATTCTTCCAATTGTAATTTTATTAGCTATAGTCATATAGTTCCTTCTTTCTAAGTATTTGCTTTTTTATAAATAGTTTGTTAAAATATATACGTTATTATATAAGGAGGTGCACCTAAATGGCAAACATTAAACAACAAATCAAACGTAATAAAACGAATGAAAAACGTCGCTTACAAAACGCTAGCTTCAAATCATCAGTTAAAACTGCCTACAAACAAGTTGAAAAGTTAGTTGCTGAAGGTAATAAGGCTGAAGCGTTAGAGGCTTTAAACTTTGCTTATAAGAAATTAGATAAAGCACTAGCCAAAGGTATTTATCACAAGAACTTTGTTGCTAGACATAAATCACAACTAGCACAATTAGTTAACTCTTTATAAAATTAGATAGTTTAAACTATCTTTTTTTATATATTAATTGCTGATTTGGCCAGTGATCAATATAAGTTACATGTTTTAATCTTTGATTAAATGGAACTTTATATTTAGGATTTTGACCAATTACGTTAATATATCGAGATAGTTCAAATTTTTCATTATTAATTCGAGGTGGAAGTTTTTCTTCCATCTTTTTTAATAATAGGTATGTCGCTTTTGCATCATCTGATGCCCTGTGTGAATTAGGAATGCCAACCGGATAAGTTTCCAGGGCTGATTCTAAGCGGTGTGGGTAAGCATGGAAATCTTTATAAACAGCCATAGCGTCTAATAAATCATTTTCAATTTCGAAAAATTTATCAAACTCACTACGATATAAATTAATTAAAAAACAAATATCAAATTGAATATTATAGGCAATTAATAGTGTATCCTTAGTATATAAATTATTTAGCATCTGAAAGGCGACATTTTTAGAAACACCATCACGTGCTAACATTTCATCTGTAATTCCGGTAATTTCAGTAATTTTAGGTGGTAGCGGATGATCTTGTTTGACTAAAACGGATAATTCATCGACTACTTCATAATTACCATTAACTAATTCTAATTTAATCGCTCCAATTTCAATAATTTCATCAGTACTAGGATTAACTCCGGTAGTTTCAAAGTCAAAGACTAAGATATTTTTATACTTCATTTGCTACACCCCAAATAAAAATAGTTCAACACCTAAACGTGGGTCAATATTACCCGATTTAATATCAAAATCTAAATCAGATAGTTGTCTTAAATAATTTTCAAGTTCGTTGATATTTAATCTTTTCGCATCACGAACCATATAATAAGCTCTACCATCAGAGATCTTAAAATGTTTGGCGATCATATCAGTTGTATAGTTTCTTGATAGTAATAAACTAGTATGAATTAGATCACGAACGCGATTAGAAATATAACCTATGATTTGTACCGGCAATACATTTGTAACGAGCAAATCATAATATATTTGAATCGCTTTCGTTTTTTCTTTATTTAAAATCGCTGATAAAAGCTCATACATATTTTCATCTAAATTTTTACTAACTAATAATCTAATTGCTTTAACATCAATATATTTTTGATCGTAAGCATATAGTTTAAGTTTCGTAATTTCTTGTTCAATCGCTTGAATATCAACTGATTGATATGGGTTAGTAGTTCGGTCTATTAATTCGGCAATTGCCGATTCATTAATTTGATAATCTTCATCATTGAAACTTCTTCTAATTAATTCAGGTAAATCTTTTTTATCAATATCTTGCATCTTAGTAATTTTGGCATACAAACTTAATGCTTTATAGATGTCAGAATCATCTTCTTTAATTTTACTTGAATACATAATTAAAATTGTATCAGGATTTGGTTTTTCTAAATAACTAATAAAACGATCTTTATCATATTGATCAAGATCATATAATTCTAAAATACTAGATAGTAGTACAACTTTTTGGCCTTGAAAAAAAGATATAGTTTGTAACTCTTCAATGACGTCAACAAATTCTGATTCCATTAAATCATACTTAACAACACTATGTTCATCAACTTTTAGTTTATTTAACAGTTTATTAATCTCTTTTCTTAAAATATATTCACTTGCACCGTGAAATAAATATACTAAACTATCCATAGAATCTTCCCTTCTTTTTCTCTAATATTATATAATAAATTATATAATTTTCATAGTGTTTTAACGTTTTTGTTATGTTATTGACACTAATATAAGAGATTGTATAGTTGATATCAGTTCGGTAAACATTATAATTACTACCTAACAAGTCTAATACTTCCTGGTGTGGGAACCCGTAAATATTATTTAACCCCACTGAAATAATTATATCCTTAGGTTTTACCGAGCTTAATAAGTTAGAACTTGTCGAGGTGTTTGATCCGTGATGTGCAAGTTTTAAGATGTTTGATTCTAAAATACCACCATATCTTTTAATCATTTCTATTTCTACATTCTTAGAAATATCCCCTAAAAATAGAACTTTATTATTTAAATACTTTAATTGAAAAGCTAATGAATTATCGTTATTATTATAATAATTTTTGTTAGGAGATAAAAAGTTGATTTCAAAATTAGAGTTAATTATTTTATCTTCATCTTTTATTTTAATAAAATTTGATTCAATTAAATCATAACTATCATATGGATTAATCAAAACCTTCTCAACAGCTAAATTACTAATTAAATTATTGGCTTCTCTGACGTGATCATTATCAGGATGAGTTAAAATTAAATAATCAATTTTTCTAACTCCCATTTTATTTAATGTTGAAAGGACGCTACCATATGCATCAATAACGATTACTTCTTGATTATAAGGTGTGATAAAAATGGTTGTATCTCCCTGATCAACATCTAAAAAAATTAGTTTATATGTTGGATTAAGGTAGGCTTTATTATAAACTATCAAAACTAATAAAATTAGTGAAAACATATTCTTATTTATCCATTTTTTGTTTGACATAAAAAAGATAAAAATTAAATAGTAGGTTAATATAAATATATTGTTGAAATTAGGAAAAGTAAGATTTGATTTGAAACCTGATATATACGTTATTATATTTTCAAAATAGAATAAATAAAACTCTGATATAAATGATAAGAATGGCATTGCTAAAACAACGATAAAGAGGTAGATAATGCCTTTTTGAAAGATTAACACCAATAGAGGAGTTAGAATAAAAATAAGCAAATAAATATTATTATACATATTGATTATAATAGGTAATATTGAAAGATAAATTAAAACATATAAAACATATCTCTTAATAAAATAATTTCCGATTTTTATTTCAGAATCCACTAATGAAACCATCGTTAAAACGACAAAACTTATCGTAAAACCAGTTGAATAAAGTAAATCGGGTTTTCCGATTATTAATGATAAAAATGCGTAAAAAATGATATCCAGACGAGTCATTTTTAAATTTAGGTATTTATTTATATTAGTTAATAACGATATAATAAATATTCTTAAAATCACGAATTTAAACCCAGCGATAACACACCAAATAAAGAGTAGAAATATAATAATGACGTCTTGTTTTTTCGTTTTGATATCTAAATAGAAAAAGATCTTTTTTAATATGTTTAAGAGGGCATATATTAATATTCCTGACAAACTTAATAAATAAGTAATTTGTAGTTTATTAGTCGCATCTTTAAATTCTCGGTTATATTCGTTAGTTCCTACGATAAATGATCTTAAATAAACTTTAGTTTTTAAGGGATAGATATCTAAATATCGATTAATTAATAAATGAGGAAAGTATAAATAACTAAATCCTATCTTATTAATTTTCGCTTGATTTATTTCATAATAGACCCCTCTACTTCTTAAATAATTCTTTTCGTTAAATCCGTAAGGAACTCTTACTCCTCTTGGCTTTGTTAGAGTTCCTTCAATTTCTAAAATATCACCAATTTGATAATCATTATTTGTTTTTAATTTATATTTCGAAAATGTAGTTTTAACGATAATGTTATTTTGATTTATTTCTATAACCGTACCATTTATTATATTTTTTGGTTTAAAAGATTTAATTAAATAATTTGCTGTAAATGAAATACCTATTAACAAAATTAATATCAGTAAAATTTTATAATTATATTTTGTTTTGAACTTATAAAGTAAGAATAAAATAAGAATTATAAAAAACGGATTAAAAAAAGCTGCGATTATCGCAGCTATTATAAAGTAATACGGATAACTTTTACCTGATAAAGAAATAATCTTTGATCTTATTGTATGTAACTTCGCCGATATACTTAACATCTAAAAGTTCTTCTATTGAATTAAACTTGCCAATTTTTTCACGATGCATAATTATGTGCAACGCTCGATTTTCGGTAATCCCATCTAAGGTTAATAGTTCTTGATAAGTTATTTCATTTAAATTGTATTTAATTTTACGTTCATCATCATGAATTGTTGATGGGATATGGTAGGTGAAGTTGGGTTGTAAGACTTCATTTAAATTAATTGATGATACATCAGCTGTTGGTTTTACCCCTTGAGCGTAGTTTATTAAATCGTTTAAAGTGCTATTTTCTAAGATTTGATATTTCCCAGGAAAATATATTTCTCCGTAAATTTCAACGGTCATTATTTGTGGACTACTATAGTGGTAAGTATTGCTTTTTGGTCGTAAGATATAAATTATCGTTGAATTAATAATAAAGATTATAATACCAATTGGAATAATATATCGTTTCAAACTATCACCTCAATTAATGATAGTTTAAATACCTACTTTTTACTTTAAAAATAATAAGTAGTTAACATTACTAAAAGATAACCTAAGACAAATGAGACTAAATTAGCAACAAATGAATAGGAAAATGCTTTCCATTTTGGAGCATTTCTTTCAAATAATTCTTCTTTTAAAAGTTTTATGTAGGCAAAACCTTCAATAATAAAGATAATAAACTCAATCGCAATTAAAAATGGGATTTCTATCCAACCAAAGCCGAGATGAAAAGTCCAAATACTTAAGGCAATATTTAATAAAACTTGGGTACAAACATTAACTAAAACGATTATTGAAAATTCTTTAGCGTTCATTCTAAAGAAAAATAAAAAAGCAATAAACATTTCAATACCTACGGTAATTGAAACTCTAAATAAAAATTTAAAAATTTCACTAAAAAATACCGATTGCTTGTCAAGTTTTACTGGTTCAGTAATTAATGCAATATTACCGCTAAAAGATTTAACTCGGTTTAGATCAAAAGTAAATTTACTACTAAAGGCATATCTTTCATAAACTTCTGAGACGACAAATGAATCAGTTTGGGGAAAATAGAGTAGTAATTTAAATGTTTGGGGTGGATAATATCCCCAACGATAACTTCCGTCACCAGTAAATTTTTCAAATTTATTCCAAAAATAAAAGCCATTATTATCTACATAATTATAAAACTTTTCCCAAATTTCAGGATATTTATCATAATCATTATAGTATTTTTCTTCTCCTTCTTCATGGTAGTGATGTGGCCCATAGTTTTTTCTTTCAGCAAGCAAGGTTACATAATACTCATTTGATTTCATGTTTTTTAAATTAATCTCAATATATGGTTTTGGTCCAGCATCAGCTTTAAGTGTATGAGTATTAATAATAATCGCTAAAAATAGTGAAATTATTAAAAATATAAAAAATCTTCTTTTCTTTTGGTTTGGTGTCATAGTCTTCTCCTTTTATATTTCATCCTACATTAATATGTTATTATATTATGATTGTTTAGTCAAATTAAGACAAAAAAGAGCTAATTTTGATTAGCTCTTCTCATTCTTCGTTTTTCATGTTTGGATTTAGTTTGAAATTCATATTCAAAGCTAATTCCAGCAATGGCAACTGTAATAGTTCCCTTGAAATCGTAAGTATATTCTATATGTAAATCAGTTTCTTGTGAGGATATGACAATTCGAAATTGATTACCGATACTAAAGAATCTAAAATTCTCTTGTATTACAACCTCAACAGTATCACTGCCAGTATTATCTTTACCGGTTATAAATTTAAATGTTCGACCACTGGTGAAACATTCAGGTTTTAACTCAATAACGTCTTTACCATCTTCAACATACTTTTTAATTGTTGCAACTTTAGTTCCCATTTGTGTTTGTCTAGTAATTTCAAATGTCGTAATTTCATTTTCAGTCCATGATTTAACTTTAACTCCGTTACTTAATTCAGTTGTAACAACGCCTTTGTCATTAATATTACTAGTAAATGTCGCAACTTGATTATCGCCTAAATATAGGGTTCCTTCAATCGTAATTGTTCCATCTTCATTTTCGGTTGTTGTATATTTGGTAACGTAATTAATTTTACTACCACTTAGATGTTTTGATTCGAAATTTAGCTCATTAGTGCCATCACTTTTTTTGAATTTAAAATCAACTGTAAATAGTAATGTTTCAACACTTTCAAAGTATATATCAATTTCTTTAAAGATGTCATTAAAGATATCGTTAATATCAGTTAAATAATCTCCTTCACCATCACCATTATCATTTGATAAAGTGACATTTGGAATTTCTGCTGTAGTTGTCGTGCTTGAGATTTGATATGCTTGAACTACCGAAGCCATCATCGCTTTACTTTCAGCGGAATATGTTGGCTTTGTTGGGCGCATTGTTAAAGCAAATACACCGACTACAACTAGTATTACTAATGCAAATGATAGTGAGGTAACTAATCTTAATACAGGGCGTCTGAAGCGAGATTTCTCTTCTTCTTTTTCAATTATATGAATTTCTTCAAGATTAATTTTATTTAAAACATTAGGAATCTTTCGATCAATTTCTGATTTCAAGGAAGCCTTAAAAGTTTTCTTACTCACTTCAACACCTCCTTATATAATTTTGATAGTTTGTTAATTGATTGATTGTAACTCCATATCACCGTCCCTAATGGACGATTCGTAATTTCTGAAATTTCTCTAAATGTCAGTTCGTCCACCACACGAAGTAGTACAATCAATTGTTCATCACTTGATAATGTTTCAAGTAATTCTAAAGCTTCGGCTTTAAGATCTAAGTTTTCATTAGTTGATTCAAGATATACCTGTTCTTCTTCCTGGAGATCGATATTTAAAACACGTTGGCTTCGGCGATAATGATCAATTGCTAAGTTTCTAGCAATCGTACCAAGCCAAGTTTTAAAGTTTCTACCAACCTTAAAAGAATTGATGTTTTCAATCATTTTAATGTATGTATCTTGCATTAGATCTTCGGCATCTAAATCATCTTTAACAATCGAATATATGATTGAGAATACCATCTTATGTGTTTGGTAATAAATGATTTCAAAAGCTTCGTTATCTTTGTTTTTAAGTTTTTCAATTAGTTTTAAAATATCATCTTGCATAGTATAATACCCCTAATTTATACCTTAGGGATATTATACCATAGATTTATATTTTTTTAATTATTGAGCTGGAGTTTCTGGTGTAGTTTCTGGAGTTGTGTCAGCTGGAGTTTCTGGTGTGCTGTCAGTTTGTCCTTTTCTATGTCTGTTTTGATGTTGGAAATCAAATTCTGATTCTGTTTCAGCTCCGCCTACTTTTGATTTGAATTTAAATTTACCTTGGAATTTGTAAGTAGAAACTACTTCTTCACCTGAAGAGTCAACATTAATTTCGACATCTAAGTCTGATTCTAATGTACCAACTACTACATCAAAGTCATCTAATTCTAATTCAACATGTAATTGTTTACGATCTTTTTCTTGTGATCTAACTTGAAGTTTCATTTTAACTTCAGATTTTCCAATTTTAGTTTCAATTTCTAAAGCCATTTTACCTTTTTGGTTTTTAATTTTTAATTTGAATTCTAATTTTTGTCCAACTTCCGGATCAACACAATATTCAAATTCTCTTTCGCCAGCTTTAACTTTAGATTTAACTTCGACTTTAACACCGTTTGCTTCATGAACAACTGTTAATTCTTTTTCACCATCTTCTGGATCAACTTCAATTTCACCATCAATTGGTAATTCTTTAACATTTTCGCCTCTAGTGATAACTAATACACCACGGAATTCAGTTTCAGTTTCGCCGTCATCTTCAACTTCGTGTTCAGTAACATTGTAATATAATTTATATGATACGGTGTTACCTTCTAAATCTTGTGACGTGTATGAAGCCATTTTTTCAAATCCTTCACGATCTGATTTTCCATGTTTGATTTCGATGTTTTGTAAGAATGTATCTAACATTGCTAATTGTTGATCAATTACATCTACTAATGAATCAGCTAAGTTTGACTCGATTGCAGCCTTAATATTTGTTTCAATATTAATTCCACCCTTATTTTCTAATGTAACTGCTGGGTTTGCATTCATTGTTGCAGCTGCTTGACTCATATTTGCTGCTGATACCGCTTGAACCATATAGGCGTCTTCATCTTTGGCTAATGCTTTTACTGAACCTGATTTGTTGCACGCTAGTAATGTAACGCCTCCTAAAACTAATAATAATACTAATAATAAATTTTTGAAAGTCTTTTTCATGTTATCTTTCCTCCCTTTTCACCTATTATACGAACGAGGGTTATGGTTTTATTGGTAAATGCGTAAATTTTGTGATTTTTCACATAATTTGTTATATTACATGTGGTGATAATATGATTAAGAAGTTAAATGATCAAGAAATGATTGAAGTACTTAACAATAATGAAAACTTTATTATGGTATTAGCGATGGGACATGATTGTGGACTTTGTCATGCGGCCGAATTTAAAATTGCCCATGTCTATGCCAAAAAATTCCCTAATATAAGTATATATAATATAGATATAACAGAGAATCCTTTATTTAGAGGGAATCATATCGTCTTTCGAACCCCAACTCTATTAATCTTTGAAAGATCAAAGGAAATTTTTAGAGAATCGGGTTTTATTAAGTGGGAAAACTTAGATTCATTTCTTAAAAAAATTTATGATTAACAAAAAAAGACTTGCGATGTACTGAACCCCTTCCTCCGGTTAGTCCGTGTTTATGGGTTCACATCACGAAAGTCTTTTTTTTGTATATTGTTTATTTAACTAACTGTCTTAATTTGTCTAAAATCACAACCATCGCCCATGTATCACGTTTACAGTATGCAAGTAAAGCATCGATAGTTTTATTGTATAAATCTTTAGGTAAACCTGATAATTTGGAAAATTCTAACACGGCATCAGTTCCTCTTTTTACTTCTAAGTCTTTATATGTTAATTCTGGAGCAAATACTGGTAAAACTTGTTTAATTGAATAACTACCATTTAACTTTTTATCGTAAAATAATAGTTTGTTCGGAGCCGTTTTTTCAGGAAATAAGCTGCTTCTACCTTTAACTAAATCCATTAAGTCAAAAGCATTTTCGACAAGTGGTCTTACTTTATCGTCATATTTCGGATTATTTTCTAAATATTTTCTAATAACCGCTTTTTCAAATGAAACGTTATAAGCTAAAATCATTCCGTTTGGGTCTGACAATTTAGAAAATAGTGATTTAAATAATTCGTCACGACAATCAACAGTGTGATCTTTAGCTAAAAACTCAAAATGATCCTTATTCTCATCACAAACGCCTGGAGCACGTTCAATATGAAGTGAATATTGAAATGGTGATTGTTCATAACATTTTTCATCCTTAAACCGTGGAAGCGGTGGTGCAAAAGTTTCAAAATCTAGATGATATATTGGATAACGTATCATATCAAGACCACGATTAATATTAGCATAATCAATGTATTGCCTATCATCTTTGACACACGCAAGCTGAATTTGTTGTTGCGGGTATGCAAGATTATGATCTTCAAAATCCAAAATCTTAGTATATCCTTGTTCAATTAGTTCAAATCTTTGCGTTTTCTTTTTAGAATCAGTCGACATTACAAATCCGTAATGGCCATTAATAAAATTCATAATACTATTTTCATTTGGAATATTATGGTCTTTTTGACAAATAATTTTGTAAAACGGACACTCACGTGTCTTTTTAATCATACAATGTCTACCAATTGGAACTTTACTTTGATTAACATTATTTAATCTTACGATAACATCATCAACTAATTTTGTCACTTCAGGCATAATTTCTTCAGTTAATTTAGTAAGATCAAAGACACTAATAATATCATCACTATATTCATTTTCACCATTTTTATCTTTTTTACCATCATAGATGTATAGTGAATTTAAAACTGCTAACATATATTTAATTGGTTTTTCTGGTTTTTCTGGACTATTTTCTATGACAAACCTTTGAAATGCAAGGTCAATCACCATTCTTCCTAAATCATGGAATGGATCTTGAAAGACTGATTCATCTACTGGTTTACAATCAGGTTCCATTTCATGATTACGGCGATAAATTTCACCATGTTTTTTAAATAATGGATTGCCCCCACCTTTTTTAATTAATTTACTACTAGTAGTAGATTTTACCTCGCAAACATAAACCCCTTCTTCATTTTCTAAATAGGTATCAAGGAAGCAGTGAAATTTATGACCATCGTATCTAGCTTCAAAATGTTTTTGATCTTTTAATTCGTTTCCGTATGTTACATTTCCACCAAATAAATTTTGAAGTTTCCTTGCGGCTAAAACTTCAATTTTCATAAAGTCTTCATCATACGGGCTTTCTAATTTACCAGCAACTAAATCTTCGTATAATTCCTCATCATCTAAATACTCATAGTCAAATTCAATATCTTCATAGCGCGACTCAAACATTGATCTTAAGGCCTCTAGCTTATTGTGTTCATTTTCTTCCGAGTAAATAGCTTCGATTGATTCGGGATCCATTGTTACTATAGCTTCACGCTTTTCACGATAAATCGTGTATAAGGCGGCAAAGCGATCGCAACGAACAAAATTTAAAAATCTAGATTTTGATATTTGCATTTTATACCTCCTTAATCATTAGATATGACTAATGTAAATGCTTTTTCATTTGTGGTTATATTAGTGATAATAAAGACAATCTTATCTTCTAATTTGCCTTTACTGACTTTATATTCATGACCTAATAACATTTCTTTTTGGAAAAATAGTTCCAAAGTAGTATATTTTTTGTATTTTAAAATTTCATCTTGAGTTAACGAATTATAAATATACTCTAAATATTTCAAGTGATTAGCATGTCCTAAAACATCAATATCAGAGTTTAATACTCTCCCCTTAAAGACATCAATTAACTCTGGCTCTCCTCTAAAATTAGTATTTAAATCTACTAAATGAGTTAATTTTTCTGTTAATCTTTTAAATGGTAATTCTTTATTACGATAAACACTACGATCGCTCATATCCATTAAAATTGAATAAGATGCACCAACGATATGACATTTGTCATTAAAGATGTCGAACTCACGGCGATAATATGGCCCTCTTTGTCCGGCATACCAAGTACTACCAAAGATATCTTCATTTACATCAAGTGATTTAATGATTTTTATTTTCATAGAAATTAAAACCCAAGCATAGCGATCTTGAATTAATACACCAACACCTTGTTCAGTTTCTTTTAAATGTTCAAAAGCTAAATTAGAAAATAATTTAGGATAACCATATAGTTTTAATCCATATTTATCAAAATCATTGATGTTTAAATAAATGTTATATTTCATAATGACACCTCAATGTAATTATACAAAAAAAATTGGCATATGCCAATTTATTTTCTCAATTGTTGTAATTTATCTTAAAATATTATAATAAATTAATTATTTATTATACTTCTTTAACTAGAAGACCATAAAGCATTTTATCTAATCCATAAAAGTCACGTTCTTCTGCTCTAAATAAATGAATAATAATATCGCCCATATCAACTAATACCCAACCACTTGATTTACCTTCGATATTTTTAATTTTATCTTTAAATTCTTGCTTTAAGTTATTTGCCGCCGCATTAGCTTGACGCTCATTAACGGTAGCAATTACAAAATAATCATAAAATGGTGATGTTTTATTAAAATCATAAACTTTTATATCTTTAACTTTTAAGTCATCTAAGACTTCAACTACTTTTTTATATTTCTTCATAAATTCTCCTTTTTAACTTGGTAATGAACTAACGTTTTAATTTGATCTGGATGTGGAAAGAGGTTTTTAGTTTCTAGATGTTTAACATTTGATTTTAAAGCGTATATTAAAGCTTCATCTAAATCTTTTAAAGCCAACTCATAAATTATCTTAGCGTCTGGATAAACGCGATTTGGTTCACATTTATCAGCAATAAAGATAATTTTATCCAATTTAGTCGCATTAGGCCGACACCATGTATGATACCTAATCGCATTTAATACATAATCACTTACTTCTGGTACTAATTCTTTTAAGGCTTTAGCTCCACTATATGGATGGTATAAAAATGGTTGTTTTTCGTGTTTTTTAATAAATTCTTTTCCTAAATATTTTTCATGAACTTCTATAGTATCATATTTAGTATAGTCATGAAATAATGCCGCTAAATAACAATCATTTTCATTAACTCCATGAGCCTTACATAAATTAACTGCCGTTTGAATAACACCTTTAGTGTGATTAATTCTTTTCGGATGTTCAATTAATTTATCATATACAATTTTTTCTAAATTTTTCATATGAAAAACGCCTCTTTCATACTAATATGTAATCCTTTTGGAAAAGTTATCTCAATGGTTTTAGGGCCATTGAGATGAATTAATCCGATATCAGCGATTGTTATTTGATATTTTTTATCATTCTCTAATTTAAATATTTGTTTTGTATATTCATAGCCCTTTGATAAATGAACCAAAACTCTTTGATAATTAATTTTCTTAATTTCTAAATTGTTAAAATATGAGACCACTGAGCCATTTCCTTTTATTAAATATAAACAGAAAATATCATTAATCACTAACGAATCATTATCTTTTAGATTGTAAATAATCGGCTTTATTTCCTTAGTTGGAATTAACTTTCGATATTCATTATAAGTCATTATACTATGAATATAGTTGTTTTGGTATAAGCCAGGTAGGTCGTGAATATTAAAGTGCTTAAATTGTTTAGTAATTGTATCTTGAGTTAATCCCGCTTTTACGTCAACTAATGCTTCTTCTGAGTCCGCTAAAGCATTTAAAATTGTCGTTTTACCGCTATTTTGTACTCCGAGTAAATAGACATCTTTAACATTTTTATATGTTAATAAATAGTTCTTAAGTTTTTCTATATCTTCTTTATGTGTCGCTGACATTAAGATAATATCTTCATATTCTTGATGATATAGATTCGCTTCTTTTTTTACTCTTTCATATAAATAATTATAATTGGTTTGAGGTGGTAATAAATCTAATTGATTGATAATATAAACTATTTTTATATTTTCACCATATCTTTTAATTGGATAAGTAAATAACAAATCTAAATATAAAACTGATGAAATAACTAGTACTAATGAATCTTTATTAATTGTAGGAATTACCTTTGGGTGATTATGTTCTTTTGAGTCTTTATAATGTTTTAATCTAAAGCAAGCTACGCAATAATCCATTGAGAGATCCTTAGTATAACCGACTTCATTTGGATTATTAGTTAACTCGGCGCCACAGCCTAAACATTTTTTATTTCGCATTAAAATCAATTAACCTTTCTAAAAATAAGTTAGGATCTTTTTTACTAATTCTTTTAATTAATAAACTTTCTCTAAAACGATTAATTTTAGTTGGAATACCTTCGGATTTAGGATCTAGTGGATTTACAAGAATCGATTTAATGCCTAGTTTATTAGCTCCAATAACATCAGTCATTAACTGATCTCCAATTGCACATACTTCCCAGACATTAGAATTTGTCAGTCTCAAAGCTTTATAATACCCTTTTTTAAATGGCTTTCTAGCATTAGCCATAAATGAAAAATTATTACCTACGGCTCGTTTAGTTCTTCTAAAATTATTATTTGTAATAATTAAAATTTTAAAACTTTTCTCTAATTCCTTTAAAAATGCAATTAATTCAAGTGGCAAATAAGGAACATCGTAAGGAATAAGGGTATTATCTAAATCAAAAAACAAGGTCGTAATACCCTTGTCTTTTAGATTTTTATAATCTATTTTATAAATATTTTCATAAAAACGATTTGGAACTTTAGTTATCATTTCTTGCTAGTGTTGACATACTCACTTCTAAAATTTTGACAGTAAAAATATTTCCAGTTTCCGCTTTGACGGTAACTTCATCGCCAACTTGAGTGTTTCTGATCGCTTTTCCAAGTGGAGATTCAACGGAAATAGTTCCTTTTGTAGGATTAGCTTGAAGATGGCCAACGACGTCAAATTCACGTTCTATTTTTTGGCTAACAAATAAAAGTTTAACTCTTTTACCCATACCAACGACATTATCATTAGTCGCTTTAATCAGACGTACGTTTTTTAAAATATATTCAATTTCTTTAATTCGCGCTTCAATTTGAGCTTGTTCAGTTCTAGCTGCATCATAATCAGCATTTTCCGATAAGTCACCTTGGGCTCTAGCTTCCTTTAAGTTTTGTAAGTTTTCAGGTCTTTTAACATCTTTTAAATGATTTAGTTCTCCTTCTAACTCCAATACTCCTTCTTCAGTTAAGTCATAGACTTTCTTTGACATATAGTTTCCCTCTTTTCTATTAATACATTGAATATTATATCATGATAATTACTTTTTTTATTATTAATGAATAATAAAAGTGTAAATCATTTAATTATATTTTAATTTTTCGAAGTTTTTTCTGAACTTCTTGATAATTTGGCATCAGTTTTTTTAAAACTTGATAAAATTTTTTAGAATGATTCCCTTCAATAAAATGAGCATACTCATGGTAGATAACATATTCTAAGAAGATTGGATCCAATTTCGCTAATTTCAATGAATACATTATTTCTTTTTTCCCCATAAAGCATTTACCATAATAAGATTTAACATCTTTCACTTTAAATGGAACTAATTCTAAATTTAATTTATGAATTTGAACTTCTATCTTTGGTTCTAATTCTTTAATTTTTTGTGTAAGTTCAATTTTATAAATATATTTTATTACATCATCAAGCTTTTTATTAAATGGTTTTGATATTTTAATTGTCTTATCATCTATTTCATAGCTAAGTTTTTTGCTTTCAAAAACTATTAAATCTAATACTTTGCCAAAATATAAAAACTCATTATCGTTTAGCTTTTGTTTACGATTAATTTTTTGATAAATTTTATCAAAATCATTATCAATAATATTTATGACTCTTTCATTAGGGACTTTCTTGTTTTTTGTAATAACTAAAAGTTCCGGCTTAAAATGAAAATACATATGTTTATTATTTTTAATGATAATTTGATATTTTATGGTCTTTCCATTTTTTGTATAAGTTTCAATCATAATACTTTCCTTAACATTGAGTATTTACTTACGTTAAAAGGCAGTTTTATATAGACAATTTGTTTGGCATGTCTCGCTACCTCTATTTCTTCTAAATCCTCATTTAACATATTATCTAAAACGAAGGTTTTATTAGGTTCATTTGGACTGAAAACTTCGATTGTATCCCCTATTTTAAAATAATTTCTTTGCTCGATTTTAGCAACCATGGTTTCCAAATTATAATCTTCAACAAGGCCGATAAACGCTTGATTAGGGCGTTCTCCTAAGAATTCATATAATTGTTTATCGGGACCAATATTGCCGTCAAAATAGCCTAAATCAGTTAATCTGTTTTCTGCTTTATAGATTTCATCTTCATAAAAAGTGGTATCTTTAATTTTGCCCGTAGTTAAATATTCATCAATTAACATCCGATATGTTTTAATGACCGTTGCGATATAGTGAAGGCTTTTCATTCTACCTTCTACTTTTAAAGATTTAACACCAATATCAATTAATTTTGGAACAGCTTTAATTGCCATTAAATCTTTAGATGACATTGAAAAATATTCTTCAGAAATTAGCTTACAATTATTATATAGCAAATATTGCCAACGGCATGAATGCGCACACCCGCCTCGATTGGCATCACGATTAGTTAAAGTATTAGATAAAGAACATCTACCCGAAAAACTCATACACATTCCGCCATGAATAAATACTTCAATGTCTAATAGATCTTTTGATAGTTGATTAATTTCATCCAGTGTTAATTCACGTCCCAAAACTACTCGTTTGACACCATAATCTTTCCAAAATAATAGTGCATGATTATTAATGGCTGACTGTTGAGTTGATAAATGAATTTCTAAATTAGTATGTTTAATTGCAGTTTTAATAATTAAAGGTGAGGCGCAAATAATTGCATCAACATTAGCTTCTTCTAATGCTTTTAAGTATTCAACTAATCCTAAAATATCCTCTTCGTGTGGAATAATATTAGTCGTAACATAAACCTTTTTCCCTAATTGATGGGCAAATTTAACTCCTTCTTTAATCGTTTCAATAGTAAAATTAGAGGCTCTCGCTCTTAAAGAAAACTCGTTACCACCAATATATACAGCATCGGCGCCATAAATTAAAGCGTATTTTAATTTTTCTAAATCTCCAGCTGGAGCTAATAATTCAATCATAAATCTTCCTTTAAATAAACTGTCTTGGTTGTGTAAAATCCATCATCCCATTTTTCATCATAAATTTCTAAAATAGATTCGACTTGCGACTTTTCATAACCGTTTTTATATAAACTTAAAATATTTTTTCCGTAAATATCATCTTTAAATAAAGTATCTATCACAAAGTAATCAACTACTTCTTTTAACTCATTTAAAACATTAAAACTATTAGTGACTCTTGATCTAAAAACATGAGTTCCGTTTTCATCTTCTAAAATTGGATACCTTTCTCCAATTCTTACTTGTTCTTCCAAATGATAGCCAAATTTATTGCCTTTATAATCAAGATTATAATGTTTTTTAAAATTACTAATTAGTTTTCTCTTGGAGTAGAACATATTAAAATATCCATGCCCTAACAAATACAACTTATATTTTTTATGTTTGCCAATATCTAAAATATCTTCTAGAGTTATTTCTTTAGCGACAAATGAACCGTTAATTTTAAATTCTTCTAAAAAATTAAAATCAAATCGGTTAGTAGATAATGTCTCCCCTTGCCAAATTATTTTTGAGTTTAATTTTTTAGAAAACAAGAAATGAATTAAGCCTAAATCACTAGCGATAATACCAGTTAAATCGTGCACTTTCACCTCATTTAAAAACTTATCTAGCAATGGAAAATCGTTATCATAAAACATTTTGTTTAATAATAAATATACTTCTTTATGATTATTTTTTGCATAATCAATAATAGTATTAATTTCATCACTAGTAAAGGAGTTAGTGAGTCTAACTGAAAATAGGCTGTTACCAATAATATAGCCATCAGTTTCATTTAACATTTCCAAGTTATTTAAATTATGAACAGTAATTAAATATTTCACTTTTATCTCCTTTTAGATACACTAATTCCATCACCAATATCATAAATAATCGTCTCAAACTCTTCGTTTTCTTTTAAAAAATCTTTGAATTTTTGAATTTTCTTTAAAAGTTGTCTCGTTCCTCTAGAAACTTCATTGATATCTAAATTATGAAAATTTAAATTATCGCAAACAATAATGCCTTGTGGATTTAAATTGAATTTGAATTTTTCAAAAAACTTTTGATATTGCGCTTTAGCGGCGTCAATAAAGATTAAATCAAAAGTATGATTAATCTCGACTTCAAGGGCATCAGCATATAAAACTTGAATATTTTCTTCTAAATTAGCTTCTTTTATGTTTTTTAAGGCTTCATTATACATAAAATAATCACGTTCAACCGTGATTATTTTAGTGTCTAAATTAGCCATATTAATCGCGCTATAGCCGATAGCAGTACCAATTTCTAAAATGTGTTTAACATTATATTTAGTAATTAATTCTAACAAAAACGCTAAACCTTCATCATTAATGATTGGAACATCGTTTTTTATAGCAAATTCTTTTAAATTATAGATGAAGTTCTTCTTCGTCTTCATAATAATGAGCCATTAATTCATCTAGCATTTCCCAATCATCATCGTTAGTAACATCTTCTGATGTTCCTTCACCTGGATTGTTTGGATCTTCTACATAAATTGCAGCACTTAACTCATGGGTGTCAGAAAACTCAAATACAACAAAGTTTCTTCCATCTTCTGATTCATGAGTGAATAAAATATTACAAACAATTTCTTCACCTAAATCATTTATTACTACAAATTGATCTTCTTTCATTTTTCTTTCCTCACTTACTTCTTTAAAAAATTATATCACAATCTTATTTATTTATAGAATTTAAATAGTTTTGCAAAATAATAGTTGCGGCCAGTTCATCTTTTAGTTTCTTTTGTTTATCTCGTCTTACAGAACCTTTAATTAAAGTATCTAATGCTTCTTTAGTTGAAAGACGCTCATCCCACAAGATAACTTTAACATTAGAAACTGACTCTAGTTTTTCTTTAAAGGAAATGGTGATTTCCCCTCTAATCCCTAAATCATGATTCATATGTCTTGGCAGTCCCAAGACGACATGAGTTATTTGGTTTTTCTCAATTAAATCTTTTAAATAATTAACTGCTTCATCGTAATTATCTTCAGTAAAACGATAAGTTTCTAAGTTAGAAGCGATAATACCTGATGTTGAAATTGAAATACCTAGCGTCTTACTTCCTAAATCAAGACCTAAATATTTATTCATTAATCATCACCTTAATTTGATTTAAAGCCACATCTAATTTAGATAAATTGGTTCCGCCACCTCTGGCAAAATCTGGCTTACCACCACCACGACCATCGGTCATTTCTGAGGCGGTTTTAATTAAAGTGTTAGCATTACCTAAGCTTGATTTGGCAATAAACGTAATTTTACCATCTCTAACGTTGCATAAAAATAACGTTTCTAATTTATGTTCATCAAAGATTTGATCAACAATTCCTTTAAGTAGTGATTCGTCATAATCTTGCAAGAGTAAAACTTCACGTTTAGACTTAATATAATTAGTTATTTTTGATAAATCTTTTAAAGCTTGTTGTTCATGATACTCATTTACTTCCTTTTCATAATCTCTAATTAATAATTTATAATCGTCTAAATATTTACGATAATTAATAATGTCTTGATAGCTTCCTAAAATTTTAGGAACTTCTAATTTGTTATATTTAACCTCTTTAATTTCTAACTTAGATAGTTTATCATCTAAATTACCAATCTCATTTAATAAAGTTTTTAAATATAGCGAAACTTTAGAATCAAGTTTATCTCCAGTTACTGCCTCAATCCGGTAAACACCTGAACCAATTGACTCAATTGATGCAATGGCAAACCCCTTAATATCACTAGTGTTATTAACGTGTGTTCCCCCACATAATTCAATTGAATCGCCCATATCAACGACTCTGACGACATGATCATACTTTTCAGTAAACAATGCTTGAGCACCACGCGCTTTGGCATCATCAAGATTCATGTGTTTTATATTTACTTTATGGCCTGCTTTAATTTCTTTATTGACTAGTTTTTCCATTTTTAATAATTCGCTAGTGGTTGGAAAAGTAAAGTTATTAAAGTCAAATCTTAATGACTCACTTGAAACTCTTGATCCGTGTTGGTTAACATGTTTACCTAAAACATCTTTTAATGCTTTATGTAATAAATGAGTTGCTGAATGGTTTTTAATAATATCATTGCGGTTATCTTGGTCAATAGTAGCTATAACCATTTCACCAACTTCAAATGCTGGTTCAATAATGTGCAAGTGTTGACCATTAGGTAGTTTAACGACATCTAAAACTTCTAAACCATTAATTGAACCTTTATCAGAAACTTGGCCACCGCTTTCAGCGTAAAATGGAGTTTTATCTAACACAATTCCTTGGTCAAATACAGCAATAACTTGACTGTTTGTTTTTAATTCAGTATAACCAACGAATTTAGATTCTAATTCAAATCTTAAAAATCTTTCATCTTGAGTATGCATCGAACCTTCAACCGAGCGACTGCTTCTTGAACGTTCTTTTTGAAGTTCTAGTTCCACATTGAAACCATCAAAATCAACCTTTAAATTATGTTCACCAGCATATTCTGCCGTTAATTCAATTGGGAATCCATAAGTATCAAATAATTTAAAGGCATCTTTTCCAGATATTACCTTATCAGCTTTGGCTAGTAATAAATTAAATTGACGTTCTCCTTCAGCTAATGTTTGTAAGAATTTTTCTTCTTCAATTAAAATTATCTTTTTCACAATTAAAACATTATCTTTAACACTTGGATATTGAATTTCCATAATTTTAACAACATCATCAACTAAAAGATTCATAAAAGGCTCATTTAAACCTAATGTTCGACCATGTTTTAACGCCCTTCTTAACAAGCGGCGTAACACATAACCACGACCTTCATTAGAAAATACGGCACCGTCTGATAACGCCATCGTAATCGTTTTAATGTGGTCAGCAATAATTTTATATTCTTTTTGACCAGAATACGGAATTTTTGAAAGACTTTCAACATGATTAATTATTGGCATAAATAAATCAGTTTCAAAATTAGTTTTAGTATCTTGGAAAATACTAACAATTCTTTCAAGACCGGCTCCAGTATCAATATTTTTGTTTGGTAATTCCGGATATTCCTCACGTTTTAATCCTGGTTTTGAGTTATATTGAGAAAAGACGATATTCCAAATTTCAATATAACGGTCGTTTTCAATATCATCACGAATTAATTCAATTCCTCTTTGATCAAATTTTTTACCGCGATCAAAATAAACTTCGGTACATGGGCCACATGGACCTTCACCAATTTCCCAAAAGTTTTCTTCTGAGGCAATAATTCTTGATTCAGGAACTCCTAATCTTAACCAATGACTTTTCGCTTCTAAATCGGTTGGATAATATGTAAAATACAAATTATTTAAATCGAATCCAAAATATTTCGGACTAGTTAAAATTTCCAAGCCCCATTCAATCGCTTCTTTTTTGAAATAATCACCAATTGAAAAGTTTCCAAGCATTTCAAAAAAAGTGTGATGTCTACTAGTTAATCCGACATTTTCAATATCGTTAGTACGAATACACTTTTGAATATTTGTCATCCGCTTGTTTGGTGGTATTTGAGACCCGTCAAAGTATTTTTTTAACGGAGCAACTCCGGCATTAATCCAAAGTAATGTTGGATCATTAACCGGAACGAGCGGACTTGATTCAATTATTGAATGTTTTTTACTTTCGAAAAATTTTAACCAAATTTCTCTAACTTGTTGTGCTGTTAGTTTCTTCATATGTATCCACCTTCATTTTAAATATAAAATCGTCCTTTATTATTCAAAGGACGACTAATATGTTTTAATTAAATTGCTAACTAAATTTAAGATTTTAGCCACCTATAATATTTTATCATATAAAATATAAAAAAACGTATAGAATGATTATTATAAAATAATTAGATAACTAAAATTTAAAAGAACTACTCGACTTTAATGGTAGCAGCCCATTTTTTATATTGGTCTAAATTAGCATCAAAATTTTCTGTAAGACAACCAAAGTTCATTGTATAGAAAGTTTCCGCTCCTTCAAAGGTTAATAACATATATTTATAAATTTTATCATTTCCTTCGTTTTCATAATAAGCATATAAATATCTAACGCCTTCACTAGTTTCTCCTTCTAATATTTCTGAATCAGCTTTATTACCAGCAACTAGTACCGCTTTCATGTATTGTTCTAAGGTTTTAATATTACTTGAAACTAGTGGTGCTTTCGGTTCGCTATACGCATCAAACATATGTTTTTTAGATGTCAACCAAAGAATTTGTTTATTTCGATTTGGTTCTCTTTCAGTAAATTCAGTAGTTAAAGTAACTTCAACCCCACCACCTTCAAATGTATGGTCTTGAATAATAGTAAAAGTGAGGTTTTCACAGGCCGCTAATGTAAAGATACTACCAATTAAAATCAACATTAACAATATTTTTCTCATTTTTTCACCTCCTTTTATTTATTTTCGTTGTTTTTGGTGTGAACTGTTATTTGTTTACGTGGAATAACGATTCCTTCTTTATCGAATAATAATTTTAGTTCACGGTTAATTGCTCTTCTTGCTGGGAACTTATCAATATCTAATGTTTTAATATTGACTCTGATAATAACTCCTCGTTCATCAAATCCATTAACACCGCCATAATAAGGTCCTTCAACAATTGTTGGTACTTTTTCGGCCATTTCTTCAAAGTTTTCTTCTAATATTCTTTCCACTCTTTCTAAATTTTCATCATAAGGAATTGGAATTTCAATAATAGTAATAATTAAGTTGTTAGAGGCATTAATGGTATTTCTAATATCTGAGTTGCTAACAATTTTAATATCTCCTAAAAGAGATTGAATTTTAGTTGTCCTAATTCCAATTTCAATAACTTTTCCGTTAAAACCATTAATTTCAACCATATCACCAACTTTAAATTGTTCTTCAAAAATGATAAATAGCCCTGCTAAAACGTCTTGGATTAAACTTTGAGCACCAAAAGATAAGGCTAAACCCAAAATTCCAGCACTAGCTAATAACGCTGAAGTTTGAACGCCCCACACCGATAAAATGATAAAAATACCAACTATCATTAAGGTATATTTTAAGATACTGGTAATTAATTTGCCCATCGTTTGGGCTTTAGATCCTTGGATGGTAATTAATCTCATAATTAAATAAACTATTTTATTAATTGCCCAAATAAAGACAATAATAACAACTGTTTCTAAAATATGAACATAATTATTACCAATAAAGGCAACAAAGTTGAAAAACTTACCGATAGTATTAACGGATAGTTCATATAAAACTGTTCCTTCTTTAAAAATGAATTGACCTAAAAATCCAAAAAACAGGAAGATTACGGCTGCACTAGTTAAGATAATAAACCAAATTTTATCCGCTAATGCCTTTTTAGCCCACCAATTTTCTTTTTCAGGGATTGGTGTCGGTTGTTTTGTTTCTTCTTCGTCTCTTTCAAAAATATCCTTTTGTTCCATGTTTTATTTCCTCCTTTAATTTATTATCACGGCATTGTAAGTGAGATATTTTCACTTACTAAGATAACAGTACCATACATATCTTTAACAGTGACAGTAATGTTTGTATAAATTTGTGGTACCAAAAATTCGACATATGTATCAGAAGCTAAGGCTTCGTTTGGATCAAACGTTACCGCTTCTATTGATATTTCAAATAAGAAAACTGTATTTATATCGGTATAAGTATTTTCGAAATAAATTCTTAAGGTGTAATCATCATTTCCAGCTTCCGGATTAAAATACTCACCACCAGAAACATGAATCTCATCTTGAAGATAAGGATTGGTATAAATTAATTCTTCCATATAAATAATTCGATCTGGGTTTTCCATAATAACTTTATAAATATAAGTATCGCCATCAATTGGATATTGAATTACAATTTGAGAATCATATGATGATTTAACTAACTCGTTATTATGATAAATTTCAACTCTAGTCGTTTCAATTACTGTTTGGTTATCAAAATCATAAGACCACTCTAAAGACCAGTTTTTAGCCGTATAATTAGTAAAGACTTCTGGATAGACAAAAACGTTGGCGCCACCAATGGCAATGCCATTATAAAGTAGTTCGACTTGGGTATTACCATAGTTATCAACTGGTAATTCCCCCATGAGACTATCATAGGCAATTGGGATAGATGATATTACATTTTGTGAATCCGTTCCGACAATTTCATAAGTCGCATTTGGATCGGCCGGTGCTCCCTTTAAAGTAATGTCATACATTACTAAATTATTATATGGAGTAAGCGTTATTTCGGCATAAATTTCTGAATTATCTAAGATTCGCTTAGCAAGCAGTTCCGCTTCTTGATTAATATATCCGTAAACTGCCACTTGATAAACCGAAATTAATGAAGTAAACGGTAATCCTATAACTGGTTCATAACTATAATTAAAGCTTTCAATAGTTTCTTGGTTTGCATTTTGCATTTCAAATGAATAACTACTAAAATGGTCGCTCGGATAAGTTGATCCCATTTGCATTAAAATTTCATAACGCTTATAGTCATTGTTATAAATAATACTAGCATTAGTAATTGATAACTCACCTAATGCTGGGGCACTAATTAAAGATATTTTACTAAAAGTATTGATATGGTTATCATTTAAATCAGTGATTCTAACATTAATCACTTCATATTCTTGTGGGACTTCAATTTCTAAATAACCTACATTAAGTGCAACTTGATATTCGCCGATTGTGGCAACACCATAATCGACAATAAATTTTAAATTAGTTGATTGGTCAATAAAGGTGTGAGTAAAATTAATTTTCAATTTATAATCGGTAGTTCCGATAATTTGTGTATACTGGCCATTAGTAATTGAAATAGTGTTATGAAGGGTTGGGTTGATGTATTTATAGTTCTTCGTATAAATCAACATCTCAACATCACTTGTTAAATATACTTTAAATTGATATTGACCCAAATCAAGAGCATTTTGAATTTCAATTTCATTACTATTTGATGTTTGTACGAGTTCGCTATTTAAATAAGCTTCAATTTTTAGTGGTTCAATAATATCTTCATTAGTTTCCAAACTACCAATAAAGGCGCCGTCAACTTCGGAAAAAATAATGTCGACAGTTGGTAAAATAAAGACTTCTCCACCACCAATAATTTGATTATCGTAATATAATTCAACATTAGCCGTTCCGTAATTAACTACCGATATTCCTCCAGTTAATGATAAGTGAGTAATTGGCGTTGTGGTGTGTGACCCTTTCGAATCATCAACATGAATTTCAATTACGGCAGATTCACTAGGATTCGGCTCATATAATGTTACTTCGTAAGTAAATGAATTGTTGCCGGCATTCATTACGATTGTCCCAAAAACCACATCACTGTTTAAATTTGATTGCGCTAGTTTTTGTTTTTCCTGTTCCCTATAACCATAAACAACAACACTCAAATCTGGATCGGGATTCGCAATCGGGATCGACATAAAACTTGAATAATCTAACACTTCTTCACTAATAGTATCTAAATTCGCATCTAATACTGCGAAACTAAATTTTTCAAAATAATTTTGCGGATAAGTTAAAGTCATATCAAGCATAATCTCATATTGCTTGAAATCATTATTATATGCAATATAGGCATCATTGATACTTAGATTGCCAGTAACTGGGGCAAAAGTTAACGGAATGTTTTCGTGGGTAGAAATAACGTTATCATTTAAATCTTTAACGGTGATGTTAATGGTTGTAAATTCTTCTAAAACTTCGATTTCTAAGTATGTATTAGTAACTGAAACTTGATATTCTCCAATCACTGAAATGCCATTATCAACATTAAAGATTAAAACCGTATTTCGATTAATAAATGTTTCTGTAAAATTAATTTTTAGTTTGTAATTATTACTTCCAGAATTATTTATATATTGACCACCAGTAATCGTAATGGTATTATGAAGTGATGGATTAATATATGTATATTCAGCGGTTGTAATTTCATATTTTATCTGTTCTACTATAATTGAAACCTTAATTATATAAGTGGCTAGATCAACTGCATTATTAACTATTAGTTCATTACTATCAGTTGATACTATTAATTCATCATTTAGATACGCTTCAATTAAAATTGTTTCAATAATATTCGTATTACCAAAGTCAGCATAAGCGATAAATGATGTATCAAGAATGGAAATGTTAAGTTCAGCCGTTGGTAAAATATAGACAGAACCGCCACCAATAATATCACCGTTATAATATATCTCTATTGCAGCATTCCCATAATTATCTACTAACATCTCGCCGTCTAAAGTTTCATATGAAACTGATTGAGATATAACTTCTCCCATAGCATCAATGACTAAAATTTCAATAGTTGCGGTTGGATCTGGGATTGGTTCAAACAATGTAATTCCAAATGTGAACCGGTTATTGCCTGGAGTTAGTGATAATATTCCTAATGGTTGTTGTTGATTTAAAGAACTTTCAGCTAACTTATGCTTATTACGGTCAATATGACCATAAACGATAACGCGATAGAGTAAATTTGGTTCTTCAGTTAATGGTAATGACATAAAGTCAGCATAATCATATGTTAACTCATTAATTGTGTTTAAATTCTCATCGACTATTTGAAATGAGTAACTATCAAAGTAATTTTCTGGATAAGTCGAAGTCATTTCAAGAATTATTTCGTATTGTTTATAATCGTTATTATAAGCGATATAAGCATTATTAATTATTATCTCTCCATCACTAGGTGGTGGGAATACTAAATTAATATTTTCAAATTCAAAAAGAATATTTTGGTAAAGATCAGTAATTAAAACATTAATGCTCGGATAGATTTGCTCGACCTCTAATTCGACACAATTGTCGATTAATGGAGTTTGATATCTACCAATTTCACCAGCATTATTTCTAATGATGAAGACAACTTCCGTTTCTGGATTATTGTAGGTATGATTAAAATTAATCAGTAATTTATAAGAAGTACTACCAGCAGTTGGATTAAAATATTCGCCGTAAGTTATCGAAATCGTTTCAGGTGGCATTGGCGGTTGATAAAGATATTGATATCTTATAATTTCATACTCTATATCGCCAATTAAAATTAACCTAATTTCATAGATATTACCATCAATAGCATCATAAATTTCAATTTCATTAGTATATTCATTTTGAAGAAATTGATTATTTAAATAAACTTCCATTCTTACACTTTCAGTAACATTAGTATTACCAAATGAATAAGTGGCAATAAATGATGTCTCTAAGGACGTACAACTAATTGAAGCGGTTGGTAAGACAAAGACAGTACCACCACCAATAACTACTTCTTCATAAACTAATTCTACATATGTATTGCCATAATTGCCAATTGACATTTCGCCAAATCCATGACCATGATCAAATAGTAATGTTTCTGTATAAATTTCTCCTAAAGAGTCGGTTGCGACTACATTAAGTTCAAAATTATCAAGCAAATCAACATTATACGGAATGACAAAATAATCAAAACTATTATTATTTGCATATAATTCAACAGTAGCAAATATAATTTCATTATCTAATGGTCTTTCATCTAAATTATTTAAGACTCCATCTTTATATCCATATACTTTAATTACCGATGATGGATTAATACTATCAATTGGGATTAATAATGTATCAGAATAACTAAACTCATATCTAATTACAGAATCTACAACTTCAACTTCATAACGTTCAAAATATCCACCCGGATAAGTATTAGTCATTTCCAAAATTATTTCATATTCTCTTTGATTTGAATTATATGAAATATTAGCACTATTAATAATTAATTCTCCCGTAATTGGAGGTGTGATACCTTTAATATATATTGGGCCAAAAATTTCATATCGTTGGTTATTGTTATTTCTAATTAGAATAAGTGATAAATAGTAGTTACGGAATTTATCATATATCATTTCAAATGATAACTCTTCAGTAATTAATACTTTAATTATTTCTCCGCTTTCTACATCTTCTAACGCAGCATAGATTTGATATTCATCAGTTAAATACTCATCAATTTCCAATGACCCAATAATTGAAGAATCTGTTAATTCGTAATTTAAGTACGCATAAGGATAAATATAAATCGTTTCTTTTAGAAGAATTTGCTCTTTTAAACCAACTTTTCCTTTAACGACAATTCCAAAATCTCCTTGAACTAATTCTTCCATCAGGAAATTACCATAAATCATGTGTCCATCCATTTCATCTTGTTTATGAGTATTAGTTTTAATAACTTTTGATCCGGAAATTAATTCAACTTCAATATCTCCTCTTAACATATTGAAATGATCTTCAATAAATAATTCATAGAAGATTTCACTACCATGTGCTCCGTAATATATATTGACTGTTGGCAAATTATTAGTTGTTAATTTTTCTTCATAAATAGTATTTCTCTTAGGAGAGTTCGCAATTATTCTTAATTCATAAGTTTGATTAATTTTAACTCCTGGTATTCTTAAATAATAGCCACTTACTGCTTCATGGTCTTCCATATAAATGGTTTCTAGACCACTTAATATTTGAATAGTTATTTTTTGATCCTTGATTTGACTTATATTAAACAAATCAAAATCAAGGAGCAATTCATCTCCGTACTGCGAAAAATCATTCATTTTAATATATGGTTTAGCTTCAGCTTTTATCTTTTTTTCATAAAATATTTGTTCGCCAAAACCAATATCACCACGAATCGTAAAGTTATATTGCCGATTTAAAACAATAGAAAAGGTGCCGCTTTGTAAACCAAGGACACCTTCAATTTCTTGCATATCATTATTTGCTTCTAATCTAATTACTAAAGATTCAACTTCAATATTTGAATCAATTGCATCAATATTTACTTCGTAGTGAAGAGTTTCTTCTTCGATATAGAGATAATTAAAGTCAATATTAGGCTTTCTAAAAACTTGTGAGGTCGAAGCTGTTACGGCAGCAACACCGACTACTGTTCCTAGTAATAACTTAGGCAGCATCTCCATAAACAGTCTTCTAAATTCACTATTTTTCCACTTTTGCCCTAAATTTTCCTTTTCTTCTCTATATGACATCTTATTTACCTTAGGAAGTATTAAACTTCACATAATATTATACATCACATGTATAATAAATGTAAATATCTTTTAAAATTTAACCATATAATTTCCCCATTACATAGTTAACAAATTTTATTGGTAATAGACGATATAAAAATAAGAAAAACTTATATTTAACTCCAACTACTTTTCTAACTGGAGGTCGTTTTTTCATTATGTTACGATACATTTCTTTGGACACATACTCAACTGACATTCCATTTCTTTCATCTTTTTCCATAACTTTTACCGAACGATCAATTCTTTTACCGTAGTATTTAGAATTAGACTCATTTTTCTTTCGGTTATCAGTAAAGCCGGTTTTAATATCTCCAGGCATAAAATCAATAACTCTTATTCCAAAAGGTTTAACTTCAATATTTAATCCTTCTGAATATAATGAAATTGCCGCCTTATTCGATGAATAAAAAGTTTGAAAGGCAATAGGTAAAACTCCAGCAACCGATGAGATATTACAAATTCTTCCAAAGCCATTTTCTCTCATATATGGAATTACTCGATTACTAATATTAACCGTACCAAAAAAGTTAATGTCAAACATCCGCTTAGCACTTTCAATTTCTGTGTCTTCCACGGCACCAGAAATTCCCATACCGGCAGAATTAATTAAAACATCAATTCTGTTTTCTTTTGCGTATATTTCATCAACTATTTGGTTAATTCTTTCATGATCAGTAATATCAGCTTGATAATGGGTTAACCCCTCAAGCAAAACCTCTCTACGGGAGATTCCGTAGACAGTATGTCCTTTTTCAATAAACTTTTTGGCGTTAGCAAGGCCAATTCCTGAGGAAACGCCAGTTATAATAACAATCACTATTCGTCGCCCTCTATTTCAGGATAATTCAAAACTAAATTAGCAATAACTTCAACCGCTTTATCAATAATCTCATGAGTATGGGTAGCCATTAAACTAACTCTAATTAAACATTCTCCTTTTGGAGTGGCTGGTGGAATCACTGGATTAACATAAACTCCTTGATCAAATAACTCTAAACAAATTTTAAAAGTTCTAATGATCTTATATGTATAAATTGGAATAATTGGAGTTTCAGATTCAATAATTGGAACTCCTAATTCTTTTAATCTTTTTCTCATATAATTAGCATTATCAGCTAATTTTTTAACTCGTTCTGGATTGGCCTTTAAAATATCTAAAGCTGCATTTGCACTAGCGGTATTAGCAGGTGGAATCGCCGCAGAGAAAATATAAGGGCGCGAATTATGACGAATATAATCGACTACTTTTCTTGAGGCGACTACATAGCCGCCAATTGAAGCAAGTGATTTAGAGAATGTTCCCATAATAATATCGACTTCATTTTCTAATCCAAAGTGATGAGCGGTTCCTTTTCCTTTTGGTCCAATAGTACCAAAACCATGAGCATCATCAACCATGACTCTAGCACCATATTTTTTCGCAAGTCTGACAATTTCCGGAAGATTAGCGATATCTCCTCCCATTGAGAAAACACCATCTGTAACGATTAACTTCCCAGCATTAGGATCAGCATTAGCTAATTGTCTTTCTAAATCTTCCATATCATTATGGTTATAGCGAACCATCTTTCCATATGAAAGTCTAATTGCATCATAAATTGACGCGTGATTTTCTTTATCACTAAAAATTAAATCATTACGTCCAACGATCGCTGAAATAATTCCTAAATTAGTTTGAAAACCAGTTGAAAATAAAGTGCAATCTTCTTTATCTAAAAAGTCTGCTAAATCACGTTCTAATTTTAAGTGGATATCTAAAGTTCCGTTTAAAAAACGTGATCCAGAAACACCAGTTCCATATTTTTCTAAAGCTTTTAATGAAGCTTTAATAACTCTTTCATCTGAAGTTAGTCCTAAATAGTTATTAGAACCAAACATCATGACTTCTTTACCTTCCATTTCAACAATTACATCTTGTTTTGTTTGAAGTTTGTGAAAATAAGGGTAAATCCCAGCAGCTTTTGCTTCATCAACTTGTGTAAATTTTTTTACTTTTTCAAATAAATCCATAATTATGCCCTCTGATATGGTAATTTAATTCGTTCTCTATAGACTTTTTTAACTTTTGGCTCTCTTTGAACGCCACTACGGAACAATATTTTAAAGAATAATGGCGCGCCAACAGTCGCCCATCCAGCAATAATAAAATATCTAATCGCATCAAAACCTAAGTTTCGTCTTGGAATTGATTCACCTTG
>Ga0208195_1001102_pt1 | contig 30998 bp, 21 predicted proteins | sample AD_UKC077_MetaG_FD_184441 | JGI IMG/M metagenome (GOLD analysis project Ga0208195, IMG submission 184441) | Active sludge microbial communities of municipal wastewater-treating anaerobic digesters from USA - AD_UKC077_MetaG (SPAdes) (version 2) | ecosystem: Engineered > Bioreactor > Anaerobic >... | reverse complement strand
AATCACTCCTGCATCTGTACAAACACTAAAAAAATCATCTAATGTTTGGCCTACATAGCCTTCCTTTAATTTTACTACATCATTTTCATCTACAATAATTTCAGAATCAACTTCAATTGGTTCATCTAAAAATGAATCTAATGCTTGAAATGCTTCTCCTATGCTATAAATTTTGTTTTTGTTTTCCATGTAAATCTCCTTAAAATTTATTTATTAATCAATTGGATACCCTAATTGTGAATTTACTCTTAATGTTTCTTGTAATGCACTTAATTCTGCATTTCCTTCAGCCAACATTGTTTCTCCATCTTGTTTCCACAATGAATTTGATTGTTCAAATCTTGAACGAATTCTTCCTAATATTATTTTTGTTTGAGCAATACTTAATCTACTTAAAATATCAACCCAATAATCACTTGTTATTTGAGAAACATCTTCAAAAATTGGAATAAATTCAATTGTTATTTCAGCTGGTCTATCTGTGCCGGTATAAATATATAATTTTTTAGCTTCATGTTCTTCTATGAATGAAAGATCAGTTCCCATAGTATTACTCATTTGTAATAAAGTATTATAAGATAAGTAATTTAAAATATATTCATTTAAGTTATGCATATTATTAGTATTACCAAAAATCATCCATCTTTGGGCATACATTGGGTCCACAGCACTTGAACTACCTGAACCTACTTCTCCAGTTCCAGTATAAGTATCAACTCTATAAACACCTACAATAGCACTAGATTTAAAACCAGTTAAATCAATACATTGAACATAAGGTACAGTTACAAACCTAGTTTCGTCTATATATCTTTGAATTTCACGAAAAGATTTCTTAATTACTTTTTCTAAGACTTCATCTGGAATCTCTAAGTTTAAGACCCCTCCGGTCAGCATTAATTTTACTTCTTCTACATATTCTTGTAATGTCATTTAATTTCCATTCCTATCGTTTAATTTAGCATTTATTTATTAACAATATATTTAAATAATGGGGGCTGAATTATTAGTTATATCTTCTATATCTTGCAAAACATTTTTATTTAATATTATTAATTCATTATGACCATTAAATGAGAAACAAACTACATCTGTTTTAGTTTCAATCATTATATCAATAATGTGTTCTTGCATGTCATCAAAACTATCTTCTTCGTAGTTTGGATCATGTTCTCTAATGAATTTAATTTGAGCATCATCTACTTTATTAGCAGAATAAGTCTTATAATCAACATTAATAGTTGCTTTATATAATTTATTTCCTTCAGGTATTACACCATCTTCTTCTCCTGCGTAATTTAAGGCTTCATCTTTATGTGTAGTCCAAAATATTCCTTCTTGAGGGGCATTTGGTAAAGATAAAGCTAATTCAGTGGCTGGAGTTTTATAATCTTCAGTTTTATCAATTCCTCTATATAACAGTTAAATTGTTGTTTTCTAATTCTTCTACTAATGAGCCTGTTCTATAATATCTTTTAATTTTGTTTATTATTTCGTCACTAATGTATTCGCTTGGTTTATAAATAGCTTCTTCATAGTCATCTTGAGTTGTTATAGTAAAATCTCTGGCATCATTCATGAAAAATTTATCTAACCATTTTATTAATTGTTCATATTGGGTTGGGGTTAAATCATAAACATATTCTCTACTTGGAATAACCATATAATGTTCTTCCCCAGTATCTCCATTTACTCTAATTGCACCTTCTCTTTCAATTAATTCAAAGCCACCATTATAATAATCTCTTTCAAAAGATTCTGGCCCATAATTTTCCCATATATCATTAATTTCTTCTTTATGATTATCAAAATTAGATTTTTCTTGGATTATTTTTAATTTTTCTAAATCAAAAGGTTCAAATTCTTCTCCACCTTCAACATATGCTTTAATAGAATCTCCTATCTTTCCACTTATAGTATGATGGGGTCTATAGGTATATGAAGTACCCCTTTTATCTTCAAATTTATTTGTAGATATAAAAGTGCCGTCAGGAAGTAAGAATGATCTTGGTAAGGGTTCTTTAGATGAACCAAAATTATCTTTCATTACTTGATAAATGAAATCAACAGAATTTTTTGAAATATTACTTTCGGTTAATGATTCTTCTAAAATTTCTTCGACATGTTTTATAATCTTTTTATCAGTGATGTTTCCTTTCGCAAAATAATTTTTAATAATCTGAACTAACTTATAACCTGTCCAATTTCCTATCTTTTCATACCACGTCGTATCTTCACAAGCACCTTCATATAAACTGTATACTTCATAGAAAATATATTTGCCGTTAGGCTTGTTCCGAATCTCTACTTTACAATAGTTCTCATGATTCAAGTAGTAATCAATAATCTCTTCTAATCTTTTATACTGTGCTTCATTGGGTCTGCTATATAATCTAACACATGTATCCTCTTCTGGATGTGTGTTTGAATATTCAGGATAAAACTCTCTTATCTCTTCCTCACCATGATATTCGTCCATAACTAATAATGAGCCATCTTCAAGAATATAACCTGCTGTATATGGTGTAAAAGAATTGGTCTTAACCGCTTCATTTATACTGCTGTCAGTATCTTCTTCATAGTCTGATAAAGACTCAACAACATAATAATTTACATCAAATTCATCTACAGAACCAATATAAGTTATCATAAAAGGATTCCATATTTGATATTGTTCTGGTGTTAAATCATCTTCATATTCCCAATGAGCACCATCATAGCCCTGTTTTTCTAAATGTTTTCTAGCCATATATTGTCTAGCACCATAAACACTATTCATGTCATCAAGTTTCTTTTCATAAAATAAATCTTCAATTTCTTTTAAAGTGTGACCATCACTTATTTTATAAAGAACATCATCTCTTATATCACGCAAATTATTGTCATCACAATATTCTTCAGAACTATACCCTTCATATATTTTTGCTTTATTTGATATTTTGTATTTGTGAGGAATTCCATATGCTCTAGCATCATTTTCATCTGCACTGAAAAACAATCCAGAAAAGCCAACATCATTATACAAAACAGGATTTCCTTCATCATCAACATTATCAAAACGACTGATTCTAGAACGTTCTTCTCCTCTATAAACAATAATGCCATCAATATCTTCTTCATAGTCTGATAAAGACTCAACAACATAATAATTTACATCAAATTCATCTACAATTGCTGATAAAGGTATATCTTTATAATATTCATAAGTAAGTTCTTCTTTAGTATATTTTTTATTAGGATCTAATTTTACATTATGGTCTATATTTAATTGTGTTAGGTCTAATTTAGAGGTATCTATAGTTAAAAGTATAATATTATCTAATAATTCTTCTTCTGTTGTTTCAGATGTTTCTGCATAAGATATAGCAACATCAGAATCTCCGGCTAAATAGATTGCGTTTATATTATCATATTCCTTATTAAATATCCAATTTTTATTTGGCGGGTTTATTTTAATGGCTCCATCTCTTTTAATCTGCTCAAAATAAGGACCATAAGTAGCGTGATAAAGATATTTAGGTAGTTGTTCTTTACCCAATTTTTCTTCTAATCTGCCTAATCTACCTGTAACATAGTATTGTTTTATTTCTTTAATTATTTCTTCTGCTGAAACTTGATTTTCTTTATAGCCTACATTATAACCTTTAACTATCTGAGTAGTACCAACCTCTAAACGCATATTACTATTTAAATTATTTATCCATTCATCTAAAGAAATATATTGAGCATCAGTTGGAGGTACTTTCTCACTTAACTGAATATAACAATATTCATCTGCATAGGCATCATTTAATCTTATACAACCCTCATTTAATAAAGGATCTTTTTCTTCATTTAAAATACTAAAATAAGGAGATAATATAGTTTGAATCATTCCATGATAAGCAAATTCCGACTCATAATCATACTCCTGATGTAGATTAAAATATTTATCTAAATTGACAAATTTACCGTTAGGTAATAAATAAGTAGCACCATAAACAGGCTCATAGCTGCATTCAAAAACTTCTTCTACGGCATCTAAAAGTGTTTTTGATTTTATGTTTAGAGATTCTTTAAAATATTCATCATGAGATTCTTTTATTTTGTTCGTTTTATATCCCCAAATAACAGGCTGCCTATCTGGATTCCAATCTGCATTCCATTCAGTTGGTTTACTGGGTGCTTCTGCATAGATGGTAAGGGAGGTGCAATAGTAGAAAGCACGTTTACCAATTGAAGTCACGCTGTTTGGTATTGTAATGGAAGTAAGGGACTTGCAATAGTAGAAAGCATAATCACCAATTGAAGTTACGCCGCTTGGTATTGTAATAGATGTAAGGGAGGTGCAATAGTAGAAAGCCCACTCACCAATTGAAGTCACGCTACTTGGTATTGTGATAGAGGTAAGGGAGGTGCACCGGCGAAAAGCACAATTACTAATTTTAGTCACGCTATTTGGTATTGTGATGGAGGTAAGAGAAGTGCAACTGGAGAAAGCCCACTCACCAATTGAAGTCACGCTACTTGGTATTGTGATAGAGGTAAGGGCGTAGCAATAGGAGAAAGCAGAATTGCCAATTGAAGTCACGCTGCTTGGTATTGTGATGGAGGTAAGGGAGCCGCAATCGGAGAAAGCAGAATCACCAATTGAAGTCACGCTGCTTGGTATTGTGATGGAGGTAAGGCTGAGGCAATTGTAGAAAGCAGCTCCACCAATTGAAGTAACACTATTTGGTATTGTAATAGAGGTAAGGGAGTGGCAATTGGAGAAAGCACCACTACTAATTTTAGTAACACTGCTTGGAATTGTAATTGATTTGAGAGCGGTGCAATTACTGAAAGTATAACTACCAATTGAAGTAACACTATTTGGTATTGTAATAGAGGTAAGGGAGTGGCAATTGGCGAAAGCATATCTACCAATTGAAGTAACACTATTAGGGATTACAAATTCTCCTTGGTTGTAAGGATAAACTTTAACTAGAACGCCATTCTCAATTTTAGTAGGTAAAATTTCAAAAGTTAATTTAATACCTGGTATTTCAGGAAGTTCAGACTTAACTTTTTGTAATTCTTTAGGAGAATTATTAAGTAAATTATCTTTTGAATCATATATTTCATAGTTTGTTTTAATACCATAACTATTAAAAGCACCAATCATTTTTGGATAAAGTGCTAGGGCATATTTCTCATTGTTTCTAATAAAGTAGTATAAAACAACACCCTCTTCTTTATAACGATTAAAATGACTACTTGTCTCTTTTGACGCAGTACACCATTGAGTTCCTTTTCCATATAAGCAAGATGCTTCATATGTATCTATTCTATAGACTTTCCAACCATTTCCTTCAACAACAAGTTCAGCACCTTCAGTTTTTTCAATTTCTTTTTGTTTAGTTTTAGAAACAGTGTTCTCAATTTCATTTACTCGGTCTTCTAATTCTACAATATCTTTTTTCAACCAATAATAAATATCATTTTCTGGTGATTTTAATCTATTTTTAATAGATAAAAATCTCTTTGCAAGTGAATCACCTGCAAAATCAATAAGCTTTTGCTCATCTGCTTTTGACTCATTTATATTATTACTACTAGTAGAATTTTTATAGTTCCATACAACAGGTCTATTGTCTGGATTCCACTTTTCATTCCATCCAGTTGGTTTTTCTGTTGCTTCAGCATAGATGGTAAGGGACTTGCAGCCAAAGAAAGAATATCTATCAATTTCAGTCACACTGTTTGGAATTGTAATTGACGTGAGAGATTCGCAATTAGAGAAAGCACCATAACCAATTTTAGTAACACCATCAGGAATTATAATTGAAGTAAGAGATTCGCAATTAGAGAAAGCATAATCCCTAATTGAAGTTACGCTATTTGGAATTGTAATTGAGGTAAGAGAGGTACAACTAGCGAAAGCAGCAGCGCCAATTGAAGTCACACTATTTGGTAGATTAATTGAAGTAAGGGATGAACAATCTGAGAAAGCAGCATAACCAATTTCAGTTACGCTATTTGGAACTATAAATTCTCCTCCATTATAAGGATAAACCTTAACTAAAACATCTCCTTCTACTTTAGTTGGTAAAAGTTCTAAAACTAAATCAACACCAGGTATTTCAGGTAAGTTAAGTTTTTTAATTTTTTCAGGATTAATAATTAAGTCATCTTTCTCATCATATAATTTATAGTTTGTTTCGATGCCATATTCTTTTGAACTATCAATAATTTCTGGATAAAGTGCTAGGGCATATTTTTTAGTACCTTTAATAAAGTAATAAAATTTAACATCTTCTTCACTATAATCATTCCACCATCTACTTGTTTCTTTTGCTGCAACACACCATTTAGTTCCTTTACCATATAAACAAGATGCTTCGTAAGTATCAATTCTATAAACCTTATATCCATTTCCCTCAGCAACAAGCTCAGCACCTTCTAATTTTTCTATTTCTTTTTGCTTGGTTTTAGAAACAGTGTTTTCAATGTCATTAACTTTGTCTTCTAATTCAATTACATCTTTTTTTAGCCAATAATAGATGTCATTTTCAGGAGATTTTAGTCTATTTTTAATCGCTAAAAATCTTTTTGCTAAAGAATCTCCTGCAAAATCAATGAGTTTTTGTTCATCAGCTTTTGATTCGTTTATATTATTAAGAGAGTCTGTCTCAACTGCTTCTCTTATTAGTCTTTCAACCAGCACCCCTGTTGTATAATATCTTTTAATTAATTTAATTATGTCATCTGGTGTATGTGTTTTTGGTGAAAAAGCTTTCCATTTAAAACCACCTTTTTCATTCATACCATAATCTATTTCTAAACTACTGCCTTTTAGGGTTTGGTTTTCTTGATTAATAAAAAAATAATCTAATAATTCTAATAAACTATTATATTGCGCTTGTGTTGGTCTCACTTTAGGCAATCCAATATATCTTTCATACCCAAAATTATATCTTATCAGTTCATCTTCATTAAGATGTTCTATTTTATGGACTATTTCATAATGAGGAAGTTCAAGTTCATTAGTTGAAATAATTTCACCATTAGTGGCAATCCACCCTCTAACATTATGATTGCCATCTGTTACATCATCAACAGTTTTAATTGGATTTTGTATATTTTCTATAGTTTCATTTATATTATTGTTCATTTTACCTTCAAGAACCCCACTTATAAAACTTTTTTGAATTGATTTAATAATAGATTCTGCATCATAGTTTGGTTCATCATAGAAGAAAGTTTTTTTATTTTTATTAACCCATGCAAAAATATTTTTGTTTTTATTAAGTTGCCTATTAATCCATTTTCTTAATATATCAAGTTGTTGAGAGGTAATTCTTTTACCTACAACTATTTTGCATCTATTTTCAAATTCTCCCTCTCCAGTGTTGAGAGTAATAAAGCCTAACTTTAAAATAAGATAATCTAATGTATCATCAGTTGAATACCCAATAATTTTTCTAAATACTTCATCTGCAAAATCAGTATGGGTAGCATATTTAGTAGCATTTAAAACAGTTCCATTTGGTGATAAAAATATTGTAGCATAATTTTCATAATCAACATCATTTATAATATATTTTCTTTTATCTTTTACACTTAATTTTTCTACTGCTTTGATTATATCTTGTTCTGATATATTATAATCTTCTAAATCTTCTTCAACCTTTTTATCTTCTAAGTAACCAAATTTAATAAGAGCTTTTTTCCATTCAGGTTTAAAACTTGGATCTTTAATAGCTTCTTCAATTGGAATAAATTTAGAGGTACCTAATAAAATTGGGTCTCTATCTATTGAATCTACTTCACCATCATAATAGCCATCAAACTCACCTATACATAAACAAGTATAATAATGATACCACCATTCTTCTTCTGGAACATTTTCTTTAACCCAAGGTAAAGCATCATCATGTTTTACGCAATAGTCGTAACCTGTTTCTTTAGCATTAGCAACAATTATATTAACTTCTTCTTTTGCTTCTCTTACTGCTGCTTCTACTGGTGTTTCACCTTTATCTATGGCTCCTCCAGGTAATGAAAACACTCCTGGTTCTTGTTCTTCTTCACCAATTAATATTTGATTTTTATCTTTAATTATCATTATGCCGGCTCTTAATCTTGCTTTTTTACCACTGACAATTATAGATGGATTCCATTCATCTGTCTCTGGATTTTTCCAGTAATGAATATTTTTAAGATTTATTTTTGATTCATTTAATTTTTCTAAAATTCTTTTTTTATATTCACCCAATATTTTTGATAATTTATTTTCATCAAATCCTTCATACCTATCATATATTTTAAAATTTTTATAGTCATAAGAAATATTATAATCATCATCCATTGCATATCCATCATCAATTATTTCATATTTATTATTTTTATCATCTTCTTCATAAAATTCATTTGGGGCAAATAATAAACAAATCTTACCTTCATCCTCCAAATTTGGGCTAATATTATAACCATTATCTATAGCTGTAAATACTAAATCATTATGAATATATTTATTTGCATCCCCAATTATATATAAAGGAGTATATTTTGTGTCAATTAATATTCTAAGAGGTATTTTTGATTGTAATATAAAATCTTTTGCCTGATAGACAGAATCTAAAATATAAATATCTGGCCCCGCACTCATAGAAATTATTTCTTCATTTAATTTTTCACTGACTGTATTATTTATTTTTATAATCATTTCTTTAAATGCCTCCGAATATTCCTTTTCTTCTTTAATTTCAAATGCTTTATCTCTAATATGATCTTTTATTTTTTTCAATTTTTCAATATCATCTTTTATTCTATCTATTACAGAGTAGTCAGGAGCAAATTGACCATCCCTTACATATTGTCTGCGCTTATTAGCGAGTATAGATGATGCCTCACCCAAATCTACATATAAGCGACTAATCGCATTATTAACGCGTTTAAGCGCGCTAAAAGCGCGAGTGACTACTGCACTATAGTTGATGGAAGAGACTTTGCCTGAATTATCTCTTAAGTATTCACGATAACTATTTTTAATAAAACTTGTAGTAGCATTCATATCATTTAATTTAGCAATTTATAAAAACTAGAAAAAAGCACCTAATTAAAGGGGCTATTTTCTGAAACCAATTGAACAATATTGATTTCATAATCGAAAAATAAATTAGAAAAAGTCTCTCTTTTATCTAACACATTATTATACAATTATTCTTCAAAGAAATAATTAAAGTCAATATCTGGATCTTCTAACTCACAATTAATTAAATTAATTACTTCTGATAATGAATCAGAAGATTTTGGTTCACTTTGAGCAAATAATCTTCCATCTTTAAGAATAACTAAATACTTACCTTCAACATACCCATCTTCTGTAATTTTATTTTTAGCATAGATATAAGACATATCTGCCATTAAATCTTCATATTCACTTTGAAGTTCGGAAAGTGATTCTTCTTTTCTTTCCATTTCATCTGGGAACTCTTCTTCATCATATACCCAAATTTCTCCTGAATCATAAAACTCTTCTAACTTTTTAGCTATTAAATCATGAATTAATTTATAATCTTCAGTGTCTGGGCTTGTTAAATCATAAATAATATAATTATCTTTATCTGTTGCTTCGTTTAGTTTTTCTCTAGTTGGTACTTCTTCAACTTTAATATCATCAGATTTAAAATCATCTGATAATTCATCGTCAGCATAGTCAACTGTACCTTGGGATTCTTTCCATTCTTCTGGTGTCTTAACTTCTTCAGCAATAAAATCATTTATAATTTCTTTAATACCATTTTCAGTTGGGAAGTCAATTATTCTAACTGTAACTCTTCTTAATTCAGATTCGTCATCGTCTTCAGAAATAATATAACCTGTTTTTCCATTCCAAATAGTATCTGGTTTTAATATCATTACTTTTTGGTCTATTCTTGATTCAATTGCTTCGGTTAATCCTTCTTTTAGTTGGCCTCTATCATTAATTATCATATTTTTATCCTCTAATTACTTCAACTACTTCCCAAGTTTCTGCGTCACGTTTTGTAAACCAGAAATCGAATTTATCAGTATCTTCTTTATGTTTATTATAAAATCTAAATGCATCTAATTTATAATCAAATGTTTTTGTTTTTGGGTCTGATTGGCCTGCTTCATATTCATCAGCTCCTTCATACCACAATACTTCAAACTTATAAGTTAGTTTTCTTTCATCTTTAGGTAATAAAATGCCACCTGATCTTTTAGCTATTTCATCTGTACTAGATTCATCTAAACCCTCTTCTGGGTCTAAGAATGATTTTTTAGGTTTAATAGAATTGAAATAATTAAATTTATCAAGTTCAGATGCATGTTTTTTAGCTAATTCTAAAGTGTGCTCATCAACCTCTATTGTTCTAAAATCATCATAATTATATTTTGGTTGACCAAATTCTACTTGCAACCCAAACAATAAATCATCTGCTTCTTCAGTGCCTTCTTTAGTTCCATAAAAGTCTTGGCCTAACCCTTCACTTAATCCTGCTTTAGCCATTTGAGTTGATTTTTTAACATTAGCAGCATCTGCTTGGCTTTTTTTTCTATCCCCAATAAACATATCTGCAATATCTTCTCTACCTGCTTTTCTAGCATTGATAGCTGCTTGTCTTGCTCTTGGATTTTTTACTCTGGCAACTGATTTCCCAAAAATTAAATCTTTAGTTGCCTCGCCACCTTGTTTAAAGGATTTCTTTTGGGCGCTTGAAGCTTCAGTAATAGCTGCACTATCATGATCAACAAATGGGCCATCAGAAATATCTTCTAAAGGTTCGTCTAAGCCACTTTCCTTATTTTCTGTAATTCTAACACCATAATAACCTGTGCCAGAAATATCTCTCATAAAATTATATCCATTTGATTTTAATTCTTTTACAATTAAATAAAATGTTTCTTTATTATTAGTGCCTACATCTACTGATTCATTATTTGTAATCTCAATCCAAGCATCAATTTCTTTTGCCATTAATATATTACTAATGTCGTCTGCTATTTTATCTAACATTGATTCTTTATCTTCATTTAATGACTCTTCAAAATTATAACCATAATCTTCAGCAACTTTTTCTAAATCTTCTTCATAATAATTACTCTTTAAATATAATTCTCTACAAATAGCTTCAAAATCTTTATCATCTTCAAGTGTATCTTTAGATTTTAAATAATAACTAAAGAGGTTAAATATATCAGTGTCTGACCCATCTACCTTTACTAATTTACTATCACAGTATTCTTTAATTGCTTTAATATAAATTTCAGTTGGTACTTCAATATCATCATTTTTAACAACATCGTTTCCATCTGCGTCGTCAAATTTGAATTCAACTTCTATTTCAAAGCTGCTTCTATCATTTTTCTTTTCTTCTAATTTTTTCATCATCTATTCTCCTAATTTTATTTTATTCCTAATTATAATAATATATCGTTTAATTTAGCAATGTCTTGCTGCTTATATCCTAACTCATATTTTGATACTTTAATATAATTTTGTATAAAATATGTTACTATTGTTGGGTTTTTATATATATCAATATCATACGCTGTATCTTGAATACAAACAATATTTGTTTTACTGCTGTTTAATATTGAATTTATAGTTGAAACTGAACTTTTACTATTAATGGTATTGCCTATTATCCCTTCTCTATATAATTGTTTATTATTCTTAATTATATAATGGTCAAATAAGAAAACATTTAAATTTTTTTCTTCTCTAAATTTAGAAATAGAATTTAATATATCATCTTTATGCTGGTTAAAACAATTTATCATTTCAGATTTGAGATAAGGCCTTGCAAGATGAGATACAGATATAACTTGCCCCATCTTCATTATTTCTTCTTTATTTGAACCATAAATTAAAGAATAAGTATTTACTCTATGGTGCCCATACATATTATTTAAATCAAAAGTCATTTTAGTATTAGTTCTAACTTTATTATCTTTAAAGAATAATTCTTGATCGATTGGTTTTGTTATAAAAACATCGTCATTAAAATAAATAAACTGTTCGCATAATTCTTTTATATTCCATAAAAACATTTCAATACAAGTACTATTAAATGTAGGCAAATATTCTTCCGGTATAAATTCTTTATGAAGTACTACTTTTACTTTACTTCTATCTATCCAATCCGGGACTTGAGAATCACTCTGAACTAATAAAAATACATTATTAACCCAAGGTAAGTTTTTAGCTATACATCTAAACCAGTATTTAAAGAAGCTGCCTTGACCTCTAAATCTTTCTGCCCCATTAGTTTGCTCATCCAATTCTTTTTTTGGATTATATTCATTAAATAATTTTTGCCATTCTGGGTCCATTGAATCCACATATGGCACAACAACATCTATTTTTTCCATTTTTTAGGCAACTCCTTATTTTTAGTTATATAATCAACTATTTCTGCTGTATTGCTTCTCAGTTGTTTCCAATTATATTTTTGTTCTGATGCCCAAGTAGATGGAACAACCTCAACAGGATTTTTAAAGTGAACACATCTGATTCCTTTTGGAGCATCAAACTCTTTATCAGGATATTTATAATGTAATAATGTGGCCCATATTCTATCTTCAAATCCTTCAGACTTTTGTGGATCAATGTTTGGAATTGGCTCTTGCTCATAAATATATCTAGAAATAGCGCATAGATTTAATTGAGAATTAGCATATTGTAAAAAACAAAAACCATCTGGGTGATTATCTATTTCATTAATATATTCTTGAGCCACATTATTATTATCTAATTCAAATAAAGCGTCATCATCAAGCATAATAATATAATCAAACGCTGATTCTAAAAAGTGTTTTCTTAATGTTTGTCTTGCACCTAAAATGCCAAGTTTACCATAATCAAATCTAATGACCTCATTTTTACATTTTTTATCTAAATTATAATATTTCCATTGTTGAGAGATAATCATAATAGGAATATCTGGCCATAAATCACTAAGTCTTCTTATTAGTCTATCTAATCTATCTTGTCTTTGTTTTCTTTCTGGTTGCTCCCATGGAAAATAACTTATAATTCCAAAACATTTTTTCATAAATATTGTCTCCTTAAATTGGGTTAAAAATTGATTATAACATCTTTCTATCTCTCTTGGGTCCCATACATCATTATTTATTATTTCGACGTATTTAATTTTATATTGTTTTTTGTAATAGTCTATGTTTATAGGATGGTTGTTACCGTGACCTCTTCGTGTTGCTTTAAGACCAACAAATATCACCTTATCTAATATCTTATAATTTATTAATGTTTTAATTGTTGTTTCAATGCTATTATTTATTTCATTATTATTTGAATCAAGGTCAAATATATTAAAATTAATTGTAAAATAATAATTATCTTTTGTCAACACATTTTTATAAAAGTCATTCAGTAAAATACATCTTGATTTTAATTCCTTTATATATTTATCATCAACATAATTATGAACAATTTGAACGATGTCGTAGTCATATGTTTTATCAGAATCTCCTTCATACCAGACTCTATGAGGTGTGATAGTTGGTATTTTTGTGATAATGTGACCATAATATTTATCATCTAATAGCGCTTTAATACATTGAGAACCTTTAGTTACAACATTATCAACTGGTCCCTTTAATCTATTAACTCCAAGATAGCCCATACCACCACAATCACCCGCTAACTGCATAAAATAATATGGTGATTCTGGATAATAAATTCCTCTTATAGAAAAGTCAATATCTTTATCTAAACCTTCCTTAATAAAAAATTTAATGCATTCAATGTCCCATTTTCCCTGTACAAGACCAAAGTATCTATCTTTATTAGATTTTCTTCCCCAATTAATAATATTGCCTGTTTTGCTAATTAAAAATTTATAATCTTTAATATAATTATTCTCTTCAAACTTCCATGGGTCAGCACTATAATCAAATAAATCTAACATGGCTTTTTTCTTCCATAAAGTACACATGCAACAAAGATTCCATTTACCTGGACTTCTTTCTAATAAGTCATCTGATATGGGAGTTGCTTCAATATCACCATTAAGTTGCAAGTTTATATTAGCATAGTCATCAATTAAATAATCACATAAAGATAAAACTTTATTATTATCCACCTTTTCTCTAATAAATATATCATCAACCATAAAAAGAATATAATCATCGTCTATTTGTTTAACTGTTTCTCTTACTCTATCAGTCCAATGATCAAGGTCATAATTAAAATTAATTGTAGCATAAAAAGGATTAATAATTGTCTCTGTAGAATAAACTATTTGAGGATGATTAGGCCAATACTTTTCCATACAGTAAAAGAATGGCTCAAACAAATCTTTATTTTTATCACAACTAAGTACAACTATTATCATATTTCACTTAATTTAGCAGTTTTATAAATTTATAATAGAAATAAAAATATCGCCTAAGCGATATTTTGTTTAATTGTTTCTAGATACTTTTTTGGACTGCTGTTTTACCACTGAACTACATCCCTTGCGGAATGATGGGATTCGAACCCATGGCCGCAGTTTGGATTCCTTTATTTGCTGTTCATATCTAATAATATTTCAGGCCGGGCATTTTTAATAACTTTTTTTCTAGATGCCATTTTTTTTATTATCAGTAAAATTTTTTAAATGGCTGTTGGCATCTAAGTTATTTAGTTGTAAATTTGTCTAGATACAGTTTTTTGGGCTGATGCTCTACTACTTGAGCTACTTCCCCATTGTCGGGAAGTCAGGAGTTGCACCTAAATCCTCAGCGATTCATCCTTTTAAATTGCTGGATGTATCTAATTTGTTTTTTGTTATTACTAGGTACTAGAGTTAAATGAAAAAACTTTATTAATTATTTTAAAATTGTTTTTGTTGCTGTATGTTTTTAAAATTGTTTTTGTTGCTGTATGTACCTATACATTATATTATACAATGTTTATTTTAAGAAAGCTGGTTCTTTCATTAAATTTGGCTCAGTAGCTTCTTTAGCTGCCCCAACGTTGAAATCAATTTCTGGAATCACACTATATCTTTCACCAGATAATTCGTCAATTAACGCTTCATATGGGTCGGTTTTACCACTCATAACTAATCTTAATACGTTTTGAGAGAATCCTGAAATTAAGCTAACTCCTCTGTCATTTGTAATCACTGGGATTGTTCCTGTTCTACTATTTACATTCCAGAAGGCTAATTTTGGCATTGCATATCCATATGCTTTATAATTTGCTTCCATATATTTAAATACACTCATTGAAGCATTTTCAGCACAACCATCAAATTCCATATCTGAAATTATCAAGATTTGTTTTGGCATATCTTCTGGACTAATTTTTCCATCTACAGCTGTTTTTAGAATTAATTCAAATACTGCTTGAATATTTGTATTAGCAACCTCGCTATGCTCATACAAGAAATCTAATTTGTTGTGAAGACTGGAATATTTTTTCTTATCTGAGAAATCAAGATATCTTGGTGTTTTACTAAAAGTAATAATTCTATCTTTATATGATTCGCTACAATGTTCTGCACAATAAATTCCTAAGGCAGTTGCAACTTCTAAAGCACTAATCTTAGTACCACCAATAGTACTTGTCATTGAACCACTATCGTCTCTAACAACAACAGTATCATCTAACCCAACAACTGATTTCAAATTTTTCCATAGTTGTTCTAATGTTTCATCATAAGATTTTACTGATCCTCCCCATGAATTTCCAGAATATTGATGAACAATATCATGTGGGAAATTGACTGAAGAATTAATTTTGACTGTTTTATCTCCAGCTGCTAATTTTGCTAAAAATTCTCTACGTCTTTCTTCATCATTACGTAAGAAGGCACTATTATATAACAAATTAGCTCTACTTGGGACTGCATTATAATCAATTTCAGACCATTCTTTCTTACAGGCTTTAACTTCAACTACATCTAAGTATTTTCTTAATGTTGATAATGTTTTACGATACTCTTTTGGAGTTGTTCCTAATAACTTAATCAATGTGTTAGCATTATCTCTAGTTGTTTTGCTTGAAGCGTTTGCTGAAGGTAACCATTTTGCTAATAATGTAATTGGCTCTCCAATTCTATAATTTGCAAAGTCGGTTTTTAAAGTTGACTTAATTAAGTCTACAACTTTATCTTCATATTTTGTTCCTAAGAACAATAATAAATCATCATAACGACCAAACTCTGGTGTGTTAGTGATAATTGAATCTACTATTTTGTCTTTATCTTTAAAAGAGTGGGTTAGAAGATGTTTAATACATAATCTAAACATATCTCTTTCACCAACTCCTTCTCTAATGTCTCTGACATAGAATAGAAATTTTAAGAGATATTTATCATTCTCTGCAATTACTTTATCTAAGTCTTCAATCATTAACTTTCTATCACTACGATAGGAAGCAATTTTATAATTGAAATCAGCTAAAGCATGTGTGGTTGTTTTGTAGCCAACCATTCCGTTCTCGGTAACACTTGTGTTGTTCACAGTAGTGTTTAATTTTGTGTAAAAACTTGACATATTGGTTTTTCTCCTTTTAACTCTATTATATTATATACTCAGTTTTCTGAAATTGCACCTTTTTTTTTATTTCTCCGAAATTAAGTTTAATAATGTTTCTTTATTATTTGCTTCTGGGTGTTCAGTAACGTATTCAAAAGCCATATTTAAAGCGTCTCCAATCTCTTTTCCTTCGAGCCCCATTTCAATTAAATCACAACCATCAATAGCTAAATCTTTAAGTGACATAGCATCTTTATATTCTAAAATTTTAATGTAGCGTTCTTTTGCTAAAGATAAATTTTTAATTGTATCAGGTAATTCTCCAAACAGATTGTGAGATAAAGCATCTGCTTCTCTTAATTTTAAAAATTTTGGAAACAATTCAACCCCAACATCTCTAACTAATCTTTTAAATGCTCCCATGCCTGTATTAAGATCTCTATTATGATGGCGAACCATCTTATAAACATTATCTCTAGTAGTATTATCAAATTTAAATGTTTCCATAAATTCTAATACTAAATCAGCTGAACGTGGTTCATGTTCATAATAATGATTCCAACCTTCTTCATCCATTGTTTCTTTATCAGGTTTACCAAAATCATGTAATAATGCTGCTACTCTTAATTCCATATCTTTAGGTGTTTTATTAATTACATCAAATGTGTGGTGTAAAACATCTGTATAATGATATTTATTATGTTGATTACAAGCTAATAATTTGCTTAGTGGTAATGGAATATATTTTTCAAGATTAGTATTAATTAATAATGATAACATTTCTGGTCTATCTGACATTAATATTTTAATTAATTCATCTCTAATTCTTTCTTTAGAAATTAATTCTAATTTTGAAGATACTTTAGTAATTGCTTTAAATGTTTCCTCTTCAATAGTAAATCCTAATTGAGCAGCAAATCTAATTGCTCTTAACATTCTTAAAGCATCTTCATTAAATCTATCTTCTGGATTACCAACTGTTCTAATAATCCCGTATTCTAAATCTTTTAAAAAACTTTCATTTAACATTACCACTTCTTGAGTTAATAAATCATAAGCAAAAGAATTAATAGTTAAATCTCTTCTCTTTAAATCTTCTTCCAGCGATGGAGTAAAAGTAACGGAATCTGGATGTCTTCCATCTGTATATTTTCCATCTGTTCTATATGTAGTAATTTCATAAGATTGGTCAAAAAATTCATCTATAACTGTTAAAGTACCATGTTTAATACCACTATCAAAAGATTTTAATCTAAGTGATGCAATAATTTCTTTAACTTCTTCTGGTGTTGCATTTGTGCATAAATCATAATCTTTAGGTGTTTTTCCTAATAGTAAATCTCTAACACAACCACCTACTAAATATAATTCTTTGTGATGTTTAAAAAAGAAAGCTTCATGTAAATGGTGTAAACTACTATATAATAAACTACTAGTACCATATTTTGATTCATTATAATTGATTGATTTAATTAGTTCTTTTTTTACTCTGTACATAATTTAATTATCTTCTTCTCTTACAATAATAGCAAACTGACCATCGTCATCCTTATCACTATCATATAATAATGTATGCTGGTCACCATAACCGCTAATAAATTTTACTTTATACAAACCGGTAAGACCCTTAACCTCTAAATAACTGTTAAGTTCAATTTTTAACTTACCTGGGTCTGAATAATACGGTCCACCTAAATCACCGCCATGTTCGATAGCAGCCTCTACTATACTATTAATAGCTAATAGTTCCTCTTCTACTTTATTCTTTATGTTGTTTTTTGTAAGTAATGTATATTTTTTCATTATTTTACCTCTGTAATTATATTAGGAGAGTTATCTCCTACACAACGAGCATTTTTTTCTTTTAATTCTGTTAAGAATTCATTAATGCGTTTTTCTCGTAATTCAACGTCCTCTTTAGTAGACCAGTTAACATGAAAATGTGTGTCATCAAGCCATGTTATAGCATTAATACTACATCCACTTTCTTGTAAACTTTTAATCCTCACCTTACATTTTTCTACTGCTTCTTCATGTTTAGTCATATTGTTACTCCTAATTAATAGATACATCAACATTAATCTTATATGCATCTCCATATCGAAAAATTTGATATACATATGAATTTACTTCTTTAGATGTTAATTTAATTAATTCTTTTTTTTTTTCTTTGTGCATACTTTTTCTTTTACCATTATCTTTATTATACAATAATTATATGGTTTTATCACCTATTTTAAATCCTTTTTTCATTATTTAAATCTCTACTTTCTCATTATAACAGCAAAGTAGATTTGCTCCTCATCATATTCTCCATTCCAATCAACAAATGACGCTCTATATTCTTCTGTCAACTTTCTTAATTTCAAATATTTATTTAATTGTTCTTGTATCGTCTCAGGACAAGTGAAATAAGCACCTCCTTTGTCACCACCATGATTCACTGCTGTTTCAAGTAATTTGTTTAATAACAATAATTCTTCTTCTAATTTATTTTGAACATTATCTTCTGTAATTATTTTATTCATAATTATTTAAAGTCCTCCTTGTTCATACATTAATTCTTCAATACATACAACTTGCTCTAAGAACTCCGCACACTCTTCTCTTTGCTCAATCCAACCTGTTCTAGGGCTTGTACCACAACTGCCAAACATTTCTACAAGCATTTGCCAAATAACTGTGTGTCTTGTTTGTCGTTCAAAATCCACACTGATTTTTTCAACATCTCTAAAAGTGAAATACTCATCATTTTTATGTTCTCGAAGTGCTTTAATAAACATAATAAGAAAGCAGTCATCTCTATATTTAGGACGAGAAAATGGGTAATTGTCTTTACTATTTTTAAACTCAACCCATTCATCTTCATATTGTTCTAAAAGTCCTTCATACCAAAACACTGAATGTAGGGCGTTTAACATTTTTTTATTATAGTCTTTAATTTTAATCATTATTTAAAGTCCTCCTTATTAAGAACTATGACTGGCCTTCCATATTGATAAGTACCTGGTAATGGTAATCCTGGAATTTGAGAGTCATTAACCATTGCCTCAAACTTAGTTTTACCATTTTCATCTAAATACTCTGGATTTCCATCAGCAATACCTTGTTTATAAATCTTTTCGACTTCTTCACAGATAATGTGTGGGTTAAATTTAATTTTGCAAGTTCTAACAAGCACATGATAACCACCACCTGTATCAACTACAATATAATTACCTTTACCAAAATATTTATTAAATACATCTTTTAAATCTTTAAAATATGGGCTTGGTTTAATATAATTTACAAAAGCAATAATATCATCACCTTTTTCTTCTTTTATATAAGGGGGATCTTTAAACCAAGCGGGAACATCAATATCATAATCCATCCAATAAACACTACCTTTACATTGTGCTTTATAGTGTTTAATATTGTTTTCTAAATTACTGAAGTTTTGATAAACAGGTAGTACATCTGATTTCCAATTCTTTTTATCAACAAGAGCTGCCTTAACAATAGCGGATTTGTTATTATTAATTGTCTCTACAACTTTATCTGCTACCTTAATATCATCTGCCGGATTAATATAAATTAAAACAGCAAGTGTTTTTTCTGGTAATGGTTGACCTAGTGCAGTTGTATAGGCATATTTATCAACATTGAATCTTCTAACATGTCTTAAGAACTTTTCGAATTCAAATGGAGCTTCTTCTCCATCTTGAATATGGTCAATTTTAGGTGCTCTAACACATTGAACAGCAAGAAATTCACTTTCTTTTCTTGTTAGTCCAATTGTTTCTTGTTCCTCTTTAGTTAGTTTTTTATGCCTTGAAACCATTACCATTGAGTATGATTCATATGGAAGTGGTTTAAAAAGAGCGTGATTGAAGAACCATTCTAACTCTTCTACACTTGAAATTACTTGATACATTTCTGAATTTTGTTCCATTTTTTAAATCTATCCTTATTCAACCTTAATTTTTGTTCCTAAATATTGTCTATCATATCCTGTACTATAGCAACTACAAACTGAATTTATAATAGAACTGTTAATTTTTTCTATAGGTGTTTCTTTACTATATTTTTGAATATAATAATCATCTATAATTAAATATACAATCAAATGATTACCTTCATCATCTTCCCCAGCATCATGTTGATAGATGCCTTTTAATACTCCGATACACTTTAAGTCTTTTTTGAAAATTTGTTTCATGTTTTTTACCTCTACATAATTATTATACTATATTAAGTTATAAAAATCAACCATTGTTTTTAAGCATAAAAAAAGCTCTCCGAAGAGAGCTTTAATTTTTAGCTTAGTTTTTCTGATTAAGCAGCGGTTGTGTCAACAACTGTACCGGCAATTAATAAATCTTTATTTAAAAGTTTTAAGTCGTATAAAGTACTGAAGCCTTGGCTCATTCCACCATCAGCAAATCCTAATAATTGGGTTGGGACGATTGCCATATAAGGTGCATATACTGCAGCACTTGTATTTAATTCATCACCGTTGAAACCGCAAACGAATTTACCTGGAGCAATACTTGGAGTTACATAAACTTTTAATCCGTTTAATGTTCCTGCGAAATATGGACCATTGATTTTTCCGCGTGGTGCTTCTTTCCAACCTGGGACTAATGTAATAACGGGTTTAACGTTAGATGCTATAATCATATAGTTGGCTGAGTGTTTTTGTGTCTTATCATAAATAGCTTGACTTGCTTTTTCAATGATTTCACTGAATCCTGCATAGTGCTCTAATTTACCAACGCCTAATGGAAGTTTTTTATCAAAAGTTAAGTCTGAAGAGACTTCAGCATTAGCAATTAATAAGTTTGTAACTTCAGTATCAATTTCAAATGATAATTCAGCACATGCTTGAGTTGCTAATACTTTACTTAAATCCATTCCTGTTTCAGTTTTTGCTTGGAAAGCTGCCATTTGTGAATAATAGATAGCAATTCTACGTGGTTTTGCTTCTAATGCCATACCTGACATAACTGCATTTAAGATTGGAAGGTCGTTTTGTGGGATAACTGCGTTATCATAGATATAACGAACTTTGACTGAGCCAGTTGCACCTGTGATTTTGATTGTGCCTTTTGCTGCATCAACAATTTCAACTGAAGCACCTGATTCTGCTCCAACTAAAGCGACTTCTTTAACTGGAGACCATGCTAATGTAGCTGCTCCAGCCTCTCCCACTACAACTGTTTCAGATAAGAATCTTGAAGTGTATTCACTTCTTGCTTCTGTCATCTTACCAAGTCTGAATGGGTCATTGAAGACTTCGCCTTGTGCAACTCCGCCTTTATTTGAACCTGCTACGAATTGGACATATTGGATATATCCGGACATTGCTGCCATTGGTTTAACGATAACTAAATCGTTAGCAATTAAGTTTGGCAACGCGACTGTGGTTAAGTCTAAAGTAAACTTTTTGAATAAGCCCATGTCAGCACGTTGTGTACCGACTGAATTACTGAAAGATTCATTTAAGAATTTTGCAGTGTTATCTAAGACTTTTGCGATGGTGATTTTTTGATTTTCTGTCAATTTATCACCAGCGTGACTTTTACTGTAAACGCCATCAGAGTAACTTAATCTTTTTTGGTATGTTTCTAATAATTTTTCCATACTAATTAATTTCTCCTATTTTGTTTTTGATTTTATTTTAAGCTAATTGAGTCTAAGAATGATTCGTCTATATCATCATCTGGATTGTGTAATTTTAAGGGATCATTTCTTGATTCTGTCACTTGTACCCTGACTTTTCTGTCAAGACTGAAAGGTAGTTTTTGCATGTTCAGTTCATATTCTTGCAAATCTTCACAAACTTTATCAATATCTTCAAAATTATAAGATTCAGACAATTTATTTTTAATTTCAATTGGCTTTACTCCTAACATATCAGCACGGATTACGATGTATTTATCAACGGCTTGATTTGCTAATTTTTTATAACTTTCTTTAAGATTGATTGCTTTATGAAGTTTTTGGCTTAATTCATCTTTTTGTTTAGATGAATCAGTTCTCTCATTCTCTAAAGATTCATTCAATTGTTTAATTTTAGATTCAAATTCTTCTTTTTGTTTATTTAAACTTTCATTTAAATTAGCAATTTCTTTTTCCTTATTTGAAATAGATTCATTTAAGGTAGTTTTAGAATCTTCTGATTTCTTACTTTCATTCAATCTTTGAATTTCAGATTTTTGAGATTCAATCGTTTGATTTTTGACTTTGAGTTCTTCTTCCAAAGTTGAAACTTTTTCAGGTAATCCTTTTGATTTATAAGCGATTGTACTTAATCTAGTAGTAGCACTTTTTAATTTACTACATTCTTCATCTAACTTCTTAACCTTAGTATCACTAACTGCTAACTGTTCTTGAAGCGATTTTACTTTTGCTTCTAAATTTGATTTGCTTTCTAAAGCTTCTTGCAAACTCTTGATTAATTCCACTGACCCATCATTATTGGCTTCTTCTGGTTTATCAGAATTTGTTTGAGAATCTTCACTCTCTGCGACTATATCTTCACTCTTTTCAGAGTTGGGACCTTCTTTTGACTCAATTTCTATATTGAGATTTTCTAATGTTTCTTTCATTACTTTTTTATCTTCTGCATTTGCTGTATTTAATGATTCAGTTAATGCCTTCTTTAAATTTAGCATATTAGTATCTAAAGATTCAACCATAGTCATTCTTGCACCTTCAACGCTTGGTGTTAATACTAAATCAAAGCATTTAAAATCATAAGAATCAGGAACAACGGATTCACCTTCACCATAATCATCTGGCTCTACATCCCCATTTCCTCTTGAACTAATTCCTAATTTAAATCCGTATTTGGCTAATTGATAAGCAATTTTGCCTAATGGAGTATCTAATATATCAAAGTAGCCGATTAGTTTTCCTGAGCTGTCTTTTTTAGGTGCTTCAGGCATCATAATAGCTATTTTTTCTGGCAATACATCATCTCTATCTTTTGGATGGTCTAGTTCTCCTGGAATACCACCATTAGCTAATAATTCTTTTATTACAGTGTTTTCAGTAAAAACTTTTTCCCACAACTCTTCAGAATATTTTCTACCATTACGAGTTGGTCTTACTACGTCAGCAATAGGCCCATATAAACGACCCAATATTCCTCTTTTTTCTTTTTCCTCTGGAGTTAAATCAGTAAATGCTAATGCTTCTCTAATGACATCTTTCATCTATTATTTATTCCCTCCTTATTAAATTGTACCTAAAACATATTTATAGATATTTTCATTTAATTTAGCATTAAAAAAAACCAATTTTGTTGAATTGGCTTTAATTTAAAGTGTATAATTAAGATTAACTTACTTTTTTATATTATCTATAGCTTCAAGCGTATTATTTAACATCTTATTAATATCTTGATTTTTATACCAAGTGGAATAAGTGTCTTTTGTAGCTATTGAATTTTCTGATATCCCAGTTTCATTAAAAAATTTTCTACTTTCAGGGTATTTAACTCTTAATTTATTAACAAATATTCTATCTTCAAATCCACCTTCATCTTCTGGATTTATATTATCAAAAATTTCTTTTTGAAATATTTCCCTTGATATAGCGAACAATTTAAGTCTTGTCTTATTAAATTCAATAAAACAATTTGGATTTTCATCTATTTGTTTTAAATATTTTGAGCCATCTTCTCCTGATATAATTGAATCATCATCTAACATAATTAAATAGTCATAACTGGAATTTAAAAATTTATTTCTTAATTCATTTCTAGCTCCAACTATACCTAAAGGTTTATTATATTTGTATAATAAGCAATTAATGGAACAAATATCATTCTCATCAGCTTTTCTCCAGTTTTGAGCAATTATAAAAATAGGAATATCAAATAAATAATCACATTTATTTATTAGTTTAGAAAGAAGCTCTTTCCTTGCTTTTCTTACTTTCTCGTCATCAGGTAGATATGAAATTATGCCTATAACTTTTTCCATTATTTTATATATTCAAATGCTTTAATATCACTTCTAATAAGTTTTAGAATAGTATAAATAGGTTTTAAATCATACGTTTTATAGTAGTTATTTAAAACACGAGATATTTCTTCTGCTCTTGAATGAGAAAAGAACATTGTAACGCTCTTTTCATCTAAGTGTTTTGCAAATAAAAGTAGTTGTAAATTTAAACTTGATAATGTAGTTAATACATCAAAAGGTTTATCTGGTTCCTTAACTAAGTTAATGTATAGTGAGGATCTTTTATTATTATAACTTTTTCTTAATTGTTCATAAAATTGAGTTATTTCAAGAGGTCTATTATCATTTACAAATTTTATAACCTCAGCAGGTAATTCGGGAGATGTTAGAAGTTTGCTTATTTGGGATTTTACATCCTTACCTTCTTTTTGAATTGTTGTTAACAACAGTAATAAATCATTTTTGTTTAGCATTGCTTTTTTCCTTTTCCTTTTATTTATTGTTTTTCAGTTTGTGTCATATCTATATTCAATTCAGCTGGGCTTGGAATATAGCTTTCTTCTCCAGTTGGTTCTTCTGTTTTACTTAATGGAACTTCTTCTTCAGGTGTTTCTTCTTCAGGCGTTTCTTCTTCACCTTCTAATTCTAAACTTGGAATTGGTTCTTCGCCTTCACCTTTTTTAGGTAGTTCAGGTTCTGAAGTAGAATCTGGTGTTTCAGCTTCTAGCTTATCAATTTGTTTTTGAATTATAGAAATAACTTCTGGATTATTTACAACAGAAGCTAATAATAATTTTAATATTTCTAATTTTGCTGACGCATCTGGAATATCGCTTAATTTATCCATTATATCACCAATATATCTAATTCTATTGTCGTTATTTGTTCTTCTATTTACTTCTTCTTGAGTTATAGGTGTTTGCATTCTAATTGTAAATTTATTAATGTAAGAAGTTAATCCTCTATCTAATAGATATAAATTAATAATATCTGTGAGTGCTTGACATAAAACATTTTGTATTCTTTTAATTGTTTTACCATATCTACTTGAAATAATAGATAATGAAGTACCACCATTAAATCCTGTACTATCATCAGTTAAGCCAAAGTACTGTTTTGGAATTTTTAATGAACCAAACAATTTATTTTGGAACCAATCTAAGTCTGTTAATTTCTTTGGGTCAAAATCAGTCCCCATTTGACTAGTAGTAATTAATCCTTTTCCTTCGTGGATTGGAATAATAACATTATTTTCAACTGGGCCTGGGTTGGTTGATTCATTCATTGATTTTCCAGCATTAATAGATGATTTTTGTTCAAATAAACGTTTAATATTAGCTAAATGAAGTTTAACTTTATCTTTTGGCATGTCTCCAACTTCAACTTGGAGTAATCTTACAACACTTGATTTAGTTAATCTGTTTAATAAAATTGAATTTTCTAACAAGCTAAGTTCTCTCCATATTCTAAAGGAGTTATAAAATAAAGATTTACCTCTTTTAACTTTATAAACTACAGGCTTTGATTTTTTAGAATTGTCTTCAGTAAATATACTAACTTCTTCAGGTGTTCTACTTGAATTGTCTTCTAGGCATGCATGAACAAAGCTTGTTGCTGGGTATATATCAATATCTTCTTTTTTAATTTTATATCTTAAATAACTATTAAGTGAATTATCATCATAAGTTTGAACTGAAGTTGGGGCTTGAATATAACCCATTGTCTTTCCAAATCTAGTTAATTCAAACATTTCTCCAGGGTTTGGAATTGCTTCTATATAATAAACATAAGAATCATTTTTAGAAGTAAGATTAACATTAATTGCTTCTTTTATAGGTGCAGATGACTTATTATTTTCTTCTAATAATAAATTTGTTTGTTCCCCAAATACATCATCATTTAAAGAATCAAATTTTTCATTTAGAGGAGTTTTTTCTTTAACTTCTTTAAACAAATCATCTTCTTCATAATCGGATTTTCTAAATAGTTTAAAATATAAATCACCATATTTAATTAACGAATGTGCCCAACCATAAATATTTTTATCAACATTCAGCATATTTAAAAAGTAATCAGTTAATTTACTTACTTTTGGGTCATCAGATTCTGACCATACTGTTCTTCCTTGGTCATTTGTTTCTACAGTATCTTCAGCATAGGTCTCTAAAACGGCTGACATAGTTGAATCTTGAGACATAGTATCAATTATTTGATATATATTTTCTCTAGATTGAGTTACGTTAGTAAAAGAATCTAAAGCACTTAAATCAATTGAATTTGATTCTCCTGCTTGAATTATATTATCTAATAATACATTATCTGTATCTATACCTATTTCAGGTGCTGGTTTAGGAACAGCTTTTATTTTTATAATTTCTTTCTTATCACTCATCTTTAATATCCTTCCACTTAGCTATCATTTAATTTAGCTTTAATTTAATTACCACATTAATATGTCTCCATCTATATAAGGTACGTCATCATCTTCTAATTGATTTTTCTTAAAACCATTACTACTTTGAGGTGGAGGTAACCCTTTAAATGGGTTATTCATTTTTAATAATTCAGATTCAAAATCTACTACTAATTGAGTTTCAGCATCTGGGGAATTAGTTTCTGAAAACATTTCTAAATTTTCTCCGTAATCATAAGCATATTGTTCTGCATTTTTACTTGCATTAAATACAGCACCACAAACAGCATCACTAACGTCTTTTCTGAATCCAGTTGGGTGGTCTATCTTTCCAGTCCCTATATTTCTCTCTAAATTAGTTATTTCTTCTATTAGAGCAACTGAATTAAACATTTCTATTCTTTTTTCATAAATTGTGTTTTTAAAATATTGATAAGGAACGCATACATGTGATTGTGGGTCTACTCTATCAACTGATAATTGTGAATATGGATAACCTTTAGCTAATAATGCTTGCCCTGTATCATAAGCTTGGAAAGAGTCAGTAGTAATTCCTTTAATATTAAATCCTTTATCCTTTAACCAATAAATAAAGTTTCTATTTTTTTCAAAGCTTATTTGATGGCCTCTAGGTGCTTTAATACTTACACTAAAAACTAAAGAATAGAATAAATCTTTAGATTGGTTTAAAGCATCTATAGAAGGTTTCTTACCTTTAATTATTACTCCAGCAATACCGGTCATATCTCCTGACACAGACATATCCATATGAATATATAATGGTTTTGATTTTACTTCCGGAGTTATTTTATTTAAATCAATGAAATCATAATATTGATCCTCATCTGCGGTACCTACTTCTATTATATCTTTAGAAAATGGATTTATTAAGTTATAATTAATTACTTCTTTTACAGCTCCTCCACTTATAAATTTAGATAAAGCACTTGAAGATATACCAGCGAAATCACATAAAGATGCTTCTATATCTTTTTTAAAGTCTACTCTATATTCTACAGGCACTGAAATTACCATATACCCTTTTACTCTATATTCATCTATATCCTCATTAGGTTGGATAATTTTAGATACTTTATATTTATCTCCTACAGCTACATTAAATCTTTCCCCTGAAAATTTTTCAGGTGGTTGAACATTCCAAACAGCTTCATCTACTATAAATATATTTTCGCCTTCAATTTCTAATTGTTTTTTAGTATGCTCTTCTAAGAATGATTTATCACTTCTTTTTGAAGAAGCTAATATTAAAATTGTATCAGCTTTACCTTTATATAAAAATCTAGTTTTCATACCGCCAATGGCTGTATTCATCATTTCTTTAGCTTTAGCTTTTTGGATATCTATACTTTGGTTTTTAATAAAATCTATTTCATCAAAAAATGCATAGAAAATAGGTTGGCCAATAACATCACTAGCTTGAGATCCTATTATTATATTTATATATTTTGGTGGTTCCCATAATTTATTGGTTCTTCCCACCATTGTCCCTTTTTCTAAGAACCAAGGCGATAATTTAACTGTGTTTTGAAATTTGCTTATACCAATATTTTCAGCTAAGGCTAATTTAATATTCATAAATGCAAACGCTATTTGTTCAGTTGGTTTTAAATGAAAATGCTCTAAAGGATTTTTAAGACATATTATTCTATGCATTAAATAAAGGCCAATTAAAATTGCTATTTCAGATTTTCCTAAACCTCTAGCACCTGTAAAGATAGCATTATTAAAACTAGTATGAATATTATCGGGAAATAACTCTTTTAATCTTTTTCTCCAATATGGGAACATCTTTGATTTTCCTTCTTGGTCCTTCCAGGCATATCCTAAATAGTTGTTATTATCAATAAATGTTTCAATATCAACAGGTATTTCTTTATAATCATCATACGTTAGTTTATTTAATAATTCTGAAGACCCCTTCTCATTCATTTCTTTTAGAATAGAAAGCGCCAGAGATTTTTCCTCTGGACTTAAATTGTTTAGAATTTCTTCTTTATTATTTAAAATATTTTCTATGTTTTTATTTTCCAAATCATTGACTCCTGAAAATTAAACTAAATTATAATAACAATATATAATATATAATATATTACCTATTAATGGTGCCCGTTGTGATACAACGGTATATACAATTTCTTTCCTTAAATTATACAACAGAGGCACTACCTCCGCCTTCTCCGCCACTTCCTGCGCCACTAGAATCTGTTCCTCCTAATTCACTGGGGGCACCTTCTAAGGCACCATCTTTTTGAGGCCAAAAACTAGGCTTAGTTATAAATATTGGCAGCCCATAATGGAAATGGTCCCTTTTAGTTTTCTTTTTCTTTTCTTCTAAATTATTTCTCTTAGCATTTAAAGCGTCGTCTTCTTTTGGTTCATGGTAGTCTACATCCTCAGATGAGACTTCGTTTGAATCGCCGTTTAAATGCATATTATCCGCGCTTAAATCTAGCGACTCAATTAATATATCTTCTCTATCAAAGGATTCTGAGGGGCATAAATAATCTGGGTGCATTTGATAATCTAAATCTTCGGCTAATCTTTCTAGATTTTCCATTGTACCTTCAACATAATAATCTATAATGGATTCATCTCCATCTATTACATTTTTACCCTTACCTAAGAATTTAACATTATTAGCTTTGCACAATTTTTTAAAGTCAGACATATATTCTTCTACTTCTTGTGGGTATTCATAAACATATAGTTCTGAAGCATCTTCTGTTAAGGACATTTCTGCTGATTCTAAATTTGCTTTTAATTCTTTTAATGTTGATAAATAACCTAAATTTCTTAACTCTTTGAATATTAGATTGCCCATTCCATATTCACCTTCTTCTGCTATGGATTTCTTTCTCATATCATAAACATCTTCAATAAATTTATTTATTTGGGATAATCTATCTAGAGATTCGTTGGTTTTCTTTGCATCTACAGGCATAAAATTTGTTACATCATAGCCTATTCTATCGCTTAATGATTTTAAGTTTGATTTAGTATCATCATCTGCTGGAACACCATCTTTAAATATTAATTTCATAGGTTTTGAAACAGCAATATCTTCACCTGGTTCATAATAAATAGGCCTACAGTCTATGCCAGCTGATATAAATCCATCTATTTGTAATCCCATATTGAAAGTGCAAGGTGAGCCAGTAATATCTTCAAAATCATCTAATATTTTATCCATAAGTTCTGCTTTTTTATTAAAGCTATCTTCATCATGCTCTCCATCTTTAGATAAGATTTGATAATGAATTAATGATGAGCCTTTAAATTCATCATATGGTTTTTTACTTACTACGTTAAAACCTGCCTCATCAAACTTTGTTTCTAAAATCTTTAAATCTTCTTCTGGTACGGTAGAAAACTTTTCTTTTAAAGGCTCATTTGATTCTTCTTTAATAATATCAAAGTATCTATCTTTCCATTCATCAAATTGTTTTTCAAATTCTGATTCATCAAATTCAGGTATATTTTCTTGAACTGGCTCTTTAATCCATCCTTTATCTAATGAATAAACACCATTAGATATAGTATTTGTATTGTCCATTTCTACATATATTTCAACTGTGTGTTCACCTACTTTAGGCTCATATTTACTATTAAATAAAGCTCTATAAGCATTATAAACAATTGGTAATAAATTTAATGGGCAATCAACTGCATTACTATCAGCTATAATATGTAAATCAACATCGCTATCAGGAGTGTAATTATAAGAAGCATTACTACCAATAATTAATTTATCTATTACTTTAATATCAATTTCATCTTCTTTTAAGCATTCAATAAATTTTTGAACTATTTTTTCTAATGTTTCTTTTACTTCTGGCTTTAATGTTTTATCTTCATTCCAAAGAACTGGATTTAATTTATCATGTTTTTCAATTTTTTCTTCTAAACTATTTTCTTTCAATAATCTTGTAATTTGGTCTAAAAGATTCTTTTTATCTTTTTTTTCATAGTCGCTTGCAGGCTCAAATCTTTCAACTTCTATCTTTACTCTTTCTAGTTTTGCAATTTCTTCTTTTGATAATTTATCTTTCTGTAAATTACTAACTAATCTAAAATATCTATCTAATTTTTGACCTCTACCAGGGCCCCTTGCTTCTTCTAACTCTTCC
>Ga0208195_1001099_pt1 | contig 31035 bp, 27 predicted proteins | sample AD_UKC077_MetaG_FD_184441 | JGI IMG/M metagenome (GOLD analysis project Ga0208195, IMG submission 184441) | Active sludge microbial communities of municipal wastewater-treating anaerobic digesters from USA - AD_UKC077_MetaG (SPAdes) (version 2) | ecosystem: Engineered > Bioreactor > Anaerobic >... | reverse complement strand
TTCATCCAACACAGGAATGGGAATACCAATGCCCACAAAAAGAGAAACCCCATAACCCAGGATACTGGCACCCGTGAGCCAATCCGCAGACATTTCTTTAAGATTACCGATCACGGCAATCGTCCCGGCTCCCTCCCGGGGAACACCGTTGGATCCGCGCAGCACTTTCGGATTATGCTGCGTGCCCGGCCAGGCGACAAATCCCTGTGTGCCGCCCAAAAATATGCGCGTACCAATCCCGATGGTTCTGTAATAAGGATCATTAAATAACGGACTTAATTGTCCGGACGTGGAATATGCCGCATTGGCCATTTGCGGACGCAGCATCCCCATGTAAGTGTAGATCGTTTTGTCGGACAGATTCACGGCACAATTGTAATTCTGATACGCATTGCGGGGATTGAACAGAATCGCATCCCTCAAATCTTTTATCGTAATGTTTCTTTCGAATTTCCGGGCGGGATAGCAATCGGTTCCGTACCCTTCGGCACGAAGCTTGACAAAATTTCCGGAAACCAGGTCCTCGATGACGTGACCGCCGCCGTAATTAAATTCACCGGGATAAACACTGTTGAGCGGATCGTTTTCGGCCACTTCCGTCGCGCCGATATAACAATCCACGGCGGCAATACCGCCGTAAGCGGCGACGTCATTCAACCACACCCGGGAAGCCCTGATCTTGGGAGACGTATGTCCGAAATTGAGAAACGCCCCCGAGGAGCACATCGGTCCGAACGTTCCGGTGGTCACAACATCTATCTTGCGGGCGGCCTCCACATCGCCGTGGCGTTCGACAACGTCGATCATTTCCTCTGCTGTCACCACGACAGCACGTCCTTCTTTGATCTTTTCGTTAATTTCTTTTATTGTTTTCTTAACTTTGAATTTTTTCATACCGTATCGTTATCGTCACATCGTCATTGTCCATTTTCATACCACTCTTTGTTTCCAATTGCAAAAGCTAAGAAGCGTTCAGGTATGGCCGAACCCGCCGCTGCCCCGGACTGTTTTTGCCAGTGTTTCGGTTTCCTCCCAATCCACCCGGCAGACGCGCTGCACCACCATCTGTGCCAGACGCATGCCTCGTGTGACGATAAAGGGCTCTTCCCCATGATTAATCACAATCAGACCGATTTCTCCCCGGTAATCGGCGTCAATCGTCCCCGGTGTATTTAACAGGGTAACGCCGTTTTTCAGCGCCAGTCCGCTGCGCGGCCTGATCTGCGCTTCATAGCCATCGGGCAGAGCGACGGCGATGCCTGTTGCGATTTTTTTTCTTTGGCCCGGCAAAATAATTTCTTCTTCAGCCACCGCCGAAAAAATATCCATGCCGGCGGCTTGATCGGTCATGTACTGCGGCAGGGGGATATCATCGTTTCCCGGAAGTCTCTGAATACAAACCTTGACTTTTTTCATGTTTCGACCAGAAATAATTATTGGGAGAACTGCTTACAATGGTTGATAAAGAGATCCGTTCCGCACCAACGTATCGTTGCATGCGGAACGGCTTGTTTTTCCATAACCCTTAACCGGGAATGTATTACTTGACTTCCGCGCCCAGTGCTTCTTTGCGGCTGAGGCGGATCTTGCCGGACTTGTCGATTTCCAGCACCTTGACCATCACTTCATCGCCTTCCTGTAAAACATCGGTTACCTTGGCGATTCTTTCCTTGGCGATCTGTGAAATATGCAACAGGCCTTCCGTTCCGGGCAGAATTTCCACAAACGCGCCGAAATCGACAATCTTCTTGACGGTGCCGCGGTAAATTTTTCCAATCTCGGCTTCTTCCGTCAGCCATTTCACCATGGCCACCGCACGGGCGGCTGCCTCGGCATCGGCGGAGGCAATGGTGACGGTTCCGTCATCTTCCACATCAATCGTCACACCGGTCTCACTGATAATCTGACGGATGTTCTTGCCGCCGGAACCAATAACGGTGCGCACCTGATCTTCCTTGACCTTCACCGTCGTGATACGGGGCGCATATTGAGAAATGTCGCCTCTCGGCGCAGCCAGCGTCTCACGAATCTTACCGATGATGTGCATGCGTCCCTCTCTGGCCTGAGCCAGCGCCTTGCGCAGAATATCCTCGGTCAAGCCGTCAATCTTGATGTCCATCTGCATGGCGGTTACGCCCTTTTCCGTACCGCATACCTTGAAGTCCATATCACCGGCATGATCTTCATCGCCCAGAATGTCGGACAGAATAACGATCTCATTGCCTTCCTTGAGGAGCCCCATGGCAATGCCCGCCACGATATCTTTCACGGGCACCCCACCGTCCATCAGGCATAAAATACCGCCGCAGACTGTGGCCATAGATGACGAACCGTTGGACGACAAAATTTCCGAAACAATCCGGATGGTGTAGGGAAATTCCTCCGGAGACGGCAGAACCGGCACCAGAGCTTTGCGCGCCAGCGCTCCGTGTCCTATTTCCCTCCGTCCGGGACTGCGCAGCATCTTGGCCTCCCCCACGCTGAAGGGAGGAAAGTTGTAGTGCAATAAAAATGTCCGGATCTCTTCTCCCCCGACGTAATCCATCCGCTGCTCATCGGCGGATGTCCCCAGCGTCAGCGCCGCCAGCGCCTGTGTTTCCCCCCGGCTGAACAGTGCGGAACCGTGGGCGCGCGGCAGCACACCGGCCTCGGAAGAAATCGGACGAATATCAACGGAAGAGCGGCCATCAATTCTTTTCTTGTCCTGAATGATCATATCGCGCAGGATGCGGGATTCCAGGTTCTCGATAATGCCGGCAACTTTTTTACTCAGGACGGCGTCGTCTCCGCCGATATTTTTTATAACCTCGGCGCGAACGTCGCCCAGTTTGCTGTAACGTTCCAGCTTGCGCGGCATGGCATACCCCTCTTTCAAGCCGGGCAGGGCTTCTTCACGCACGCGAGCAACAAGCTCTTCATCCGGAACCGGCTCCTCAACCGGCCTTTTAACCTTGCCGATAGATGCCTGAATCTGATCCTGCAGGTCAATAACCGGCCGGATCGATTCCAGCCCGAATTTAATAGCATCGACGATGATATCTTCCGGAACCTCTTTGGCTTCACCTTCCATCATGACCAGTTCCACGTCATAGGGACGGCCGGACGTTCCGGGTGTCACTTTTCGTCCCACCAGAAAAAGGCTCATCTCGCTTTCCTTCATCTTCTCCGGGCACATATTGGCGACAAATTCGCCGTTTATCCGGCCGACACGCACGCCGGCGATCGGCCCCTTGAAAGGAATGTCAGATATCCCCAGAGCGGCGGAAGCGCCGATCAGGGACGCAACATCGGGATCGTTTTCTTTGTCCACGGATAAAAGCGTGGCCACCAACTGTGTTTCAGAAAAATATCCCTTGGGGAATAATGGACGAATCGCGCGATCAATAACGCGCGATGTCAGAATTTCCCTTTCGTTGGGACGTCCTTCCCGTTTAAAAAAGCCGCCGGGAATTTTTCCTGCGGCAAAAGTCATTTCCTGATAATCAACCGTCAGCGGCAGAAAATCCACGCCTTCCCGCGTGCTTTTCAGAGAAACCGCTGTAACCAATACAACTGTGTCGCCGTAGTAAACCAAAACGGCCCCATCGGCCTGCGCGGCCACATAATTCGCTTTCAGGGAAATGTTCCGCCCGGCGAAATCCGCACTGAATACATTACTCATTCATTTTCCTCCATAATTGTTTGTGAGTGCTGGTCTTTTCAAATTCAAGGGCGAAACGCATAAAGCAACAACCGTTCAACGATCGATTCGCTTACGGTCAGCTTGCCTTATGCCTTCCGCCCTTGAATAATTCTTTTACTTTCTGAGATTCAAACGTTTAATAACGGTTCTGTATCTCTCGATGTCATTTTCTTTGATATAATTGAGAAGCCTTCTTCTCTGGCCGACCAGCTTCAGCAGACCTCGGCGCGAATGATGATCTTTCTTATGCGCCTTGAAATGCTCCGTCAAATACTCGATTCTGGCGCTCAAAAGAGCGATCTGGACCTCGGGAGACCCCGTATCCTTTTCATGCAGCCGATAATTATCAATGACTTCTTTCCTCTTTTCCGAACTTAACACGCGTTTTCCTCCTTTTTACAATTTATAATCTTTTATGTTGGTTTTTATGTTCTTCATTCACGGCTGATTAAACACCCGGAGAATTCTGGCCGCCTGCCTTTTTCCGTCAAAAGCAGCCAGCTCGCTGACCGGGGCCAGCATTTCCGCAACAGCCAGAAGATTGCCGCGACTGACGAATTTTATCATATCTCCTGCTTTAAGCAAGGGAAGATCGTGCTCCTTGAGCATTTCCACCGAAGGCTGCCAGCCGTTGCGCAGTTTTACCGCGCATTGATCTTCCAGTTCAATGGTGGCCAGAAGCGGCAGAAGCTCAGCCATCGGCAATATTTTTTCAGCCAGTTTCTCTTTTGCTTCCGGGAACTTATAATCATTTAGATTAACGGCCATCGCCTCTGAAAAAATCCCGCTTTGCAAACGGCGCAGCCCGCTCAGACAGGCCCCTGTTCCCAGCGCTTCCCCGATATCCGCACAAAGAGACCGGATATACGTCCCTTTTGAACAGGCCACACGGAACTTCACCGACGGAAAAGAAATATTCTCCACAAGCAGGCTGAAAATTTTGATTTCCCTCGGCTTCAAATCCGGGAAAACCCCTTTTCTTGCCCATTTATACAGGGGCTTGCCGCAATGTTTAACCGCGGAATACGCCGGCGGGACCTGGTTTATGGTTCCGATCATCCGCATCATGACCGATCGAATTTCTTCCTCAGACACAACCTTATCGGATTGTCCCGTAATGTTTCCCTCAATATCCAGGGTGTCCGTTGTCACACCCAGCAACATCGTGGCCCGGTATTCTTTTTTGTCGCCCGCCAGAAAACCGGCCAGTTTGGTGGCTTCATTCACGCAAACAGGCAGCACGCCCGTAGCCAGGGGATCCAGCGTTCCTGTATGGCCGGCTTTTTTTATCCCCAGAGCTCTTCTCACATCCAGAACAACATCGTGCGAGGTTTTCCCCGCCGGTTTATCGATCACAATAACGCCGTTCATCATTAACACTACAATTCCCTGACCGCCTGAATAATTTGCGATTTGATGGTTTCAATATCGCCGTCCATCCAGCAGGACGAGGCATGAATATGGCCGCCGCCGCCGAACCGTTTGGCCACTTTTTCCACGTCGACCTTGGCTTTGGAACGCAAACTCAGCTTGAAATTTTTTTCCCCTCTCTGGGTATAGAGAACCGATACTTCGATACCCTTCACCGTGCGGGGTATATCAACAAATCCTTCCGTGTGCTCCCAGGCGGCGCCCGTTTCCAGCAAATCTTTCTGGGTAACGACCATGGACCCGACCTTGCTTTCCAGATCAAGCGATAACGTCGACAGTGCCCGGGCCATCAGTTTGAGCCGGGCCGGAGAATCGCTTTCATAAATATTTTCCGCAATGCGCTGGGGACTCGCCCCTTCCCCCACCAGCACCCCCGCCGCCATGAACGTCTCCTTTGTCGTGCTCGAATAGCGGAAACTGCCGGTATCGGTAATGATGGCCGCATACAGATTGGTGCAGATGTCTCTGGACATTTTGAAGCGCATGTCCTGCATCAGGCGGAAAACGAGTTCGCCGGTGGAACTGGCTTTGGCATCCAGCATTTTTAAAGCACAAAATCCGTTATTGGAAACATGGTGATCGATGTTAATGAGCGTCTTGATTTTTCTGATATTTTCCGCTTCATCGCCGACCCTCGACAAATCGCTGCAATCCAGCACGATGCAGGTATCGTACTGCTCGATATTCGTTAACGTATGAGAAATGTTGTGCGTGGCCGGCAGAAACTGATAACGTTCCGGCGTGCGATCCTTGTTATAGACAACGGCCTTCTTGCCCAGTTCTTTCAGCATCAGATAAACGGCAAGTTCCGAACCGAGCGCATCTCCGTCCAGCCGCACATGGGCGGTAATCAGAAAGTTCTGTCCTTCGTGAATCGCTTGGATAATATCATGAATCATTTTCATTTTCCTGACTGTGGATCTGTGCCAACAATTTTTCGATACGGTTCCCGTAACCGAAAGACGTATCATGAATAAACATCAGTTCCGGCACAAAACGCAACTGCAATTTCTTGCCCAGCTCCCGGCGTATGAATCCGCTTGCCTGAGCCAGTCCCGTTTTAATTTCAACAGAGCATTCGTCTTTGCCCATTTCCACGAAATAAATCTTGGCATTGCGCAAATCATCCGACACCTTGACCGCCGTAATGGTTACCGAATGCAGACGCGGGTCTTTCACGTCCTTCATGATTATTTCGGACATATCCGCCCGGATTAATTCGGCGACCCGGTCCGCTCTTTTAAAATTCATCGTACTTCTGTATATCCCCGTCGGCTGTTTCCAGAAAACTCGAAACAACCATAATTTCCATTTTGCAGTTTACAATCTCGGCAATCTGCAGATGATCGATAAAACGCAACAGATGATCCGCCTTCCCGTTGATATAACGGGAATCGTTGCCGACAACCGCAAAAGAAATTTCGGCCAGTTTATAATTATCAAGATGGCCTGTTTCCGCAATGGAAACATTAAATTCATTTTGTGCGCGTTTTAAAATTCGGTTCAAAACGCTTCGCTTGCTTTTTAAAGAGCCGCTTTCCGGAATTCTGAGATTAATGATGCCGTATCCGACAACCATAAGCATTCTCCGGAAACCTGAAGCATTCGGGAGCCCCGATTTTTTTAGAACCGTTCGGATATAAAAAAACTATCGCTTATCAGCATTCGGTTCCAGTTTCTTTTCCAACGTTTCTATCGCATACGCCTCAATGACATCTCCCGGATGAATATCATTAAATCCTTCGATGCCGATACCGCATTCGAAACCGGCCAGCACTTCCCGGGCGTCATCCTTAAAACGTTTCAATGACAGAATCTTTCCGTCAAAAACGACCACGCTGTCACGGACAAGCTTGAGATTATTGCTGCGCATGATTTTTCCATCCGTGACATAACACCCGGCAATGGTACCGACCTTCGGCACCTTGAAAAGTTCGCGCACTTCCGCTCTGCCCTGAACAACCTCCCGGTATTCAGGTTCCAGAAGACCTTCCATGGCCGCCCGCACATCCGCAATCACATTATAAATGATATCGTAGAGCTTGATTTCCACTCCTTCCCGCTGGGCAACATCCACCACCCGCGCATCGGGTCGCACATTAAAGCCGATAATAATAGCCTGGGAAGCCGACGCAAGCATCACGTCCGTTTCGCTGATGGCCCCGGTGGAACTATGAATAATCTTCAGCTTGATATCGTCCGTTGAAAGTTTATTCAATGCGTCGGAAATCGCTTCTATCGACCCCTGCACATCGGCCTTGACAATAACGTTGAATTCCTTCGCCCCTTCTTTTATCCTCTGATAAAGCTGTTCCAGGGTGATCTTGGACAGAGACGAAAGTTCCTTTTCCCGGGCCTTTCTGGTCCAGTAATCGGCAATCGCACGCGCTTTCTTCTCATCGTCGACGCAGAAAAATTCCGCTCCCGTCTGCGGCACACTGGAAAATCCGATCACTTCCACCGGCATGGACGGTCCGGCTTCCTTGATTCGCCGTCCCTGATCATTAATCAGCGCGCGAACACGGCCGAATTCGGTCTTGGAAACAAACGAATCGCTTTCCCTGAGCGTGCCTTCCTGAATCAGGACGGTCGCAACCGGACCGCGTCCCTTATCCAGTTTGGATTCTATGATAATGCCGCGAACAGGGCGATCGGGATCGGCCTTCAGCTCCATGACATCGGCCTGCAGGAGAATCATTTCCAGCAGTTCTTCAATGTTGATTTTTTTCTTGGCGGATACTTCACAGAAAATCGTATCCCCGCCCCACTGTTCGGAAAGCAAATTATGTTCGGTCAACGCTTGTTTTATTTTTTCAGGATCCGCACCCGGCTTGTCGATTTTATTAATCGCCACGATAATCGGAACGCCGGCAACCCTGGCATGATTGATGGCCTCGACGGTCTGATTCATGACGCCGTCATCGGCGGCCACGATCAGAACAACGATATCGGTAACCTGCGCTCCGCGGGCCCGCATCGCTGTAAACGCCTCGTGACCGGGGGTATCCAGGAACACAATATCCCGGCCGTTGACATGCACATGATAGGCGCCGATCGCCTGCGTGATGCCTCCCGTTTCACCGTCGGAAACATTGGTCTGCCGGATGGCATCCAGCAGGGAGGTTTTGCCGTGATCGACATGTCCCATGATGGTCACCACCGGAGCACGCGGTTTGAGATTCTCCGGTGTGGAGGGAGCCTTCAGAACGGATTCGTCAAATTCCACGTCCGCGGATTCCAGCTGGAAACTGAATTCACCCGCAACAATGCTGGCGGTATCGTAATCGATGGCCTGATTGATGGTCGCCATCACGCCCATGGACATCAGCTTATTGATAATCTCGCTGACCTTGATGCCCATGCGTTTGGCCAGTTCGCCAACGGTAATCGTTTCGCCGATTTTGATCCGTCGTTTAATGGCCTTGGGAACGGTAATCTCCGTTTTCTTCATCTTGGTCGGCGCGGCCTTTTTCCCCTCACGCCATTTGGTAAAAACAACTTCCTGATCCTCTTCATGCCGTTTGAGCCGCTTTTCGATCTTCTTTTCCAGGATTTTCTTGGTCGGGATCTTCTTCTCTTCTTCGATCAAGACCTCGACCTGATATTTGCCTTTTTTCTTCGGCTTTTCCGCAGACGGTTGTGATATTTTTTCCGCCGGTTTGGCAGCTGGCACTTTGGGGGGAACCGCCTTTCCTGTTTCCGGCCTGATAATTTTATGTTTGGTAATGATCGTCGGCTTGACAGGAGCAACCGGCGCTTCCTTTGTTTCCGGTTTGACAGCTTTTTCCTCTGCCGACTTTTCAAGGGGCGCGGCTTTCTGTTCCAAAGAAGCCTTCGTTTCGGCGGCAGCCGGTCCAACCGCTGCCGGAGGAACGACCTCCTTCACCGCTTTTTCCGAAACCGTCTCTGCAGGAACAGCAGGCTCTTCCCCAGGCTTTTCCTTTTTAACTTTTTCAGTTTTTCCCGGAGGCGCTTTTTTAAGCTTGTCTTCGGCAGGTTCTTTTTCCGGAGGTTTGGCTTCCTCAAGGGGGACTTCTTCAGGCGGTTTCTCCACAGCGGTCACGACCGTGCGGCGTCTGATAACCGTGGTCTTGATCCTCTGTTCCACGACTTCACGAAGTTCTCCGGCGGTCAGCTCTTTCTTGGCCCGCTCCGCATCAGCCTCTTCCAGAGAAGCCGACGCCGATTTAACCGAAATGCCGATTTTTTCCAAACGAGCGATCAGAACCTTGCTCTCCATTCCAAGCTCTTTGGCCAATTCATAAACCCGCTTTTTAGGCATGCGCAACAATCTCCATGAAAAATTTCTTAATTTTCAGATGATGAATCACTCTTGGAACCAGCGATCTCCTCGTTTAAAATTTTACCGGCCGTTTCAATCCACTGCTGGGCCGTCTTTTCGCCTATCCCCGGAATCTGAGACAACAATTCCGGTTCCGTCGCCGCCACCATGGCGATACTCTTTATGCCTTTGCTGAACAGTTTTTCCGCCATGGCCGGACCGATGCCGGTAATCTTGGTCAGATCATTCTGTCCGCTTTTTCCTTCCTCCTGAGCCTGCTCCATTGTTTCGCTCTTCATGTCAATATTCCATCCGGTCAGTTTGACCGCCAGCCGGACATTCTGGCCGTTCTTGCCAATAGCCAGAGAAAGCTGATCATCCGGAACAATCACAGTCATGGTCCGGTTTTCATCATCAATAAAAATACGGTTGACTTTAGCGGGAGAAAGAGCACTGCTGACATATTTGGCCGGATCTTCGCTATAGGGAATGATATCGATTTTCTCGCCGCGCAACTCCTGTACTACGCTTTGCACGCGGGACCCCCGCATCCCCACGCAGGCACCGACGGGATCAATATCCTTGTCTTTGGATTTAACCGCGATCTTGCCTCTTTTTCCGGGTTCCCGCGCCACATTGATAATATCAATCAACCCTTCGGAAATCTCCGGAACCTCCACCTCGAAAAGCGCCTTCAAAAATGAAGGATGGGTGCGGGAAAGAATGATCTGCAATCCCTTGGGGCTCTTTTTTACTTCAACGATATAGGCGCGGATTCGTTCGCCGCGTTTGTAAGCTTCTCGATGAATCTGTTCCGAAGGAGGCACAATGCCTTCTGCGCGCCCGAGATTGACGACAATGCTGCCGCCTTCAAATCTCTGGACAAAGCCGTTGACCAGTTCGCCTCTCCTATCCTTGTATTCATCATAGATATTGTCGCATTCGGCGTCTTTCACTCTCTGAATGATGATCTGCTTGGCCAGTTGAACGGCAATCCGTCCGAACTGACTGGTTTCTATTTTCATGCCTAGACTGTCGCCGGGTTCCGCTCCTTCATCGAGCGTTGCCCTTGCTTCCTCTTTGGAAATTTGTGTTTCCGGATGCAAAACCTTGTCCACGACCGTTTTGAACTGGAACACCTCCACTTCTCCGGTCTCATCATTATAATGGGCTTCTATTTCCACATTCTGTCCGAATTTTTTACTGGCAGCAGTAAGCATTGCCGCTTCGAGGGCTTCGACGATAATTTCCTTGCTTATTCCTCTGTCCTTACCCATCTGCTCGATCAGACGTTTAAGTTCTGGCAACATTTAAAAGTTCCTCCCTTTTTTCTTCGCTGATATATTAGAATCTCAGCCTGCCGGCATTAATTCCTGTAAAAATCTATTTCTTCTCATCGGCAAGATTGGCTTTTAAAATTTCCTGCCGCGGAATCCGGTAAACTTTGCCCGAAACTTCCACCAAAATAAGTTTCCGGCCGTTTTCTTCGATATAATCCAACAAAACGCCGTGAAAATTTTTTACACCGTCGATCTTGATGCCCGTTTTTACATCCACGCGCGAATTCCGGTATTTCAAAAAATCCTGATCGCGCGATATCGGCCGGTCGAATCCGGGCGACGAAACCTCCAGCGTATAAGAACCGTTCACGACTTCGCGAATGTCAAAAATATCACCTAACTGATTGCTTATATTGGTACAATCTTCCAGTGTAATGCCGCCTTCCTTATCCAGAAAAAGACGGATAATCCAGCGCGTATGCATCTTTATGCATTCCACGTGAATCAATTCCATGCCTTCAGAAGCAACAACCGGCTCGGCTAAAAGCCGGATTTTCTCTTTAACATCAAAGTCCATAATCGCTCAGAAAATAAAAAAGTGGGCACGGGCCCACTCATCAATACCACTTTATCGATGATTTCGTGTTTTTGCTAGCACATCCCTATGGACAAAGCAAGTAAAATATTAAGGCAGATTAAAGTCGTTTTTATCAATGATATTTATAAATTATCCGCCTTATTATTCCCTTTGTCCTGCCAATCCCGACAAGTCGTGGATTGGCGGGACAATTCAAATTACCCATTTCAGTGCGCTACGCTTTCGAAATTGGAGTTTCATTGGAGCGGGCGACCGGGCTCGAACCGGCGACGTCCAGCTTGGGAAATTTACTAAAGGAATAAAAAAACAGCAAGATGAGTTTATATAGTTTTATAATTATAGGGGTTTTTAGCACGCAGAGCAACATTGCTATAAACCCCTTTAAACTCATTTTGACAGTATTAAGTTAGAAATCCGTTAGAACACCATTTTAGTTAGAATGGTTACAATTAATTCGTGATGATTTGATTAAGCTAATATGGGGGTATGATCATGAGTACGCCGGAACTTAGAAAACTGTGGAAGTTGTTTTTCAATGCAAGTGACAGGGCTTTTAAGGAATGGGAAAAGCGTGGATATACGGGATCAGTTCATAGGCCGCGTTTTCCTGAAGAACTCCGGGGAATGACCTGCGGTGCTCAGACCAGGGCAGGAACACCGTGTCAACAGAAAGGTATTTATAGGAATGGACGCTGCAAATTACACGGCGGTCTCTCAACAGGGCCAAGAACTAAAAGGGGTAAAAGACGTTCTTCTCTAAACTGGAAAAAGAGAAACATATTTACAGTTGAGAAACAAACCCCATGAGATGTTAACAAATGTTAACCTTTGCAAATATTTTTGGACGATTTTTCCATGAGGGCTAGAACGAAGTCCATGACAGGTTGACAAAACCTAACATTGTCAGTGAATTATTGCCCCAATACGCACGCACGAGGGGTTTGCAAAAGTTAACATTGAGCAAGAGTTTTCGGAACAGTACGCACGCGCGAGAGAGTGGTGGGTAAAAGTTGGTATGTTGAATCCTCATAACTCCTCATGTCAAATCCTTCTAGGAACACCTGTTAAGTCAATTTTTCATAAGAGATAAACCTTAACATTTATTAACATTTGTCCTCGCCTTTACTTGCCCTATTAAATCCGAAAATATATGCTAGAAACAATTATTTAGGCAATTTATAACCTCATTAAACCGCATATTGAAAAATCTAACATCACAAAACTTGTTATTTAAACTTAACTGCAAGAATGAGTTTTCCGACCAATACGCGCGTGCGCGAGGGGAGATAGTCTTGTTTTAGGGAGGCTAAAAACTCCAGATGGCTTTCTTTAGGGATTGTAAAAACTCTGTGCCGCTTTTTAGGAACTCCAAAAAACTACTGTATCGGTAAAAGATATTTATTTAATAAAAACAATTATGAATAGAATTTTGGTTTGAATAAAACCTTACGAAACCTAACATTCAAAAAAAGTTATGTGCCCAGTACGCGCACGCGGTAGGGAGAAGAATACAGCATCATGATAAAACCTGAAATAAATATTAAATCATGGCCTTTTTATGGAGTCCAAAAACTCTTGTGAGCTCTTTTTTATGGACTAAAGAAACTATTTTTTGCTGACTGATCAAGCTAATAACAGAAAGTAAAAATGTATAGACAAGCAGTTGTTTAAAGTAAAACTCATTGATTGCCTGTTAATTGGCAAAAAACTCGTCTAAGCATAATTGGAATTATTCGGCATGTAAACAACACATTACATATATATTCTTTTTCTGTAGAAGTGATGCCAAGTAAAAGAATTTGTATCTCTGTAGTAATAATCTAAGTATGCAACGCCTGGGCTAGCATATACTTCCACAACACCAATTGCATCAACTCCTGTGCCCCAATAATCATTAATCATGGTGACGTTAATCCCTGTTTTCTGTCTAGTGAATTGTCTAAAGTGATCATAAGCTTTTGATGATTTAAAAAAAGCATAACAAATGGAACCAGACAATAATAATATTATTAATATGAAGGCTATGACGAATAACTTTTTTGTTTTCATTTTTCATCCTCCACAACATTTTTCATCTTCTGCTTCTTTTAGTTGTCGTTATGGTTGTAATCGCACGGGGGTCTTCTTCTACGGCTTTGTGATATTCATCACTTAAATTTTGGCTTACTTTACATTTATTTCGCCTACAACGCTCTACTTCGTCCCAATATTCCTTTCGCAGCTTATCTGTGTTGTCAATTTTTCCTTGGCGTTTTTTCTGTGATTCGACATAATTTGAAGTTTGCGCCGATTTTGTTGGGGTGGAATTGCTCTGGCTATTTTGCCACTCTCGGAATCCTCGATCTTCTGCCGCTCTTTGTTTCATTTGATGCGCTGCTATCTCTGCCGGTGAGTCACGCTCGTATGATTCTATTTTTTTTGCCTTCTTTTCGTAGTTTTCGGGCATAGGCGTGTTTGAGATCACGGTATTGCCGTCTTTATCGGTGTAGGTGTAAATCGTGCCAGCAATGGCGACATGATGAAAAAACATAAGGGCAAGAATAATGATTGTTTTCTTCATTGCTTACGCCTCCTTCTTCGGCGGCTTGTAACCCGGCACGTTTTCCCCGGAGGTCATTTCTTTTGCGAGTAAGTGTGCTATTTGTGCGCCAGTCGATTTGCGCGGTGTCGAGGTCTTTTTCGGTAATGGTTCACTTTCCCGTTGCCAGTCCGGTTGTATAACCTTTCCATTTTCATCCCGATCCGGCTGATACGCTTTCTCCAGTGCTTCCGCTGTCCGGAAGATGAATAGGTGACGGCTCTCCTGCCAGGCTTCCTGCTCCGTCAAGCCCCCCAACATCAAGGTCTTGATTTCGCTCATTGTCAGTTTCGCTGCCGCTTCGCTGCACACCTCGAGTGCCTTGTCCTCTACCATTTGCCGGTAGATTTCCGGATTCGTCACCTTCCAGTGTTCCCTCGCCTGTGCTGCCATCTGCGGAATGTTCATGGCTTACTTCTCCTGTGGTGGAGGTACTTGTGGGTTGTTGAGGATCGCGTCTCCCTCTCCCACTTTCCTCCCGAAGATGTCCCTTTTGGCGATCATTTCTCTTGTCATTAAGGATGCCATTAATCCGTTGATGGATTTCCGGCCAGTTTTGGGATCGGAGATCGGTTTTGTTATTTCTAACATATTTCTTCCCTCCTTCTTTGTGGATAGCAGGGGAGCGTTGTCGCCAGATTGTCCCCTATCGCTATGAGTATCTGGTCCGCCAGTTCCTTCGGATCGTTGTTGACCAGATTCCAATCCACTGCGTCCACTTCCTCGTTCGTTTCCGGCTCCCTTTGCAGGTAATCCATTACCCCCTGCGGGTTCCAACCCTTCATTTCTTCCAGCGTTGTTGTCAGTCTGCCGTCCGGATCGTCAAGATTGTTCTTTAGGGAGTATTCCGCCAGTTGCAAGCAATATAGCCAAGTTTCGTCCGGTGTCTGTTTGAGTGCCAACAGTGCCTTCTTGCTCTCCTGATTCAGCTTTTCGCTGTTTTGTGGGATAGGAACTACTCCTCTTGGTTCTTTCATTACAGACTCCTTCTATAACAATGCTGCCGGAAATCTACAAAGCGTTGCCCGTCAAGTTCTGTCATTAAAAGAATGATGATTTATTTATAAATGTTTTGTTGTCAATAGTCAACAGATTATCATCTTCGATTCTGTTAGGTTTCTTCCAGTAGGAGGCGAACTTGACAATTGAAGAAGCATTTGGAGAAGTAATAAGAGATCTCAGAAAATCAAATACAATGTCTCAAGAGAAGCTTGCTGAGCTTAGCAAACTCGACCGGAGCTTCATTTCACAGATTGAGTGTGGCCGTAAACAACCTTCACTAATAACAATTTATCAACTCGCAAAATCGTTTAAACTTTCTGCGTCTAAATTATTAGCACTCACCGAAGAAAAAATCAAAAAGTAATAAACTTCAATATTTGACACACCGACTTAAAAGGTGTAGATAATTGCACGTTAACGCTAATATTTCAGCGTTTTCAGACGTATTTCCCACATAAAAAGATGCAAATTAAACTGTCATTATGATTAAGTGTCAATACTATGACTAATTTCATCACCAACAACAAAAAGAGCGATCTTAAAAAACGGCTAATTGAATTAATTTCTAAAAGCGAAGAATTGAAATTTCTCGTTGGCTTTTTTTATTTTTCCGGCATTAGAGAACTTTATTCCGCGCTGAAAACAAATCCAGAAGTTTCAATCAAGATTCTAGTTGGCCTGAACGTAGATCGCTATAATCTTGGTCTGATAGAGCAAGCTGAAAGTGACCAATCATCTGATGAAGAAAAGACATACAAGTTTTTCGAGTCCATAAAAAAATCCCTGAATACAGAGATCTTCGATACAGAAGAATTTTATCAGCAAGTCCGATATTTCGTCGATTTAATTAAGAACGATAAGCTTATCATCCGAAAAACATACGACCCCAATCACGCCAAATTGTATATTTTTAAACTGGAACAAGATCAGGTTGGGAAAAATGCTTTATTCATAACCGGAAGCAGTAACTTAACCAAGGCAGGTCTTTCCACACAGAATGAATTTAATGTAGAAATCGGTGATTATGGCTTTGAAGACGCCGAAGAATACTTTGACAATCTATGGAATGAAGCCGTCAAGATTACAGAATATGAAGACACAAAGAAGAAACTGATTGATGTTGTAGAAAAAGAAACGCTCATCAAAGAAGTATCGCCGTTTGAAGCTTTCTGCTTGGTCTTGAAAACCTACCTTGATTCTTTTGATCAGAAAAAAATCAGTGATACGCTTATCGCGATCATGGAAAAGAACGGCTACAAACCATATAAATACCAGCTTGATGCCGTCAAACAGGCCCTCAACATGATTGAAAATTACAACGGCGTCATTATCGCTGACGTTGTCGGCTTGGGTAAAACAATCATTGCCTGTGCCATAGCCAAGCAACTTAACAAACGCGGTGTCGTTATTTGTCCACCCGGACTGGTTGGAGACAGGAATTTAAATTCCGGCTGGAAAATGTATGTTGAACAGTTCAAATTGATCGATTGGGAAGTTCGTTCATTAGGTGATTTGGAAAATACAAGCGACTTTGTTAAAAAACTGGACGATATAGAAGTTATCATTGTCGATGAAGCGCATCGTTTTCGTAATCAGGATACCAAAGATTATGACTTACTCAAGAATATTTGCAGAGATAAGATAGTTATCCTGCTTACAGCCACGCCTTTTAACAATCGACCGGCAGATATTCTGTCTCTGCTGAGTTTGTTTATCATGCCAAAGCAATCAACCATAACTCTCGATAGTAACCTTGTTGACCAGTTTAGAGGGTTCAAAGGAATCTTTGACCGTTTGGGTTACATAAAGAAATATTATAATTCAAGAGATGATAAAAAACGTCAAAGAGCGCAAAACAACTATAAAGGTCTTTTTGAGGAAGACAATATTGATCTGAAGAAAGTCGCCCAGCGCTCACGTTATCTAGCTAAACAGATTCGCAACGTCATTGAACCAGTGACTATTCGGCGCAACCGATTGGACCTGGAAGGTAATCCTTTTTATAAAGAAGAAGTGACACAAATTTCCAAATGCGCTGATCCGCAAGAATGGTTTTTTGAATTAACGAAAGAACAATCTCAATATTACAACCGAATCATAGAAGAATATTTCGGTGATCTTGACGAGGGTGGTCGATTTAAAGGCGCCATTTACAGACCATTTGAGTACAAAGAAGGAAACATCGAAAAGCTGGATGAAAAAGGCAACCGGCAATTCATGCAACAGCGGAACTTGTTCGATTTTATGCGGCGTATGCTGGTTAAGCGCTTTGAGAGTTCATTCGGTGCGTTTGAACAGAGTATCAAAAACTTCAAAGAAATTACTACAATCGCACAGGCGTTCATTAATAAAACAGAAGAATATATTTTAGACAGAGATTTGCTTGAACGGATATACGAAGCCGATGTCGATGAAATTGAGAAACAGTTGCAGGAATATGAAGAGAAAATCAATAAGGGCGAGTATCCTAAAAATCATGAGCGTTATAAATTAAAAGATTTTAAAGAACGCGAAAGGTTTGAAAAAGACATTCAGTCTGATTTGGATTTATTTGACGAAATTCTGAAAGAACTGAACAAATTGGATTTGGTCAAACAAGACCCCAAAACGGCGTGTCTGATTGAAAATGTTAAAAAACAACTTACGCAAAAGCCGGATAAGGGAGAACCGCAGCGCAAAGTCATTATTTTTTCCGAATATGTCGATACCGTTTTATATTTAAAAAAAGCGTTAACAAAGCAATTCGGAGAAAAAATACTGGTTGTCGCGGGTGACTTATCAGCTTCTAAAATCCATCAGATTAATAAAAACTTTGATGCTACGTATCAAGAGCAGGAAGATAGATATGATCTGTTGCTCACCTCGGATAAACTATCTGAAGGATATAACCTTAATCGTGCTGGCATGGTCATCAACTATGATATTCCCTGGAATCCTGTGCGCGTCATTCAGCGTGTGGGACGCATTAACCGTATAAGTAAGAAAGTATTTAATGAACTATACATTGTCAATTTTTTCCCCACTGAAAGAGGTTCTGAACTGGTAAAGTCCCGCGAAATTGCCCAGAATAAAATGTTTCTGATTCATAGCGCTTTGGGAGAAGATGCGAAAATATTTGATGTAGATGAAGAGCCGACACCCGCCGGACTGTATAAACGCATCCAGCAAAATCCCGACAAACAGGAAGAAGAGGGCTTCTATAACAAAGCATTAAGGGCTTACCTTCAGATTAAGAAAGATCATCCTGAAATTATCGGAAATCTTACGCATTATCCACCGCGTGTGAAAGTAGCCAAACAATACAAAGAAGACGAGCTTTTGGTGTTTTACAAAAAAGGAAGATTGTACGTGACCACCTTGCCATACGGTGACAGTAAGTCAGTGCCTAATCAGAAATCTTTTGAAGATGTATTTGATAATGTCAAATGCGAACCCGATGAAAAAAAATTGCCGCTCAGCAAACAATTCTGGGCGGCTTATGAGTCTATCAGAAATTACAAACCTTATATTCCGGGTGGAACCAACGAACAAAGTCTTGAACAGCGGGCGCTGAACCAGCTTAATACACTGATTAATAATGTGCAAGAGGAAGCACTAATGCCGTACAAAGATTTTCTCCGGATATTGCGGGAAGATATTCTTCATTACGGAACGCATTCGGAATATTCTTTGCGCCGAATAAGCAATTTCTCCGCCGCTGAAAACAAATTAAACGAAACCATCAAAGAGATTGAAAAACTGCAACAAGAACTCGGACGGGATTATCTGGAAAGAGCGATAGCAGGCAGGCGGAAGATAAGTAAAGATATTATTATTGCCGTTGAAAACAGAAAGGATTCTTAACGATAAATGACTACCGAAGCCCGTTCGATTCTGGAAAATATTATTGAAGATTTTAATCCCGATAAATTTCTTCATTTCTTCCGCCGTAAAAGCAAGCAATTTTCACCATCAAAAGATGATCTGCGGACATACAATGATGAAAGCTTTTCTAACACCCTAAAGGTTGGCGAAATCAAATTTGCGGATGCTGATCGTCTGATTGTCTGCGCCTTTGCCGCACAAAAGCCTCTCACGGAACGCTCCGGGAAAAAAGCCCAATATGAAAAAGCGAAAAAGATTCTCAAAGAACAACAAATATATTCTGCGGGAATTTTTATCTTTTACGACCAAGGTGGCAATTTCCGCTTTTCCCTGATTTATCCGGAATACGCAGGACGTAAAAGAGAATGGTCTAACTTCCGCCGGTTTACGTATTTTGTGAAAAAAGCTGAAGACGTAACTAATAAAACTTTTTTGTTCAGAATTGGCGAGGGTGATTTTTCCAGTCTTGAAAAAATTAAGGATGCCTTTTCCGTGGAAAAGGTCACGCGTGAATTTTATGAAGCCATTGCAAACTGGTATTTCTGGGCGGTCGAGCACAGCCGCTTCCCCCAAAACGCCGAGGCTGAGGAAAACGGGCGCAACATCAGTGTTATTCGTTTAATTACGCGCGTCATCTTTATCTGGTTCATGCGCGAGCGCGGTCTTGTGCCGAAGGCGTTATTTGAAGAAAAGAAAATGCCGGACATCCTGAATGATATAAAACCGGAAGCGTCAACCTACTACAAAGCGATTTTACAAAATTTATTTTTTGCCACGCTGAGCACACGCAGGGAAGAACGTCAATTCCGCAGCGAAGTTCGCGGACACAAGGGCTATAACCCCGATTTCGGCAATCAGTATGTGTACCGTTATCACGACCTTTTCAAAAAGCCCGCAGACATCGAGGAATATTTCAGCAGCGTTCCGTTTTTAAACGGCGGACTTTTTGAATGTCTGGATGATAAGCCCAATGATATTTACATTGACGGTTTTACGGCTGTTAAAAAGAATCAACCCGAAGTGCCTAATTTTCTTTTCTTTGGCGATGAAAAAAGCGTTGATCTCAATACCGTTTATGGCACGAAGAATAAGAAATATAAAATCAGGGGACTTTTAAATATCCTTTCTTCTTTCAACTTCACCATTGATGAAAATTCACTGGATGATCAGGATGTCGCTCTTGATCCGGAGCTTTTGGGCCGGGTGTTCGAGAACCTTTTGGCCAGTTTTAATCCCGAAACTGCCACCACAGCCCGCAAAGCTACCGGCAGTTATTACACGCCGCGAGGCATTGTTGACTATATGGTCTCCAAGTCACTCAAGGCATATTTTAAAACACATCTCGCCGATATTGAAAATGTCGATAAGAAAATTGACGAATTATTTTCTGCTACCGACGAACAGAACCCTTTCAATAAACAGGAATCGGCAGAGGTTGTTGGTTTGATCGAAAGCGTTAAAATTGTCGATCCGGCGGTCGGATCCGGCGCTTTTCCGATGGGTGCGCTCCACAAGATGGTTTCCATTCTCAATAAAGTCGATCCCGGGAACGTTTTATGGAAACAGGCGCAAATAAAGGCGGCAGGCGGCATCACCGATCCGGCCATCCGGCGCGACACTATCAAGCGGATTGAAGATTTTTTTCAGGGGAAGAACGCCGATTACGGGCGCAAGCTATATCTGATTCAGCGTTGCATTTACGGCGTGGATATTCAGCAAATCGCCGTAGAGATCGCCAAACTCCGTTTTTTCATTGCCCTGCTGGTGGATGAAAAAATTGAACCACAAAAAGAAAACTGGGGCATCGAGCCGCTACCGAATCTGGATTTCAAAATCATGCAGGGCAACAGCCTGATTTCCAATTTTATGGGCGTTGACTTTGATGACGATACTGTAAAAGCGAAAAAGCAAGTACAAATTGGGCTTGATTTTGCGGGGGCAGACGACAGCTTGATCAAGGATTTTGAACAAACCAAAATTGATTTTCAAAATGAACCGGATGCGGCGAAAAAGGCGCGGCTAAAAAAAGAGATTGAGAATTTATTAATCAGGATTTTTGAAGCGAAAATAAAAACGCAGAAAGCTGATTACTTTAAGGCGTTGGAAGACATCGAGCGGCGAAATGCCGTCATGCCCAATGCTGAAAAAAGGGCGGAAATAATCGCACAAGAAAAACAAAAATTATCTAAAAGAACCGGCTTCGATCTCGAAAACATAGAAAAACAACTGCGGGAATTTACGAGTAAGAAAAAAATAAAGCCTTTCTTCCCGTGGCGGCTATATTTTGCCGAGGTGTTTGAACAAGGCGGCTTTGATATAGTTATCGGCAATCCCCCCTATGGAATTTTGAATAAAAAACAAAATAAAAATGAAAGTATCATTGTATCTGCATCTGAATTGGAATTCTATAAAAGTAGCCCATACTATGAGCCAGCTACAGGTGGCATGGTAAATATCTTTAGACTTTTTATATTAAGAAGCATTCATCTTCTTTCAGGTAGTGGAATTTTATCGGAAATATTTCCACTGGCTTTCGTCGGTGATTTGAGCATTAGCAAATTGAGAAAATACATTATTGAAAACAATCAAATACTTTCAATTGAAGCCTTTCCCGAACGAGATAATCAGAACAAGAGAGTGTTTGAAGCAGCAAAAATGTCTGTTTGTATTTTAAATTTAAAGAAAGAAAAATCTGATAACCCTTTTTTCATTAGAATAAATAAAGACAGGTTCATCGACAATGACGCGGAAAAGAATTTCTTAACAAAGGAAATAATCAATATTATAGATCCTCATTACTACACATTTCCACTGACGTCATCCAACGAGACAAATTTACTTACAAAGATATTTTCTAAATCTATTCGTTTTAATGAAATTGGTATGTGTAATGTAGGTGAAGTAGATATGACATTTTGTAAGAAAAGCTTTACTTCTAATAGTAAAAATCCAACACTCCTTAAAGGAGCAATTATTGACAGATACCAGTTACGCACAAAAATGAGCCAAGGCGAAATTGTATTCATCGATGAGAAGGTATTATTTTCTCTTAAAAAAAACTTGCCAAAAGATTTTAAAACCAGGGAACGGATAGTGTCTCAAGGTATAACTGGTGTCAATGAATCATCACGGCTCAAAATGATGATCGTTAAGGATGCATACTGCGCCAATTCTTTAAATTATTTAACACTTAAACGCGATGTGAATTTAAAATATCTTCTTGGTGTATTTAATAGCAAATTATTGAATTTTATTTTTTCTAAATTCAGTACCAATAGTAATGTTAATGGATATGAGGTTGATAATCTTCCAATTATCATTAATGACAGTTTTGTTAATCCTATAGCAACAACTGTTGAGAAAATATTATCTATTACTAAAGATGAAGACTACATTCAAAATAAAGCAAAGCAGGTTAAAGTCAGAGAATACGAAGCCGAAATAGACAAAATAATCTATAACCTCTATGGTTTAACCGATGCCGAAAAATCCATCGTGGAAGGAAGATGAACGCAAGGAAGTCTATCGCGCCGTCTGCCGCCTCGTCTGGAACCGCATTAGCAAAGCCAAGAGTGTATAGGTATTTATACGAAACATATAAACATTAATTGGGCAACATTAAGAATACTAATAGGAGTTTCCCATGGCAGAGCCTTATACAATTCATATCTTCGTAGTTGATGGTGATCCAGACGGTGTGAAGATCGTGGACCGGCAGAACTGGACAGGTTGGGGAATGGCTTTTCCGCGATCAGCATGGGCCCACATTGCCAAACGAAGCGAATTTAACACACCGGGAGTCTATATTCTTAAAGGAACAAGCGAAGGCTCAGGAGATGATCTTCCGACAATCTATATTGGTCAGGGTGACGAGATACGAACTCGTCTAGATTCACACTTTATTAATAAAGATTTCTGGGATTGGGGTTACATATTCGTTTCTAAAGGAACTGCTCTTAATCGTGCGCACACAACTTGGCTGGAACACTCGCTCATAAACCTAGCGCACAACGCTGGTCAATGCCATCTTGACAATGCAAATCGGCCTAAGGAACCAAATCTCTCTGAATGGGAGCGGGCTGATACGCAAGGCTTTTTGCACGAAATGTTACGCATTCTTCCTTTACTTGGGGTTCGGGTGTTTGAAAAACCAGCGTCTCTGCTTGTTCCACAAAATGTCGTTATCGCAAAGAGCAAAAAGGAACAAGATAAGGATACTCGTGACACGGTTGTTGTACCCGCACAAGAGGACGGATTCCAGAAAGTCTTTATTGGAGAGAATTGTTGGTACGAAATTAGAATAAGTGGCGGGATGTTGCCTCGTATCAAGTATATCGCAGCATACAGAACGACTCCAATTTCAGCGATAACTCATTATGCTCCTGTTGAACGCATCGAGTCATATGGTGATGCAGGTAAGTATAAGCTCATATTCGCAGCGCCTGCGAAGGAAATACCCGCGATACCCTTTGAAGGCGCAGTCACTGGTGCAATGCAAGGTCCAAGATATACAAGCTTAGATAAACTCCTTGCCGCCAAATCAGTGGGCGAACTATTTGGTTATAGTTCTAAAGATTCAAACGAATAAATATAGAAATTACGGACATTTAATAAATTGGTTTAATTAAATAATATTAACCTCAAGGGTTAATATTATTCTTGACACGGAACTTAAACTATGGTTATTCTATTTCAGACGACAAAACTTGAGAAACAATGCAACCAGGAAAAACTTTTAGTAAAGACGTTTGGTGACAGAAGATCAAAATTATTAAAAAGACGTCTGAATGAATTAGCCGCTGCAAAGGTACTTCAAGATTTGCGTTATCTTCCACAGACCAGATGTCATGAATTGAAAGAAAATCTTAAAGGTTGTTTATCAGTTGATTTAGATCACCCATATCGTTTGATTTTTAAGCCGGCGGACAATCCGATCCCAAAAAAATCAGACGGAGGACTTGACTGGGAAAAAGTATCAAAAATAATAATTATCGGAGTAGCGGACACCCATGAGTAAAGAAAATAAAAGTCAATTTATACCAGACTATGCTGTGCCACCCGGTGAAACGCTTCTTGAAACGATAGAGAATATTGGTATGTCTCAGGCGGAACTTTCAGAGCGCACAGGTAGGCCAAAAAAAACTATAAACGAAATTATCAAAGGAAAAGCAGCCATAACCACTGAAACAGCATTACAGTTTGAGCGTGTTTTAGGTGTCCCTGCTAGATTCTGGAACGATTTAGAGCGCAACTATCAGGAAACATTAGCAAGAATAAAAGAGCGAAAAAGTCTTCAGAAACAGACAGATTGGCTGAAAAATCTTCCTTTAAATTCACTAGTTAAGATGGGTTGGATAAAAAAACGTGAGGACACGGTTAAACAACTCCAAGAGGTTCTTAACTTTTTTGGCATTGCCTCACCAGAACAATGGGAATCTAGATGGAGTAATATGTGTGTTTCGTATCGCAAATCAAAGGCATACTCAGATGATCGTTACGTAATCGATACATGGATGAGAATGGGAGAGTTAACAGTCAGGGATATCCCTTGCAAAACATTTGATTCCACTAAATTTAGAAATGCCCTTTTTGGTATCCGTAAGCTAACCTTTAAACTGCCAGATAAATTTCATGAGGAAGTTGTACAAGAGTGTGCTGAAACCGGTGTGGCAGTTGCCTTTATACGTGAAATACCCAAATTAAGAGTATCAGGCGCAACATGGTGGAATGGAAACAAGGCTGTTATTCAATTGAGTCTTCGTTATAAGACTGATGATCAGTTATGGTTCAGTTTTTTCCATGAAGCTGGACATATATTGCTACATGGCAAGAAAGATGTTTTTATTGAAAACAACGATAAAGATGACAAAGAGGTTGAGGCAGACCAATTTGCTTCTGAATTACTTATTCCTTCAAAACGTTATAAACAGTTTTTACAGGACGGTGATTACAGCAAAAGAGCAATATATAAATTTGCAACCGAACTAGAGATATCTCCGGGAATTGTTGTTGGCAGGCTTCAACATGAAGGGCTGCTTCCTTTCAGCCACTGCAATGATTTAAAAAGACGGTTAACGTGGCAAAAAGCTTAGTGATCTTTTCGTTAAGAAGTGACTGAACGAAAATGGAAACGGAAAAGAATCATTCAGAAGCATTGTATATACAATACTTCAACGCAGTAGAAAAAGTGCGGGAACAAACTGATCTTCGTAAAGAAGAAAAACTCAAACTGCTCTTAGAGCCTATTATTAGTTTTCAGAATGATACGTCCCCCGCTAACAGGAAGCATAAATTTGCACGCGATGATCATATCAATCTAGATGAGGAACTTGACCTCTCTGCCCTGGAAAAAATATCTGATGATTGGATAATTACCCCAGACTGGAAATTACGACAATTCGGGTCTCTTGATACTAGCGCTAATATAATCTCGGTTGATTTTACAAATTTTCTGCCTAAATCAAAAAAAACTGCCACTACAATAAATAATAATTTAACTAGAACATCAATACAAAAGTTATTCAAAGATTGGCTACCTCATCTTGACCAAGACAGAATACATAGCAAACAATTATTAGATCAAGTCTTGCTCTGCTTCACGATCAAAAGGGCACAAAACGGCGACGAACAAGCAAGCGAGAAATTAATATCCCTGTATATAGGAAGAGCTGCAAGCAAAGAGACTTATTACAACGTATTGAAGATGTTGGTATCGCGAGGGAAAAATATTAAGTCGACAAAGAAAAAGAATTTAAATTTGGATGATAAGAGTAATGTTACATCTTTTAAATACACTGACGACTTTCGACAAATTGCCAAAATCTATCTGGCATTCATCATAAGAGGGTTCAGTCCGAAAAGCATATTGGATTCAATGATCAGGGAACCGGAACCGGAATTTTTGCCGCTTCCGGCAGGAACTGTCGATGTGTTTCTCAATTATTTTGGCGAGTACATTCCTAGAATTGTTGAAAAATATCAAATTCACCTCAATTGCATGAATGATTCGCTTAAAGATCCTAGTAATATACATAAAACAATCAAAATGGCTGAATCTACGGCTAAAGTTATTGAATGCCTCAACCTTCAGGTGAAAGAAGGCTTAAATGTTGACCAGCTTAATTATCTGAAAAAAAATGCTGATCTGCTTCCCCCTGACAAGGTCGCAGAGGTAACTGTGTCAGTATTTCTTGTTGCCTCGCAACTTAGTGATAGCGTTGCGCCTTACTTTGCCACCTTGTTTGATCCATACACTCCGATAAGCGCTGAAATGATTATTAGGGCGAGCGATAATAAACGGTCTTCTCGTGTTCTTAGTTATTGCTACAGGCCAGAAAAGATGGGGCCGCGAAAAAACCTCACGACATGGCTTTTCGGTGGGCATGGAAGTTATAACCTGGGTAAGTTGAATCAGATGTTAGCAGATTATTACTCTTGTGATGCAGATGATATAGATACTGTTCCGTTGGGTGATCCTTCTGCCCTTGGTTCATCTGATTACTCTGAAGAAGAATCAGGGTTAAGAAAACAAATTATTTCTAACATTGACAAAATTCGGGGACAAACAGAAGAAGCCGCCTCCGTTTCAAATGATCTGCAAGAAATGATCGAAAAAGCTAATATTTCAGATGAAGATTATGAACTGCTTTTGGATCGTCATGAGGGATTAACCCTGAAGAAGTTGGCAGATAAATATAATATTACCCAAGACCAAGTTCGCTACAAACTCAAATCCATCATGAAAACACTTCAAAAAACAACAAGTTAGCCTTAAAAAAATATTTAAAATATTTTCCCACTTTTTCTTCTCCAAAACCATTTCATCTCTTGAAGGCAAACGAAAAGGAGATGGAAATGAAAGAAGAAAAAGAACTAAAGCTGCTTGACATCCACTTATCAGCATTCCTCGTACACCACGGTATAGAACCAAATCTTGAACATCAAAACGGTAAGGTCGTCTTTGCTTTTCCGGCCAATCAGCAAATTTATAAACTGATGAACCAATTCAACGGCGATGAAAATGTGCCAGTTGCCTCGTTCTGCACAACTTTAAAAACCTTACGAGGCAAAATGTTAACCGCAAGGGAAGGCATTCACGACAACGGAAATGGAGCGAAAAATGGAAAGAGAAATATCTTCTAATAAGAATCATCACCTATCCCCAAAAGAAGCAATCAGAGCGCAATGCCTAGCTTGCGTCGGCGGTCATAAAAAAGAAATTGCATCCTGCAATGGCGATGGCTCGATCCCTGGCTTTCATATCTGCCCTTTTCATCCTTATAGGCTCAGCAAAGGCAGGCCATCAATAAAGTTGATTAGAAAATTCTGTCTTCAATGTATGGGCGGAAGCAAAGTCTTTGTCAAAGAATGCTCAACGGTGGATTGTAAAGTCCATGCTTTTCGCTTCGGGAAAAATCCGGCACGTGCCGGTATCGGACGTAGTCGGGCAGAGCTGGCTTTATTAAGGTCAAAAGTTAGGCCTTGAGTAAGAAAAATTGCGGCAAATTTGAACGAACAAGAAACAGGAAATGGTAAGGTAAATGGAAGAATTAATTGACCCAAGAAAATCCAACTCACCGTCTAATAATTTATTACAGGCAGCTTTGAATTATGCCAGTAGCGGCTTTTCAGTGATACCGATAAAACCGGATAAAAAGCCTTTTGTTAAATGGGAACAATACAAAAAGCGCCGGGCTACAGCAGACGAAATCAGTCACTGGTGGGATAAATGGCCCAGGGCCCTCATAGGAATTGTCACAGGGCAAATTTCTAGACTGTTCGTCATCGATTGTGACACAGTGGACGGATACAACAGCATTGAAAAACTCCTGCCCGATTCTTTAGAGATTCCAACAGCGAGAACACCGCGTGGTGGCTGGCACTTCTACTTCAAATATTCGGAAGATTCAGATTTTACTACCAAGGCCGGAATAATGCCGGGCGTGGATATACGGGGTGAAGGTGGTTACATTATTGCAGCACCATCGGTTAACGCGGAGGGCAAGTCTTATACCTGGCAAATATCAATAGCAGACATTGCCGAGCTACCTAGCCTGCCGCACTCTCTCAAGAGTGCATTAATTAATAAAAGTACATTATATAGAGCAGGTGTAGACACTTTTGTAGACAATGCCACTTTTTACAAAGCCGGGACTCGAAATTCTGATCTTTTCACGGTAGCAAATGCGCTTACAAAAAATAAGCTTCAGAGAAGTTTCATTGACCAAACTATTGAAATATTAGCGAAAAACTGTTCTCCGCCTTATCCGCGGAAAGAAATTGAATCAATAATTTCATCGGCAATAGACAGGTCAGACCGTAAGGACAGGATACTCGCTGCCGATGTTCGCGAGTGGATTTTGTCTACAAATGGCGTCTTTTCGTCTACAGAAATCTACAGTTGTCTACAACTGTCTACACGGGAAGATAGGAAGAATGTTTCAATAATTCTAAAGAGACTTTCTCAAGAAGGTCTTATTGAGAAATATGGAAATAAGAACGGTCAATATCGCTGTCTTGATAATGAACTTGCTCCTTTAGATTGGCAGAATGCGGACGTAGATCCGCTTGATCTTATCTGGCCCTTCGCCATCCATGGTCTTGTTTCAATGTATCCGGGTAATGTAGCAGTTATTGCCGGAGCGCCCAACAGTGGCAAGACTGCTTTTATTCTGAACTTTATTAGACTCAATCAAAATAAGTATCAAATACATCTATTCTCATCCGAAGGTGGCAAGGAAGAATTACGACAGCGTATATCAAAATTTGAATATCCTCATAAATCTTGGAACTTTTTTGCATGGGATCGTGCCAGTGATTTCGCGGATGTTATTAAGCCGGACGATATAAACATTATCGACTATCTGGAAATTCACGATGAGTTTTACAAAATCGGTGGCATTATTAAGTCAATATCTGACCGACTTAAGTCCGGCTTTGCTCTCATAGCAATTCAGAAGAATAACGGTAGGGATGAAGGTCTCGGCGGTACCAGAGGGCTAGAAAAGCCGAGATTATATTTATCGATGGATGCAGGCCGGTTAAAAATAGTTAAGGCAAAATCACGGGTTGATGATTCAAAGAATCCGAACGGGTTATCTATTGATTTTAAGTTGGCCCAGGGATGTAAGTTTGTGCCACAATCGGAATGGTACAAACAATAAAATTAGGCGCATAATCATTACAGGATTATTTGGAAGTAAGATGAAAGCAGAACTTGAATTACCCCAGGAATTAGTCGAGCAGATTGCTGAAAGAGTATTGCAGAAAATGCTCCCTGTATTGCGGGAATGGCATGAACCAGATCAGTATCTAAATGTTGATGAGGTATCTGCTATGCTTGGAACGTCAAAAGCCCAAATCTATCAATGGGTCAATAATGCAAGTCACGGGTTATCCGACTTTCCATATCAGAAAGCAGGACGTTCATTGCGATTCTCAAAAAAGGACATCCAAAAGTGGATGAAAAGCAGAAAAAACGGTTAGAAAGTCGTTAGAAGCGTACTGCAACTATTTGATATATTGATACAATATGAATGATTATAAATCTCTAAAGCTGACATTCCAAACAAGTATTGACATGAACAATGTTCATGTGTATATTTAAACCGTGAAGACAAAGAATTGGACACCAGAAGAAATAAAGGAATTCAGGCAGAGATTGAATCTCTATCAGAAAGACTTTGCGCAGATGGTAGGCGTGACAGAACGCTATGTCATTTATCTTGAAAAGGGGGTGAGGCAGGCAAGTAAAACGTTGAAGATTTTATTGTCACTGATTGAAAAGAACAAAAAAGGAAAGGAGAAATGAAATTATATGGAATTAAACAAAAAACAAAAGATAGTATTGTGGATAATTACCGTTACAATAATTGTTATGTTTCTATTTCCTCCTTTTAATATGACAGATGGGACAACATATGCTTTTGATGGTTATTATTTTCTGTTTCACAGAGATATTATTTCACGCATCGATGCACATACTTTATTTATACAGTTAATTGGCACTTTGATTATTGGGGGATTAGCTTTTTTATTAGTAAGCGGCAAGGAAAAGAAAGGAGAATAAAAAAATGAAAGGTAGCATTCAACAAAAAGGCAAAACCTATTATGCTGTCATTGCCATCAATGGTAAACGTAAATGGTTAAAAGGTGGCCGTACCAAGAAGGATGCACAAAAGGTTCTTAATGAAAAGCTACAGGAAATTGATAATGGGAATTATAAAGAACTACCCAAAATATCTTTTGGCGAATTTATCAAGATATGGAAAAGGGATTACGCAGATATATCGTTCAAACCATCAACAAAAAAATCCTTCTACGATATTATTGATAGATTGCTGAATCCTGTCTTTTCAAATTTCCAAATTAACAGCATACAAACAGGACAACTTCAAACTTATATTTCTGGAAGGGCAAAAGAAGTCATGCCTAATACAGTACGGAATGAGGTTACGGTTATTAAGCTAATTTTCAAATACGCAGTCAGATGGGGTTATATAAAGAACAATCCGACAGAAAATCTTGATAGACCTAAAATAGACAAACCTGAAATCGAAATCTTGTCTCCGGCTGAATTTGAATTGTTCATAGAAAAAGTAGAAAGACCATACAAAGCAGCTTTTTTAACCGCTTTTCTGACAGGTCTTAGGGCAGGAGAATTGTGGGGTCTTCAATGGAGCTCGGTGGATTGGACTTCAAAACAAATCCACGTAAAGCAATCACTATGGAGAAATGAGTTTCAAAAACCTAAAACAAAAAACGCCATGAGAAAGGTTGACATGACAGATAGGCTTGTTAGAGAACTTAAAAAGTGGAAGTTAGCCTGTCCTATCAGTAAAGATGATCTTGTTTTCCCTTCACCAGAAGGTTGCAGAACGATGCATACAAATGTAATGAATCGTTTCTTTAACCCTGCGCTCAGACGTGCAGAACTTAGGCACGTTAGTTTTCATTCACTTAGACATGGGAACGTCTCAATGAGAATACAGGCAGGGCAGAATATTAAGTACATTCAAATACAGATTGGTCATGCAAGTATTAACATGACGTTAGATGTTTATGGACATCTTTTTAATGATTTTGATTTTAGTAGAAAACAAGTTGAATTGTTGGAATCCGTTAGAAAACCGTTAGAAAATCCTTTAGAAAACCCACCTAAGCAGAAATCTGCTTCCACTCAAGTTATTGAATTTAATATGGAGCGGGCGACCGGGCTCGAACCGGCGACGTCCAGCTTGGGAAGCTGACATTCTACCACTGAATTACGCCCGCTCGACAATGCGAAATCTTATTCAACGAGGTTGTTTTGTCAAGGTG
>Ga0208195_1001098_pt1 | contig 31059 bp, 31 predicted proteins | sample AD_UKC077_MetaG_FD_184441 | JGI IMG/M metagenome (GOLD analysis project Ga0208195, IMG submission 184441) | Active sludge microbial communities of municipal wastewater-treating anaerobic digesters from USA - AD_UKC077_MetaG (SPAdes) (version 2) | ecosystem: Engineered > Bioreactor > Anaerobic >... | reverse complement strand
CAACCGACCCCGCCGGCTTGACCCAGACCACCCCGAGGGCCATCCTCAATAACGCGCCACGGTGGTCCCATCCCCCTGGCAACCAGGTGGTCCCATCACCCTGGCAAGCGACAATTGAGCGACGGCCACTTGCATATTGAAGTAATCAGATCCACCGGACCCGCCGCAGATCGAATTAGATGAATGCGGTGACTGTGACGCCTTCTGCTGAGGGCTCGGCCCTCCTGCCATGAATCGTGTTGTCTGACATGCAATTGACTACCGGACCATACAAATTTCCCGGCATTTGATGTTGCGGGAGGCTCATCTGGCGACGCTGATCCTGTGCGATGATTAATAACGGTTGGGGGTTTAGCGGCAGCATCCGCGTAATTCGGTCTGCTCGCTTATCGGGGGGGTTCATCGGTTGAATCGCTTCGCGTCCCGCAAACCATTGGATCGCGATGCACGACTTGGGGCGTGCAGGTACATGGGGGTGTCTCGATGCGGGCTTCAGCATTTGTAGGACGTGTGGGTGGATTAGCAGTAGCACTTGGAGTAGGGGTCGGTGTTGTTGCGACTGCGGGAGCGGCATGGGCGACGCCGACGGACTCCTCCAATTCGGTGGCCGGCGCGGATTCGATGCGCGAAGCCGCCTCAGTTCGGTCGACCTCCGTTCAGTCTTCGGCGCCTCAACGTATTGCTCGCTCGGCTCGGTCTATCAAGAAGCCTGCGGCGGCTAACCCAGCCCGATCGGCGAGAGCGTCTTCCATCACACGACATGTGGTGGCGTCATCAGATGTCAACATCTCAGCTTCCGTCGGTGCCGTGGTAAGAAATTCGATTGCAGCAGCGGTGATGGATCCGATGACTGCGATATCACCCGTTGGGTCAGTGCCTGCCGACCCGGTTGTTGAGGCCCTGCCTACAGCAAGCGCCGCGGGGGCGATGGTCCCGATTTCACTTCAGTCCGCCACCGCGCCCAATGCAGCGGAATCATCGTTGACATTGCTTTCCGGGGCCAGCCCGGCAGCCCCGTTGGCGTCGGCGGTGTCGTCGGTGATGCTGGCCGCCACGCGCCGGGAGCTCGGCGGCCCGACGACACGGAACGTGCCTTCGGTGTTGGTAGCCGCCGAGTCGTCCTTAGTCCGTACCGTCGCGCGGTCGGCCGCAGCGATTCCAGCGGCCAACCTTCAAGCAGCGACTCTCTTGGCCGCAGCAACGACAGCTGATCCGATTGCCGGATTCTTCGAACAAATCGGGGCTTTTGTCGGCCAAATCGTCTCTGGGATAACTCAAGCCATAAGCCAGTTCATATCGGCGATTGTTAACATCTTCGTTCCCCACTCGACTACCGCCGCCATCGTCGCCACCATCACGCTCAATGAGCCTGCTCAAGCGCCGTGGCCCGGACTACTGGCGGTCAGCCCTAGTAGTGGACGTTTGTACGCGCCGCTCACCCAATACGGTGGTGTGGCGGTAGTCGATATCAACCCGTCCAGCCCCACAGTGAACGCCGTCACGAGCACCATCGGCGCCAATAACGGCATTTGGGCATTTGCGGACGCGGCGATCACTTCGGACGGCAGAAGGCTGTTCTTGTTGGATGGCAATGAAGACGCACTGTTGACGCTCGACCCCACGAACCCTCAACCGGCATACACCTCGATCAACTTCAGTTACTGGCCAAGGGCTTTCGCGATCAATGCGGATGGAACTCGCGCCTACGTCACGTACACCACCAACAGCGGGTCCAAAGTGGACGTCATCAACACCACCACTAGAGCCGTCATCGGCACAGTTGCCCTTGTCGGAGATCCGAACCCTGACTATTCCCTTCCCGACGGGTACCAACTCGACTGGTATTTTCCGGACCATATTGCGCTCAGCCCTAACGGAACTCGCGCGTACGTGATTGCGTCAAACGGCCTCGGCTCCAAAGTGTTAGTCGTTGACACCAGCACATTCAGCACAGTCGCCAGTGTGCGCCTCGGCACAGATCCGCTCGATCTAGTGGCCAGTCCGGACGGAAAGCTCGTCTACGTCGCGAACCTCAACAGCAACTCTGTTTCGGTGATCGACACCGCGACCAATACGGTTACCAGCACGATCAATACACGCTTTCCTGAACATGTTGCGATTAGCCCCGACGGGAAGAAACTCTTTGTCTCCAACTGGATCACCACCAGCTCCAGCTACGCCACCACTTCTACAATCTCGGTGATCGACACCACGACCAAGTTGGTAACGGCCACCATTCCCGTCAACGGGACTGTCCAAGATCTGGCCGTAACTGGCGAGCGTCTGTACATCACCGCAACAGGACCTATCGGAACGACCGAAACGCCGACCAGGATTCTGGTCGTGGCCGTCTGACCGGCGAATTACCTTGCTCCGCGCCGGCGCTGTGGCGCGACTGCCCGGTCAAAGATGACGAGACAGGCTCAAGGGGGCTGGGGCGTCGCCAGCAGTGCGCCCAGGGCGTGTCTATGGAAAGGGCCTGAAGTGTGGCCAGTTCAAATGGCTTCCGATTAGCATTTGATCACTGCGCGGGGGTAAGTATCGGGGCTATGGCGGGGGCTTATTCATGACTTTCTGGTTTGTACTCGGCGCGCTGTTGCCGGGCGTGGTTATGGCAATCAAGTTTTTCGGAAGCACCCCATCGCCGACTTTGCAGAGCAAGTTCGTCGGTCTCGGAACACTGACTGGTAAGACAAGAACTGAGATCATTGCAGCTGCTGGCCGGCCCAACGGAATGACGGCGATCCCTGGCGGGCAGACGTTATTGCAGTGGGTGGTGCCCAGTTATCAGATAACGCTCATCTTCGATGGCGAGATCTGTGAAGGCATACAGCATGAGTTCAGCAGCAACGATTAGACCCCCGTGCACAGAGCTTGAACGGTAGGGCTAGTACCTATTGATCACCACAGGTGGTGGTGGCGGTTGAACAATCTTATTGGGGCAATAGACCCGCGACGCCGCCGTCTGGATGACGTAGATGCCCGATTTGTTAAACCAGCCGATCTGGCCGAGCAGGTTGCCCACCATTCCCATATCGACGGGGCCGGCGCAATACTGATGCGCGTAGTCGATCAACAGTTCGTTGGATCCTCCGACGCCGTTGGAATGCACGAGGTCGAGATACTGCTGGTCCTGCGCTGGATCACCATGCGCCGCCGGTGCAAGCAGGCCCATGGCCGCGACTGCGGCTACAGAAAAGATTAAAAGTCGAAGAAACATTCGGATCCCCCCAGCGCCGCAGATTCCCCAATCTGACTTCTGAATACAAGATTAGTCGCACCGCGAATGGTTGGCACCTGTTCGGAAGACCAGAACCGCCAGCCGGCGCTCCAAAGTCGGCGAGTCGGCTCGATGCATCCCATCAGCAGGTAGCTGTATAGGGTTCGAACGCCTCCGTAAGGTTCGGTCGGCCCAACTAGTTGTTGGGCCGGTTTGAGTCTCCACTTTCCTGTCACAAACGGGATCGGATTCGCCCGGATTCATCGGGACTCCGTTGGACTTGGTTTCTCGTATACCGTTGCAGCACAGTATGTTTCCGGATTCTGCCGGATCCTACGGCGCAGAAAAATACTTCAGAAGATTAGGGGTTCGAATCTCTAGGTCGCTGTCACGACGTTGTCACAAGTGGTACCCAAGGCGCATGTGTGCGAATCGCCGGCCAGCTAGGCTTCCTACCAGCGAATGCACAGGAGAGATTGATGGAAATTGCAGCAACATCTGTCTGGACCCGGACGACGACTGCGGCGCTACGCGTAGGAATCGGCCTGGCCCTCGTCTCCACGACAACCACCCTGATGCCCGCAGCGCATGCCGACAAATACTCCGACTGCGCGGCGGCAGGAGGCCAATGGAGCGACCTGAACGGCAATTGCCGCGTCCCTGGTGCTGGCGGTGCTCCAGAGAAGGTGTGCAATCTCGTCCTTAAGGCACAGAACGACGCCTTGCCCGGTCTCCGCGGCGGCGGCACTACCGGAGTATCCGATGAAGAAGGCGAATACATCGTTTACCAGATGCGCGACGGCTACGGCCTATCGGCGGGCGAGACGTTTCGACTCATCAACACCGCCACCGGTACGTTCATGTGCGGCGAACAGTTCGGCATCAGCGTCCACGTGACCCCGTAAAACTGCCGCCCTGCCGACTTAACCCCAATGGGGCATAACGGCTCAAAACCCTCCGCCGGTTTTGTCCGGGTACTGGCCTAGCTACCAGGCTTTGCCGGCGGCATATCCTGCGTTGTGGCGGCGGGGTGGTTACGGATGGTCTCGGCGATGGCCAGGATTTCCGGGTAGCCCTCCAGCAGTGAACGGTCTGCGTCTTTATCGGCTTGGCGGGCGCAGTAGAAGGCCCAGGCCCGAAGCAGGTCGACGCCGGCCCAGTCCGCCGCGATGCGCTGGTGCGCTTCCCATTCCTCAATCAGCGGCCCGAGGATGCGGTGTGCCTGACCCCAGTCGTCGGTGATCCGCTCGTAGGCGTTGTAGGTTTTCGCCCACATATTGAGTTGCTGCTCGTAGTCCTCACTTCTGTTAGCCACGCCCACACGCCCGTCTGTTGTTTGGGGAGCCAAGCTACCTGACGTCCGCAAACGTCGAGAGGATCGAACTTAAAATCCGCCCAGGGTCGGCTCGCGTACGACTGAGGGAAACTCGCAAAGCCAGCAGGACGGAATTCAACATTCGGCGTTGACCTTTGGCGCTGTCGGCCCGGGTGCGTTCACTCAGTAATCCGCATTGGCAGCCTTCTTACGCGCCTAGCCTCTCAGTAGGCGCAACGGGCGTCGGGATGGGGGATCGAAAAGCCAATGGAGACAGAATCGCAGCGGCCAGGCTTGGACTGGCAAAAAACGGCCGAAGGCTGGCATGCGCACATCCCCGCTCACGTGATCGGGCCGCGGGACATCCCTGTCAGCGAGGTGACCTACCGTGTGGAACTGCGCGAATCCCCGACCCGGTACCTCTTGCGGATCTTTCATGCTGGTTCCGAAGACTCAGACCGATTGCCCGAAGAGTTCCGTACGTTCCGCTCCCTCGATGAGGCGACTGACCTAGCAGAAAGTTTGTCCAACCATTACGGACCGTATGACGGATTCGTCGATGGGTTTTTTGTTCAGTGGCGTTCGAACGTGGATGGAGATCGCTTCCTCATCATCGACGAACGTGACTATGACATGACCGGATGGTCGATCATCGTCCGCGATGGAATCCGCGCCTTCGGCCGTAACGACGGCTGGTATTCCTACGGTGGCCGGTTCTACCACGACGGATACGGAAACGCAGAACTCCGATATCCATGGACGGCTCTCTGCGATCACGGTGAGGAGGTGGTTCGGTTTTTGCCGCCTCATGAAAGCGGCAAAGGATGAAATGTCGCTGTTCAAGCGGACTCCCCACGCAGGTGAGGGTGTCACGGCGGTGTCACAAGTCCTGCGACCAAATGGGTAATTGGGTGTACTTCTGTATACGCATCAGGGCTGGTGGACGACATTTGCACACGCCAATAATCCCTGGTAAGCAGCGCGAATCGACTTCCCAAGCTGAATACGCGGGTTCGATTCCCGTCATCGGCTCCACCGACTCCGGCGTTCAGCTGCGCTTACAGCGAGCTGAGGATCTGGTTCATGGTGTCGATCTCCTTCTGCTGACCGCTGATGATCGACTTCGACAGCGCGATCGCGTCGGGGAACTGACCGTCCTTGATCTCGTTCTGCGCCATCGTGATCGCACCCTGGTGATGGGTGATCATTCCGGTGAGGAACAACTTGCTCGCCGCAACGCCGTCGGCGTTCTTCAGCGCCTCCATATCGGCGGCCGACATCATCCCCATCCCCGACATCATGGGCATGTCACCCATGCCGGGCATGCCGGGCATCATCGAGCCGCTGGGCATCATGGAGCCGCTGGGCATCATGGAGCCGCTGGGCATCATCGACCCACCGTGGCCGGGCATATCACCCATCCCCGGCATCATCGGAGTGCCCCATTGAGTCAGCCAGCCCTGCATCTGCTCGATCTCGGGCCCCTGGGCCGCCTTGATCTGCTTGGCAAGGTCAACCACCCGCGGGTCGATGCCCTGCTTGCCCAGGAGCATGTCGCTCATCTCGATCGCCTGCTGGTGATGCGGGATCATGTGGTGGGCGAACATCACGTCGGCCTGGTTGTGCGCAGCGGCCGGCGCCGCCGGTGACGTCGCGGTCGTGGTGGACGCCGGCGACGACACGGCCTCCTTGGTGGCGGTGCCCGAACACCCGCTGAGGGTGACCGCCACCGCGAATGCCGCCAAACCGACGGTCGCAACGCTTCTCATGTTGTCCACCTGGTGTCCCTGTCCCGATCCTTGAGCCCTTCAATCCGACATTACCCGTGGACGATTCCCCGTTTTCACCATTGGAAAACCCCGGTCACGGCATTGCTCAACGGTTCGGTAGCGCAACGGCCACTGAGCTCATCTGGCCTTCTCCGGAACCGAGAGGGTAGCGTTTCGGGAAAGTCGTCACCGATCGTTGGAGTTTGCTGATGTGGGTCGCCAGGAACGGTGCTCGGGTGGGGGCGGCGGCGTTCGTTCTGGGACTGTCGCTGGCCGGACCGGGCGTCGCGGTTGCGTCGGCCGACGGCACCGACGCGGACGCTGCGACGGTGTCCGACGCGACGAACCAGACTCCGGCCACGTCGTCGGCGACCCGCCCGCACCGGTCGGGAGCAGCACCCGCCCAAACCCCGAGCCCACAAACCCAGACCGCGCCGGCCCAGACCACACCGGCCCAGACCACACCGGCCCAGGGTCCTCAGGGCGATGCTCCGGCAACCCGGGCCGCCAGGTCCGCACCGGTGGCCACCGCGGACCGCCCCGCTAGCCGCACGGCCAGCAAGCCGGCCCAAGCCCGTCGTGCCACCCGCGGCGCGGCCACCGCGGGGGTGACCACCACCAACAACGGCCCGGCCGTCGACCTCGCCCCGCAGTTGCCCGCCGCGAACGCGCCGGCAGCCGGTGCTGACGCTGTCCAGACCGCCACGACAACGGTGCCCAATATCGCCGCCGCCGCGTCAACACCCCAGCCTGTCATCGCCAAACCCGTTGCGGCACTGAGCATTACCGGCGCCGCGGCGACCGCGTCGGCGACCGACCCGATCTCCGCGCTGTTCGGCCCCATCCAGGCCTTCGTCGATGGCATCGGCCTGCTGATCCGGCGCACATTCTTCAACCAGGCTCCCACCGTCGCACCGGTGCAACTCACCGGCCAGACCGACGGCCCGATCACCGGCACCGTGGGCGCAGTGGACCCCGAGGGCGACCCGATCGTCTACAGCATCACCGGCACACCACTGCACGGCAGTGTCGATCTCGGCGCCGACGGCAGCTACACCTACACGCCCGGAACGGATTTCACCGGCCGGGACAGCTTCACCGTGGCCGCCACCGACACCGGGTTCCACATCAATCTGCTCGACCTGTTCCGCCCGGCCAGCACCGAGGCCTACCTGCAGGTCGCCCAGAACGCGACCCAGTCGATGCTGACCTTCACCTTCATCTACGGCAGCGGCTCTCAGTACTGGAGCCAGGCGGCGCGGGCGGCCCTGCAGGACTCCGCCGACAAACTGGCCGGCTACTTCGTGGTCACCTCGCCGGTGAACGTCACCTTCGACGTCACCGCCGAGTACTCCCCGCTGTCGGGCACCCTCGCCCAGTCCGGTAGCGACCTGACGAGCAGCGACCCCGGCTTCTACGACACCGTCGTGCAGCAGAAGATCCTCACCGGCGTCGACGCCAACGGGGCCGCAGCCGACGGCACCATCGACTGGAACTTCGGTCAGGGCTGGGGGTACGGCAGCACCGTCCCGCGCGGCCAGTACGACTTCACCTCCACGGCGATGCACGAGATGCTGCACGCCTTCGGATTCCTGTCCAATGTCGACGAGCCCGGCTGGGACGCCACCAACCAGACCTGGACCACGTTCGACAGCTACATGGTGACCGCTGACAGAACCCAGGTCATTCCGAACACCTACCGGTGGAACTCGAGCTACAACACCAATCTGACCGGGGGCAACGGCGGCCTGTACTTCGGCGGACCCAACGCCGTCGCGGTCTACGGCGGCCCGGTGCCGCTCTACACGCCCGACCCCTGGGAGCCGGGCAGCTCGGTTTCGCATCTGGACGATGACACCTTCGTCGGCCGCAACAGCCAGCTGATGAACGCCATCTCCGACAGCGGAACGGGCGTGCGGGTGGTCAGCCCGATAGAGCTGGCCATCCTGCAGGACATCGGCTACACCGTGAACAGCTCGGCGTCGGCGTTCCTCATCGTCGGCTTCGGATTGATCCGGCGCCGGCGCCGCAAAGACTCCTAGCGAAAACCGTTCAGCGACCGGTCAACTGGTCGATCAGGTTGTAGCTCTCCGGATCGTCGGGCAGAACTCCGGCGAAGCCCTCCAGGAAGATGATCGCCACAACGTTGGCCGCGACGATGGCGATGAACAGCCAGATGATCGTCGTCGAGACTTTCCAGCCCACGCTGCCGGCCGCTGGGGCCGCCGGGATGCCCTTGGGCATCAGCATGAGCGCCACGCCGATGTAGATCATCACGATGGCGAAGGTGACGAAGGCCCACGTGTAGAGATGCAGGCTCAGGACCGGAGCGCCGTAGCCGTGGTCGCCGGGCTTGATGTGCAGCAGCATCTGACGCACGGATACCGATGCCCCGGCGACGACGGCGAGCAGACCCATGCCCAGTCCCTGCGCGTAGCGGGCCGGGGTGAGCGTTCCGCGCCGGGCCTGCATGACCACGTACAGCACGCCCAGCGTGGCCAGGATCATTCCGTAGCGCTGCAACATGCACAGCGGGCACGGGAACTCCCCCTCGACGAACTGGATGAAGAACGCACTGCCCATCACGAAGCAGTACGCCAGGATCCAGCCGTGCAGGCCCCAGTAGCTCAGGAATCCCCAGACGCCGCCCGGCTTGGCGGTCTGTTCGGCCGCCATCAGAAGCTCAGATCCAGCTGGGAGGTGACGTGGTAGTTGAAGAGCGCGATCATGGCGACCACACCGACCACCCACAGCGTCAGAATCAGGCCGTGCTTGGCGCCCCGCCAGATCAACAGCGCGATCACGAACAACAGGATCATGATGAGAATGTCCACGCCCGAAGATTAGGGCGTGGCCCGGGCTTTCGGAGGGCGTTTAGCCCGGGAAGATGTGCACCCAGTCGACGAGCATCTCAGCGGGGTAGTTGCCCGGGCGGGGATCCCGCCCACCCGATCCGCCAACGGCCAGGTTGAACACCGGCCGCAATTCGTATCCGGGATCGTTGAACGGCCAGCCCTCGATCGAACCGGCCGGCACCTCCCAGTACGGCTTCATGCCCGGCTTGTAGTCCTGCCAGAAGTACATTCCGGAGTTGTTCCACGTCACCCGCCAGGTGTGCCACAGGCTGTCCACCGGGTAGTTGCAGGTGACATGCGACGTGCCGTCCAGGGTGGCGTGCACGGTGGTGCCCGACGGCCAGTCCTGGTTGCCGTACCACTCGATGATGTCAACCTCGCCGCCGCGCTCCGGGTTGTCGTTCAACAGCCACCAGGCCGGCCACGCTCCGGGGGTGAGGCAGTTGAACTTCACCCGGGCCTCGAAGGTGTTGTTGATGCCCGCGCCGAAGTTGCCCACCACCTTGCCGCTGGTGTACCGGCCGCCGCCGTCACGGGTGGCGCGGATGACGAGGTTTCCGTTGCCGTCGAGGAAGACGTGCTCGCGGTCGTCGCGGTACTGGCCCATGTTCTCCGGGCGGTCCCAGAACACCGGGTTCTTGATCGTCTCGCGGAACTGGGCGACGCTCCACAAGGCGGGGTCGGGCCCGGACCCGGCCGGACCGTTGAACTCGTCACCGAGGAACTGCGGCACCGCCGCGTCCGGGGCGGGAATCGGAGCACCCGGCCCGGCCGGGGCGTCGGGGCCCGGGGGAATCTCGGGACCCGGGTCGGCTCCGGCCTCGGGCGTCGGGATCGCGACAGCGGCGACACCTAATCCGGCCATCAACATCAGACTGCGGCGGTCGAAGTCGGGCATAGCTAATCACTGTAAGGGCCGCTCGCCGAGGCTCCTACTTCGGGTGTCGCCCAAAACGACGAAAATCTATGCGGACAGGGTCTCGAAACCCTCTCCCATGTGCTAGAACCCCGAAGAGAACAATTTGCTGAATTTGTCTGATCGGCTGGCGCGAACAGCAAGGAGGCCTGGTGGGCAAACACGCGCTCGGAGTTGCGCGATCTGCCGTGTCCGGGCTCGCGACCACCGCAGGGATCCTCGCGCTGAGCCTGCTGACCACCGTCAGTAGCGCCGCCCAACTGGCGACGAACACCGTGCTGGCGATGGGCGGCACCCAGAACGGCAACGCACTGAACCCGCCGATCAAGCAGGAACTCGGTGGCGACCCCTGGTATCCGGCGCCCGACACCGACCCGTTCCGATCGGCGGGGACCTTCGGGCACGGATACCTCGACACGGTCAACAACCACGCCTCGCCCTACTTCGGTTGGGACTTCGTCCCCGTGACGTGGCCGGCCGACGTGCTGGCCTACGAAACCTCTCAACAGCAGGGCCTGCACAACTTCTCCGGAGCGTTGAGCGCCGCACTGGCCGGCGCCGGATCAACCGGCAGCGTCGTCGCCGTCGGCTACTCCTCGAGCGCCAACGTCATGGTCCGCGAGATGCGCACACTGCAGAGCCAGGCCGGGGGCGCCCCGGCCACCGATCGGCTGCAATTCCTCCTGGTGGGCAATCCCAACCGGCCCAACGGCGGCATCCTGCAGCGGTTCGCCGGGCTCTACGTGCCGCTGCTGGACATCCCACTCGACGGTTCCACGCCGCTGGACACCCCCTACGCGACGACCGACATCAGTTGGGAGTACGACGCCGCCTCGGACTTCCCGACCTACCCGCTCAATCTGCTCGCCGTGGCCAACGCCGTGCTGGCCGGATCGTTCGTGCACGGCAACTATTTCGCCGCCGACCTCACCGGCCCGCGCGCATTCCCCGACACGACGGTCGGCAACATCACCTACATCACCCTCAAGACGCCGCACCTGCCGCTTCTGATGCCGTTGTATGAAATCGGTTTCCCCACAGCGCTGCTGGATCTGGTCGAACCGGCGCTCACCGTGATGGTCGACTGGGGCTACGACCGGTCCGCCGGCCCCGGCACCCCGGCGACAGCCGGCTTGCTGCCGCGACTGGACCCCCTCACCGCGGCCACCGACCTGGTCGACGCGATCGGTCAGGGAGTGCACAACGTCGTCGCCGACCTCGCACCGGCCGCGGTGCGCAGCGTCGCAGCGACGCCGCGATCCCGGGCGGGCGGCCCGCGCGGCCGGGGCGACAAAGCTGACGGTTACCGCGCCAAAACCCCCCAGCTGAGGCACAGTGTGCTCACTGAATCGTCCGCACCGAAGTCATAGAGGAGCGCCATGGGCACGCTGCGTCGGGCAGTCACGGTTGTGGGGATCACGGCCATCGCCGCCTGGGGAGTCACGGGCTGCGGCGGCAAGGGCGGCACCGGCGCCGGCGCGGGCGGCAAGGCCGGAGGCGACGTCAACGTCACCCTGACCTCCTTCCCGGACTACGTCGACCCGCAACTCTCCTACACCGTCGAGGGTTGGGAGGTGTTGTGGAACACCTACGTCCCGCTACTGACCTACAAGCACCAGAAGGGCGCGGACGGGACCGCCGTGGTGCCCGGTCTCGCCAAGGACATGCCCCAGGTCTCCGAGGACGGCAAGGTCTACAAGCTCACCCTTCGGCCGAACATGAAGTACTCAGACGGGACGCCGATCAAGGCCAGTGACTTCACCCACGCCATCAAACGACTGTTCAAGGCGAACTCCGGCGGATCGGTGTTCTACGAGGGGATCGTCGGCGCCGGCGACTTCGCCGACGGCAAGGCCGACACGATCAGCGGCATCGTCACCGATGACAACACCGGTGACATCACCATCACCCTGGAAAAGCCGAACGGCACCTTCACCAACGTATTGGGATTGATGTTCGCCGCGCCGGTGCCGCCGACCACTCCGCTGGACAAGGAAGCGACCAACAACCCGCCGCCGTCGAGCGGTCCGTTCGTCATCACCAAGGTCGACGCACCCAACAGCCTGACGATGGAACGCAATCCGAACTTCAAAACGGTCAAGGACGCCGGCGCCACCGAGGTCGCCGACGCGTCGGTCGACAAGATCGTCGTCACCCAGAACAAGAACAACTCGGCGCAGGTGACAGGCATCGAGCAGAACACCATCGACTACATGAACGATCCGCCGGACGCCGACCGCTTGCCTGAGGTGAAGGCCAAGTTCTCCGACCGCTTCCGGTTCGAGGATTCGATCAACACCTACTACTTCTGGATGAACAATCAGCAGGCGCCGTTCAACGACGTCAAGGTGCGCCAGGCGATCAACTACGCGATCGACCCTGAGGCGCTCAACCGGGTGTTCGGCGGCCGCCTGCACGCCACCCAGCAGATCCTGCCGCCGGGCATGCCGGGCTACGACGAGTACAAGCTGTATCCGGGTCCGGACATGGACAAGGCCAAAGCGCTTCTGGCCGAAGCCAATCCGGCCGACAAGGACATCACGGTGTGGACCGACGACGAGCCGGACCGCAAGCGGATCGGGCAGTACTACCAGGATCTGCTCAAGGAGTTGGGCTTCAACGCCCAGTTGAAGGTGATCTCCGGGGACACCTATTTCCAGACCATCGGCAACCTGTCGACGCCGGATCTCGACACCGGCTTCGCCGACTGGTTCCAGGACTTCCCACACCCGGACGACTTCTTCCGTCCGTTGCTCAACGGAGCCAACATCCTGCCGACGAACAACAACAACTACTCGCAGGCCAAGATCGAGGCCAACGACGCCAAGCAGGACGAGTTGGTCCAGCAGCAGTTGACCGACGAGGTCAAGAAGCAGTACGCCGAATTGGACAAGGCCTACATGGAGCAGGCGGTGTGGGCTCCCTACGGCAATGAGCAGTTCACCACGTTTCTGTCGGACCGGCTCAACTTCGACAAGTCCTACCGCCACCTGCTGTTCTCACAGGACTTCACGTCATTCGTCCTGAAGTAATGGTCGCCGCGGTGGCCGAAGCTCCCCAGTACGGCAAGAGTCCGGGACGGTTGGCCTGGCTTCGGTTGCGGCGCAACCGGATCGCGCTGGTTTTCGGCGCCCTGTTCGTCCTGATCGTGTTGTTCTGCCTTGCTGCACCGCTGTGGGCCGAGCATGTCGCTCACACCGGGCCGAATCAGAACCACATCACCGACAAGATCATGGTTTACGGCCAGCAGATGCACGTCGTCTCGCCGGAGGGCATCCCGATCGGGCCGGGACTGCGCGGTCGCTATCTTCTCGGGGCCGATCAGAACGGTCGCGACGTGATGGTGCGACTGATGTACGGCGGACGCACGTCGATCTACATCGGCGTGCTCGCCGCGGTCATCACGACGCTTCTCGCCGTCGTGGTCGGCATGCTCGCCGGCTACTACCGGGGGTGGGTCGATGCGGTGTTGTCCCGCATCCTCGATGTCATCTGGGCCTTCCCGGTGCTGCTGCTGGGCATCGCGTTGGGAACCACGCTCGCCCTTGGCGGCATCCGGATCGGCGGCCTGCAGATCGCCGGCGAATCGCTGTGGATTCCGATCCTGATCATCGGCCTGGTCTACGTGCCGTACATGGCCAGGCCGATCCGCGGCGAGATCCTGGCATTACGGGAGAAGGAGTTCGTCGAGGCCGCGGTGTCCCAGGGCAAGGGACCGCTGCGCATCATGATCTCCGAACTGCTCCCCAACATCGTCTCGACCATCATCGTGTTCTTCACCCTGAACATCGCCAACAACATGCTGTTGGAGTCCGCGCTGTCGTTCCTGGGCGCCGGTGTTCGGCCGCCGAACGCGTCCTGGGGAACGATGATCGCCGAGGGCTACCAAACGATCTACACAGCACCGCATCTGACCATCGTTCCGGGCCTGATGATCGTCCTGACGGTGTTGTCGCTCAACGTCTTCGGCGACGGCCTGCGCGACGCCCTGGATCCGCGCGCCACCATCCGGCCGGGGCGGTAGCCGTGCTGCGCTTCGCCGTCCGCCGCACGATCGGCATGGCCACCGTGCTGTTCGCCATCTCGGTGATCGTGTTCCTGATCTTCAACGTCATCCCCAACTCCGACCCGGCCGCCCGGATCGCCGGCAAGAACGCCAACCCGGCGCTGATCGCCCGGGTTCGCGCCGACCTGGGCCTGGACCAGTCGCTGCCGGTGCAGTACCTGACCATGATGAAGCAGATCTTCACCGGCCAACTCACCTCGTACAGCAGCGACCAGAACGTCGCCCAGCAGATCTTGAAGGGCCTGCCCGTCACGCTGTCGCTGACGATCGGCGCCGCCGTGCTCTGGATGGTGCTGGCGGTGTGGTTCGGCTATCTCAGTGCGGTGCGGGCCGGACGATTCACCGACCGGGCACTGACAATCCTTGCCCTGGTGGGCATCTCGCTGCCGGTGTTCTGGCTCGCCGCGATCCTGCTGTACTACCTGAGCTTCAAGGCGCAGATGTTCCCGACCGGAAGCTATGTGCCGTTGAGTGAGGACCCGCTGCAGTGGGCCTACCACCTGATCCTGCCGTGGCTGACGCTGGCGGTGCTCTACGTCGGCTTCTACAGCAGGCTGCTGCGCTCGAACATGCTCGACGCGATGAACGAGGACTACGTGCGCACCGCGCGGGCCAAGGGCGTCAGCGAACGGCAGGTCAGGATCCGGCATGTGCTGCGCAACTCGATGATTCCGATCGTCACGCTGTTCGGGTTGGACTTCGGCGCGGTGGTCGGCGGCGGGGCGATCCTGACCGAGACGGTGTTCAACCTCAACGGCGTCGGCCTCTACGCCGGACAGGCGATCGGCAAGTTGGACCTGCCGCCGTTGATGGCGGTGACGATGTTCGGCGCCTTCTTCATCGTCCTGTTCAACACCATCGTCGACATCCTCTACGCGTTCCTTGACCCGCGCATCCGGCTCGGCGAGGCGGCACCGGTATGACCCCGCTGCTGAGCGTGCGGGACCTGCGGGTCCGCTTCGCCACCGATGACGGCGTGGTCGGCGCGATCGACGGCGTCTCCTTCGACATCGGAGCCGGTGAGGTGCTGGCGATCGTCGGGGAGTCCGGCTGCGGCAAGAGCGTCACCGCGCAGAGCCTGATCGGACTGACCCGCTCCCCCAACGCCACCATCACCGGGTCGGCGATGTTCGGTGATCGCGATCTGGTGAGCATGGGCGACGACGAACTGCGGTCGGTGCGCGGCGAGCAGATCGCGGTGGTGTTCCAGGATCCGATGACCTCGCTCAATCCGGTCTATCGGGTGGGCGATCAGATCGCCGAGATGATCCGGGCGCATCGGGACGTGTCCAAGCGCGAGGCCATCGACCGCGCGGTGGAACTGCTTGCCGCCGTGGGAATCCCGAATCCGGAACGCCGGGTGCGTGACTATCCGCACGAGTTCTCCGGGGGTATGCGCCAGCGGGTGATGATCGCCATGGCGCTGGCGCTGGAACCGCAGCTGCTGATCGCCGACGAACCGACTACCGCACTGGACGTGACCATCCAGGCCCAGATACTGGATCTGCTGCGGCGGCTCAACCGCGAGCGCGGCGTGGCGGTGCTGCTGATCACCCACGATCTCGGCGTTGTCGCCGAGCTCGCCGACCGGGTGGTGGTGATGTACGCCGGCCAGGTTGTCGAGCAGGCGGGTCTGGACGGGGTGTTCTACGACCCCCGCCACCCCTACACGGTCGGGCTGCTGAACTCGATCCCCCGCCTGGATGCGCCACGGCCCGAACGACTTCCGCAGATCCCTGGTCATCCGCCGTCGCTGCTGGCTCCCCCGACCGGGTGCCGGTTCGCCCCGCGCTGCGACCGGCGCTTCGCCGACTGCGATCGGCCACCGCCACTGACCGAGCGTGACGGCCACCTCAGCCGGTGCTGGCTTGCGCTAGGAGCGCTGCGATGACCGGGGCACCACTGCTTGAGATCACCGATCTGGTGAAGCATTTCCCGATCAAGTCCGGTGTTCTCATCGACCGCGAGGTGGCTCAGGTCCGCGCCGTCGACGGGGTGACCTTGGTGTTGCACGAGGGTGAGACGCTGGGTCTGGTCGGTGAATCCGGCTGTGGCAAGTCGACCCTGTGTCGGGCCGTCCTGCAGCTGGTCAGACCGGACTCAGGTTCGGTCCGTTTCGAAGGCCGGGAACTCGTCGGCCGTTCACCGCGGGAGATGCGGCCGCTGCGCCGGCAGATGCAGATGATCTTTCAGGACCCGTTCGCGTCGCTGAACCCGCGCAAGCGGATCGGTCAGATCATCGGCGAACCGATGCAACTGCACGGTCTGGCCGATGGCGCTGAACTCAAACGACGCGTGCAGGACCTGCTGGACCGGGTCGGACTGCAGGCCGAGCATTACAACCGCTTCCCGCACGAGTTCTCCGGCGGTCAGCGCCAGCGCCTCGGCATCGCCCGTGCGCTGGGACTGCGGCCCAAGCTGATCATCGCCGACGAGCCGGTCTCGGCGCTGGACGTCTCGGTGCAGGCCCAGATCATCAACCTGCTCGAGGACCTGCAGTCCGAATTCGGACTGTCCTATCTGTTCGTCGCGCACGATCTCGGCGTCGTCCGGCATGTCTCGGACCGCGTCGCGGTGATGTACCTCGGCAAGGTCGTGGAGAACGCGGCCGCCGCCGACCTGTACGAGAATCCAAAACACCCGTACACCCGGGCACTGCTGTCCGCGGTGCCGGTTCCCGATCCGCGGAGAAACGCTGCCCGGCAACGGGTCCCGCTCACCGGCGATGTGCCCAGCCCGATCGACCCACCACCCGGTTGCCGGTTCCACACCCGGTGTGAGCTGGCCACCGAAGTGTGCCGGAGCACCGAACCGCTCCTGGCGGGCGACGGGCACATGGTGGCCTGCCACCACCCGGACTGATCAGTCCGTCGACGGGACCTCGGTGTCGGGCTCCTCCGGCTCGGCGAGGCTGGCGTCCAGAACGCTGACGTCGATGCCGTAGGGCAGGAACCGCACATTGCGGCTGTTGTCGGTGTTGTGCTTATTGGCCCGCAGCGCGTCCAACTCGGTCTTGTAGACCTGCTCGACGTGGGCCTTGCCTTCGCCGTCGGAGATGTAGATCGCCCACACGCCGTCACCGGCCTCACCGGCGGTCTCCGGTTGCGGCCGCGGCCTCGCGGTCCGCTGGCCGGGCTTGATGAACTGATCGAACAGCATCCCGAAACCGGCACCCTGGCCCGACGAGTTGAGCATCTTCCCGAAGGCGTCCCGAAGACCCTCACCCGCCTCACGCACGACCCGGTCGAATTCCTCGGGGTCGATGCCGAACGGTCCGTTGTTGTCCATAGCAGCAAGTGTGCGCCGGGTTTGCTGATCCGTCGATACGCCGATGGCGAAACCGGCCGTCAGACGACCGTCAGCGGCAACGACCGGCGGGGCTGGAACTGGAACGCCGCACCGCTGCTGACGTTGGTGATCTGCACCTCGACCGAGTCCTTGAGCGCGGTGTCCACCGTCTCGAATTCCGCCGTCCAGTCGGTGTCGGTGCCGGTCACCCGGACCACCAGATACGGGTCGACGGCGGTCGCTATCGCCTGCAACGGCGCCGTCGATGCCGGCGAACACAGGGCGATCCAGGCGCCGTCGTCATGGGCGGGTGAGGGATGCACATGCAGCCGGTCCTCGGCGATCTCGGCGACGACGTAACCGGCCGGGTTCAGCAGCGGATGAAGGTTCAGGACGGCCGCCAGACCCGCGGCGTCGGCCGGAAGGTTCAGGGCCCGTCGGATCCTCGTCGCCGCCACACCGGCGATGCCGGTGAGTTGCTTGGTGCAGATGTCGGTGGCCTGGGCGCTGTCGGTGGCGCGTGCCCGCACCGCGATACCGAAGGAGAGGTTGAGCAGGTGCATCTGCAGGCACACCTCGTCGGCGATGCGCACCAGCGCGGCATGCGAGTAGGCCCCGAAGTCGAAATCGCTCAACAGCTGTCCCGAGTAGTCGGATCGGCCGGCGTCATCGGAATCGATCGGAGCCAGTTGCCAATCGGCGGCGCGGGTCCGGGCGACGACCTCGAGCGCCGGAATTCCGACCGCATCCGGATGGGACTCGTCGATTGTCACCGTCCAGGCGCAGTGCGGGAGACGATCGGCCGGCGCACGCGGCGGCCGGTGGATCGGCCGAACCTGGGCCTTGGGGTTGGTGGCCACCGCGGTGGCGTCGAAGGTCGGGTCCTCGATGTCGTGGCACATGCCGCGGACGTAGTCCGGGCCCATCGGCTCGACGTCCATCAGGGCGCCGCAGTGGTCCAGGTGGAACTCGCCGTGCCAGCGGTCGTGCACGGTGTAGCGGAAGTCCATGAACTGCGGCGGGGCGCCGATGTCGAGTTGCAGGCCCTTGAAGATGGTGATGATGTCATCGCCCTCATACCCCAGCGCCTTCTGCATCCGCCGGGTGTAGAGCGGGCTGGAGCCGGCCCACTCCTCGATGGCGATCTGCAGCATTTCCTCCCGCCCGAAAGCCTGGATGCACCAAGCCATTCCGGAGCGGTCGATCAGCTGGCCGATCAGCAGCAATTCCGGCACCAGAACGGCCAGTTCCTCGCGGGACAGCGCGGCGTATCGGCTCGCGGTATAGCTCACCTGTTCAAAGCTAGTTGAGACCGCGGGTGGTTGTGCTGCAATGTCGATCATGGCTGATCTGGAGACGATCGAGGCGATCAAACGGGTGAAGTACCGCTACCTGCGGGCACTGGACACCAAACACTGGGACGACTTCGCCGACACCCTGACCGAGGACATCGTCGGCGAATACGGGTCCTCGGTGGGTAAGGAGCACCGGTTCACCAACCGGGCCGAGCTCGTCGAGTTCATGAGGAACTCGATGCCGGCCACGGTGTTCACCGAGCACCGGGTGACCCACCCGGAGATCACCGTCGACGATCACGACCAGGCCGAGGGCACCTGGTATCTGCAGGACCGCGTCATCGTGCCGGAGTACAACTTCATGCTCTTCGGCGCCGCTTTCTACCGCGATCGCTACCGCAAGACCGAGGACGGCTGGAAGATCTGCGCCACCGGGTACCAGCGCACCTACGAGGTGACGCAGTCCTTGGACGGAAGCAATTTCAAGCTCACGCCGGGCTCAGCACTGGCGTAGCCACTCCCCGATCGTCACTCCCCGATCGTCACTGCCCGATCGCGATCACCGCACCGGGCTGCAACCACGCGATGATCTTGACCAGGGTGGCGTCGTCGAGTGCGACACAACCGGCGGTGGGTGCGCCATTGGTGGTGTGGACGAAGAACGCCCCGCCGTGGCCCGGGATCCGTTCGGAGTTCACCCCCATCACCAGTGCGTGGGCATAGGCCGGGATGTAGAGGTTCTCGGTGCCACTGGCCGGCGACGTGTCGAACGGACAGTCGGCCTTCTTACACACCTGCATGGTGTTGTAGGTGGGTCCGTCGGCGGACCACCAGTAGTCCGGTGTGGTCTGGAAGTACTTCAACCCGCCGCCCGGACTGGGTTGGGTTCCGAAGGCGAAGTCGAGGCTGTAGACGCCCATCGGGGTGGCCGGGACGTTGTCGCGGGCCTCCGGCGCCAGACCGGCCGAACCGAGGTGGACTCCGATGCCGGTGCCGACCGGTTGCCAGCCCGCCGGACCGCGCTGCCAGACGTCCATCTTTCCGACCGAACCGCCGGTGCCGACGACGGAGAGCACCTGGGTCGCGTTGCCGACCTTGCCGTCGAACCACGGCGTCGCGGCGGCACCGGGAGGTGCCGATATCAGGGCGGCCACCAGCGCGGTGAGCGCAGCACTGAGCAAAGACGGAATCCGGCGCATGGAATTCATGGTCGCACGGTTGCGGGTGAATACCGTGCCGGCGCCGCCGTGCCTAGCATCGCCGCTCATGAGCGATCTCCCCGGCGACCCCTGGGCCGCGCTCCTGGTCGGCCACCACTGGCCCGGTTCGTCCGCTCTGGCGATCCTGTCGGCCGCCGCGGCCTCACGTCATGCGGTGGGCGCCTCCTTCCACGGCTATGCCGATGCGCTGCGGTCGGTCGCCGATACCGTGCTCAGCGATCAGGAGGGCCACACCGCCGACGGCGTGCGAACGTCCTTCCGGAGCGGTGAGACACACGCCCGCGGTGTCGCCGAACGCAACACCGCCAAGCGGGAAGCGCTGACCCGGGCGCAGCACTGCGCATCGGAGTTGCGGTCGACGCTGGCCGAGATGGCCGACCGGGGCGGCAGACAGATCCGGACGATCGTGGGCGGCAAGGAGCCAGCACCCGCCAAGGTCAGCGCGATCGTCGACGTGGTCCGCGCGATCCACACCGAGGCCGACGCGCGAGCGGCGGTGTGCATGCAGGAGATCTACGGCTCCATCCAATCCGTGCTCGACACCGGAGGGTCGCCCATCTCGGCCCGGCAGTTCGCCCACCGGCACGGCGTCGGAACGCGATCGCCGCACACCGCGGCACCGACCGACGCAATCCACCAGCAGGTGAAGGAGATGCTGGAAAAGGACTCCGGTGCAGCCGAATCGGTGGCCGACGTCCTCGGTGGATCATCAGCGTTCGGCAGAATCCCGTTACCGGCCGGTGCCGACAAGCAGCCTTCGGCGCCGTCCCCTGAACAGCCGGGCCTCACCGTTGCGGCTCCGATTCCGGCGGCGGCGATCCCGACGGCACACTCGTTGGGCGGTCAGACGGCCGTCACCACAGCGGCAGCGCCGGTCAGCTCATCCCCGATCCGGACCGGGGCTGCACCGGCGGCCCGGCCGCTGCTGCCCTACGGCGCCGGCCTTCGTCCCACTGCGGGCTCCGCGGTCGCGGCACCGGCCTCGGCCCCGCGCAACGCAGCGCCCACGGCCGGACCGACCACCGCGGCGGCTGCCGCATTCACCCGGACCTCGGCGCCGGCCGGGACCACCGTCGAGCGGGCCCGTCCCACGGACTCCCGCGGCCGACTGACCACTGTGTTGCACGCGGTGGCCCGTCAGCGGCCCACCTTGCGCTGGGCGGTCAGTGCCGCTGTCGAAAACCCCGTTCTGGCAACCGATCTGGCCTCCGGCTGGATTCCGCCGCACATCGACATCCCGGCCGGCGTGGAACTACTGTCCCCGGCAGCGCGGACCGGCGGCCTGATCGACTGGTTCGACAAAGGTGCGGCCACCGTGATCCACGATCCCGGCCAGTGGGTGCCACCCCCCGGGGATCCGGTCCTGGCACGCGACCGTGCCATCCGCCCGGTCGCCGAACTCGGGTGGAAACTGCTGCAGGCCACCAGTTGGCGGGACGGGTTACCGAGGCTGGCGCACACCGCGGCCAGGGCGATTGTGGCGGGAGCAGGCCTGCTGGACTCGGAGGTGACCCAACTGCGCGGGCATCTGGAATCGGTCGGCCACCGGGTGATCGCCGGCTACCCGGACACGGTGGATATCGCCGACGTGGGCGACTGGCAATTGCTCGCGACCATCGAAGCGCTAGTCGACCGCGAGAGTGTTTCTGCGCATTACCATTTCGCATGGTTCGAGGCACTCCATGGGAGTTACCGATGAATGGTGACCGGCTGAACGCCGCCGTGGACCGCTACCTGCAGGCAGCCGCACTGAACGCCGCACCACCGCCCGTCGCCTCCGACGCGTTGGTCGACGGCGGCACCCCGATCGAGCAGCTGCTGCGGGTGCTGGGCCTGGCCGCCAATACCGGCGATCCCGAGGACGCCGCAGCCAGTGCCGAAGGGCACGGGCAGCGGGAGGCCTGGACCGCCGAGGCGGCCGGGACCTTCGCCGGACAGGATGACGGCGCGGCACAACAATTGGGAGACGTCGCGGGAGCCGGCGGCATGATCGCCGGTCTGGTCGGTGGCCTGCTGGCGCCGTTGACTCAGATCCCCCAGCAGTTCTCCCAGGGGGCACAGCAGGCCGTGCAGGCCGCCACCTCGCTACTCGGACAGCACGACTCCCTGGATGAGTACCCGATCGAGGATCCGGCGACCGGCGCCGCCGACGATACGGTCTGGGACACAGCGGAATTCGATGATGTCACAGGTTCGGGGGACGCCGGCTGGCCGAGCGCAGGGTCCGGCGGCGGCGCTACGCAGGGTGGTGGCGGCACCGTCCCCGCCGCCGTACTGGGACCCGCACCGATCCCGTCGCCGGCCACCCACCCGTCGGCGGCACCGGCCCTCCCGTCACCTCAGGTGGGTGCGGGGACGCCGGCGCCATCCGTCTCTCCGGGAATGGCCGGCATGCCGATGGTTCCGCCCACCGGCCTGGCGGGGGCAGCCGCCGCGGACCCGAAAGCCGACACCAAACGGCTCGCGGTGCCCGCGGTGCCCAACGGCGCCCCGGTGCAGGGGCGGATCACCCCGGCGTCCGGGGCGGGAGTCACTACCCGGATCGAGGGGAAACCCGTTGCGGCGCGGCGTGTCCGGGCTGACGAGGCCCCGACTGACGGGGCGGAATCGCGATGAGGCACGACCGGTACCACAGGTAACCCAGTGCCCAGCCGGCCACGATGTCGGTCGGGTGGTGGACGTTGAGCGCCACCCGGGCCAGTGACACCGACAGCACGACCAGTGTTCCCGCCGCGATCGCCGGCACCCGTGCGCGTCGCGGGATCTCCGGCCACAGCACGGTGAGGAAGGACAGCACCCCGACCGTCGCGCCAAGCGCATGACCGGAGGGGAACGCCGTCGACGTTTCCAAGGCCAGCGCGGTTTCCGGGCGCGGCCGGTTGCTGATCGCCTTGGCCACCGCGGTCAGCGGGCCCATCAACATGACGGTGATCACCAGAAAGCCCGCGATGTGGAACTGTCGTCGCACCGCGGCGACGACGATGCCGACCAGAGCGATCAACCGCATCGCAGAAGGTCCGAAGGCCGTCGACACCGTCACCCAGAACGTGATCCACCCGGGTCGGGTGACCCCGAATTCGTGGAAGACCCGCACTGTGCCGTTGTCCAGTGCGGTGATCCAGCCCCAGTTGCTCGCGAACGCCAGCCACAATGCCGCGTAGGTCAGCACCGAGACCACGACGAGGATTGCGCTGAGGTTCCCGGACTTTCGCGACATCACCGGACAACGATTATCACGCGCACGGGTGTCGGTACGAACTGCGGTTAGCATCATCGGCGATGACATCCGATGTGGAGTTGCCCATCCCGGTTCCCGACGTTGCGGGTGCCGACGCCGGCTCCGGCGGCCTGCCGGAGCGCTCGGACCTGACGTTCACGCAGCGACTCATCGTCGATTCCTCAGCGATCGCCGACATCGGACTGCGTACCGCCGTCTCGACCGTTGTGGGCGCCGCCGTACTACCCAGCCTGGCGACGACGGCGTTGCACCGCGGGGAGAACCGCCGCGAACGCGAGAACCTGGCGTTCTACGCCGAGTTGGCGGCCCAGCATGACGCCGCAGTCTCGTTTCCCGCTCCGGGCGTGGTGCCGAAGGTGTCGTCCCGGACCGCCAACCCCGTCGCGGAGTACATCGCGCGCGGACATGTGCACAACGTGTCCTTCCCCAGCTCCTTCGAGCCGATCAATCCCGCGGTACGCGACCGGTGGCGGAAGCTACGGCGCAACAACGTTGTCCGGCTGCAGCACTGGCGGCACAGCGACGGTCCCCGACCCACCCTGTGCGTGATTCACGGCTTCATGGGTTCGCCCTATCTGGTCAACGGTCTGTTTTTCGCGCTGCCCTGGTTCTACCGGTCCGGCTATGACGTACTGCTCTACACACTGCCGTTCCATGGACAGCGGGCCGAGAGATTCTCACCGTTCAGCGGATACGGCTTCTTCGCCCAGGGGATGACCGGATTCGCCGAGGCGATGGGCCAGGCCGTCTACGACTTCCGGACCATCCTCAACTGGTTGCAGCACAACGGCGTCGACAAGATCGCCCTGACCGGGCTGTCCCTCGGCGGCTACACCTCGGCGCTGGTGGCCAGCGCCGACGACCGGCTCGAAGCGGTGATACCCAACGTTCCGCTGGTCACCCCGGAGTCGGCGTTCGACGACTGGTGGCCGGCCAGCAGCGTGCTCCAGTTGAGCCGGCTCCTCGGCGGGATCAGCCGGGATGAGTCCTACTCCGGTTTCGCCTACCACTCGCCGCTGAACTACGCGCCGAAGATCGCCAAGGACCGGCGGCTGATCATCACCGGACTCGGGGACCGGCTGGCGCCCCCTGATCACGCCGAGGCGCTGTGGCGGCACTGGGACCGGTGCGCCCTGCACTGGTTCCCCGGAAACCACGTGCTGCACGTCAGCCAGCCGGAATATCTCCGGCGCACCAACAGGTTCCTGCGCCCGCTGATGTTCGGCTAGCGCTTCAAGCCCCAGATCTTCACACCAGGGGCCGGCCGGTGCGGATGCGCCAGTCCAGATCGTGCAGCAGCACATTGAACGGGAACGCCCGCACGAACGGCGGCGCGATGTTGTTGGCCAACCGGATGGCGCTCATCAGACGATCGAACTCACGCTGCTTGCCCGGATTCCACTCCAGATGCATTTCGTCGCGGAACTTCTGCGGCAGGAATCCTCCTGTGATCAGAAGCGCGGAGGCGTCACTGCGACTCTGCAACGGGGCGGGCAACCGGACACCGCGCATCCGCGACGCCGCGATCGGATAGAGGTACTCACGCACCGCGTCGTCGATGTGAATCTTCGCCAGCGACTCCTGCCAGTACACGTCGAAAGCGGCGCGGTCGGCGGGCCACATCGCGGCCGGCATCTGCAAGGTGGTGCCCAGCGCCATCCCGTCGCGGTAGTGCTGATCGGCGGTCTCCTCGTCCATCTCCCCGACGAAGGTGCGGTAGACGTCGACCCCGCCCTTGTAGAGACAGGCGGCCACCCACAGCTGAAGGTCGCGGTCGAACGCGTTGTAGGAGACCGGGCTCTCATCGGTGGAAAACACCTGGGCGTGAGAACGATTCACCGCCCGGCGGTAGGCCTGCTTCTGTTCATCGGTCCCCCGGGTGGCCACCGCAAGATAGGTGAACGTGGTGCGCGCCCGTTTGATCGGATGCCGGTCGATCCGTCCGCTCTCAACCCTGCTCTCCATCACCCCGTAGCCCACACCGGGGCGACCGAGTTGCATGATCACGTTGGCCGGACCGGCCAGCAGTGCGACGCCCATCAGGCCGTCGTCGGATCCCGCACCGCGCGGCAGCCACCACGGCCGTCGTCTGGGAACCGTGCCCGCCGACTCGCTGACCGGTCGCTCCGCGAACGAACGGGCAGTCACGGAATTCATTGTGGTCGGCACGGCGATGGTGTCAAGATGACGCGGTGACTCAGGCACGGCCCTATGCCGGTGTGGAGGCAGCCGATCGTCTGGCCGGCCGTCGTGCCCGGCTGTTGTGCGCGGGCCTGGAACTCCTGGGCAGCACTGTCGATCCCGCCGAGTTGACGGTCCGCGGCGTGTGCCAGGAGGCCGGCGTCGCCACCCGCTACTTCTACGAAAGTTTCCCGGACAAGGACGAATTCGTGGGTGCGGTTTTCGATTGGGTGATCGCTCAACTGGCCGCCACCACCCAGGCTGCGGTGGCCGCCGCACTGCCCGGTGAACGCAACCGGGCCGGTCTCGCCCACATCGTGCACTCCATCCAGCGGGACCCGCGTCTGGGCCGGCTGGTGTTCGGCGACCAGGTGGCGAACGCCGCCGTCGTCCGCAAGCGGCAGGAATCCGAGGCCTTCTTCGCCATGCTGTCCGGCCGGCACGTCGGCGCCATCTTGCAGCGGCCGACCAACGCACGCATCAACGCGGTGTCGCACTTCGTGGTGGGCGGGGTGACTCGGACCATCAGCGCCTGGCTGTCCGGGGGCATCGATCTGGACTCCGTCGAACTGGTCGATCAGCTCAGCGCGATCGTCAACGGGTTCGGCGAACCGCGGCTGTTCCGGGACTAACCGCTACGGCGCGACCGGGTGGCGCGGGTGCCGGTCCGCGGCGGTCCTCGGAACGGCGGCAAGATCCGCCGCGCTGAACTCCTTGGTCCAGCATGCGAACTCGAGCAGGATGCCGTCGGGGTCGGTGAAGTAGAAGGACCGCACATAGACGCCCGGCTGCATCTTCCGCGCCACCTGGTGGGGGCTGTCGTCATGGTTGAGCACCGGTCCGACCCGCACGCCCTTGTCGATCAGCCGCTGCCGGTACTCGTCGAACTTCTCGGCCGGCACATGGAAAGCAAGGTGGTTCATCGAGCCGACTGCCGTGACGATGTCACCGACGCCAGGCAGTGCGGCGGGGACGGTCTCCCCCGTCTCGCCGTCCGGGGCCTCGGTGAACCAGAAGAAGGCGACGCAGTCACCGTTGCCGGCGTCGAAGAAGAAATGCTGGCCCATACCGTCCGGCAGATCGAGGGATCTGATCAGCGGCATGCCCAGCACACCGGTGTAGAAGTCCACGGTGCGTTGCATGTCCGAACACACCAGCGCGACGTGGTTGATGCCGCCGAGTTCGAACTCGCGATTGGGGTAGTCCGGCTTGATCATGACGAACCTCCTCGATTGATTCTAGTCTTCTCCCCATGCCGAAACCCGGAGTCGTCCGCGAGTTCGTCGGACTGCCCTCGCCAACGGCACCGCGCGCCGGCGCGGGGGGCCACCCGTGTCAGGGGCTGTATCACCACCTCGAGGGCACCAGACCCCGAGTCGCGGTGATCGCGACGCACTATCAGATCGACTTCTCCGAGCACTACATCGCCGATTACCTGGCCGCCCGCGGCATCGGGTTCCTCGGGTGGAACACCCGCTTCCGCGGATTCGAGAGCAGCTTCCTGCTCGACCACGCGCTGGTCGACATCGGCGTCGGAGTCCGCTGGCTACGTGAAGCCCGGGATGTGCAAACGATTGTGCTGCTGGGCAATTCCGGCGGCGGATCATTGATGGCCGCCTACCAGTCCCAAGCCGTGGAACCCAACGCGACCGCACTGGACGGTATGCGACCGGCCGTCGGCCTCGACGACCTTCCGGCAGCCGACGGCTACATCGCCAGCGCGGCGCACCCGGGACGACCCGATGTGCTGACCGCCTGGATGGACGGTGCGGTGGTCGACGAGAACGACCCCGTCCCCAGCGACCCGGACCTGGACCTCTTCGACAACCGCAACGGCCCGCCGTTCTCCGCCGAATTCGTGTCCCGTTACCGCGCCGCCCAGGTGGCCCGCAATCAGAGGATCACCGACTGGGCGCGCGACGAACTGGTCCGGGTGCGGGCCGCCGGATTCTCCGACCGGCCGTTCACCGTCATGCGCACCTGGGCCGACCCCCGCATGGTCGATCCGACCATCGAGCCCACCGGCCGGGAACCCAACATGTGCTACGCCGGGGTGCCGGCTGTGGCCAACCGTTCACCGCGCGGCATCGCCGCTGCCTGCACGCTGCGCAACTGGCTGGGGATGTGGAGCCTGGAGACGGCGCAGACCCGCGCCGAACCGCATCTGGCCCGGATCACCTGCCCGGCCCTGGTGATCAATGCAGACCGTGACACCGGGGTGTTCCCCTCCGACGCCGCGCGCATCACCGCCGCACTGGCGAGCGCCGATGTCACCCGATCGTCGATCGACACCGACCATTACTTCACCACTCCCGGCGCTCGGGACGAGCAGGCCGACGGCATCGCGGACTGGATCGGCCGCAGATGGCCGTGAAAGTGCTGGCGCATTTCCTGCCCAGCGATGCGGTGCTGGATATCGTTGGGCCGGAATCGGATTGGCTCGACATCCGCTGGTGCCACGAGGACGACGACGAGACCCTGCACCGGGAACTCCCCTGGGCCGATGTGGTCTGGCACGTGCTGCGCCCACTGTCCGAGGCGGACCTGCGCCGCGGCACCCGGCTTCGCCTGGTGCACAAACTGGGCGCCGGCGTGAACACCATCGCCGTCGACACCGCCACCGCATCGGGCATCGCGGTGGCCAACATGCCGGGCGCCAACGCCCCGTCGGCCGCCGAAGGAACGGTGCTGCTGATGCTGGCGGCGATGCGCCGGTTACTGGAGTTGGACACCGCCACCCGCGCCGGCCGGGGATGGCCCACCGACCCGACACTCGGCGAGACAGTGCGTGACATCGGCGACTGCACCGTCGGACTGGTCGGCTACGGCAACATCGCCCAACGGGTGGAACGGATCGTCACCGCGATGGGCGCCGAGGTGCTGCACACCAGCACCCGCGACGACGGCTCCGCCGACTGGCGGCCGCTGGCTGATCTGCTCGCCGTCAGCGACATCGTCAGCCTGCACCTGCCGCTGACCCCGGACAGCGAGAAGCTGATCGACGGCGCGGCGCTGGCCTTGATGAAGCCGGGGGCACTACTGGTCAACACCTCCCGCGGCGGTGTGGTCGACGAGTCGGCGCTCGTCGATGCCCTGGCCTCCGGTCGGCTGGCCGCCGCCGGACTCGATGTGTTCACGAAAGAGCCGGTGCAGACCGGCAATCCTCTACTGGCGCTGGACAATGTGGTGCTCAGCCCGCACGTGGTCTGGTACACCCGGGACACCTGGCGGCGCTATCTGCAACAGGCGGTGGACAACTGCCGGCGTCTGCGTGATGGAGTGGATCTGGTGAACGTCGTCAATGGAAAGCAGGGGGTCCGCCTTGACTGACTCCGGATTGGAGGCGCGCACACTGCGCCGGGTGACCATCCGGCTGGTGCCGATTCTGATGGCGTTGTATTTCGTCAACTATCTGGACCGCACCAATCTGGGTATCGCCAAGGCCGAATTGAGCGCCGACCTCCAACTGTCGGCGACCATGTTCGGTCTGGCGTCCGGCATCTTCTTCATCGGCTACGTCCTGGTGGAGGTGCCGTCGAACCTGGCACTGGTGCGCTTCGGTGCCCGGCGCTGGCTGGCCCGGATCGCCGTCTCCTGGGGCATCGTCGCGGTCGCCATCGCCTTCGCCCCCAACGCCGGATGGTTGCTGGCCCTGCGATTCCTGCTCGGCGTAGCCGAGGCCGGCCTGTTCCCGGGCGTCATCCTCTTCCTCGGCCACTGGTTCCCGGCCGCCTACCGGGCCCGGATCGTCGGGGTGTTCATGCTTGCCATCCCGATCGCCTCGGCGATCGGAACACCGTTGGCGGCGTGGCTGATTGAGGCCGGACACGGCGCCTTCGGACTGTCCGGCTGGCGAGTCATGATGATCTGCGTCGGCTCGCCGGCGGTGATCCTCGGGGTGATCTGCTGGTTCTATCTCACCGACCGGCCCGCCGACGCACACTGGCTACCGGCCGATGAGCGGCGCTGGCTGATCGACACACTCGCCGCCGAGGAGCACGAGGTGGCCCGGACCTTCCACTTCCCGCTGCGCCGGGCGCTGACCAGCCCCCGGGTCTGGGCACTCGCGGTGGTCTATTTCGGTGTCGCCTACGGCCTCTACGCGCTGGCGTTCTTCCTGCCGTCGATCATCGCGGGATTCAAGAAGACCTTCGGGGTTCAGCTCTCCATCATCGAGGTGGGGCTGATCACCGCGATCCCCTATGTCTTCGCCGCGCTGGCGATGTTCCTGTGGTCACGGCATGCCGATCGGGTACGCGAGCATGTCTGGCACGTCGCGATCCCACTCCTGTTGGGCGGCTTGGCGATTCCGGTCGCGTTGTACCTGCGCCATCCGGTCGCGGTGATGATCCCGGTCACCATCGCCGCGATGGGCGTCTACATCGCCCTCCCGGTCTTCTGGGCGCTGCCGTCCCGGTTCCTCACCGGTGCCGCCGCCGCAGCCGGGATCGGCCTGATCAACTCGTTCGGCAACCTCGGCGGTTTCGCCGCCCCGTATGCCACCGGAGCGCTGTCCGATCTCACCGGAAGCAACCGCGCCGGCATGTGGGCGGTGGGCGTGATCATGGTGGTGTGCGCGGGCCTGGTCGTCGCACTGAAGGCCACCCCGGCACCCGATCGGCCCCCGGCCGACGGGTAGTACCCTCGGTCCCAATCAACCGGTTGATCAAGAAGGCGGTCGCACATGCCCATCGCAATCGAGTCCGAGCACGTCGAACTGGCCAAGTCGGTGAAATCCCTCCTCGCGAAGGTCGCACCGGCCGAGGTCCTGCACGCCGCACTCGAGGCGCCGGTGCAGAACCCGCCGGTCTACTGGCGAGGTGCCGTCGAACAGGGGCTCCAGGGCCTGTCGCTACCGGAATCGGCGGACGGCCAGGGCGCGGGGTTTCTCGAACTGGCGGTCGTGATCGCCGAGTTCGGCTACGCCGCCGCGCCGGGGCCCTTCGTCCCCTCGGCAATCGCCGGTGCACTCATCGCCGCGCACGCGCCCGAGGCCGCGGTGCTTCGCCGGCTTGCCTGCGGTGAGTCCATCGCCGCCTACGCGTTGGAGTCCGACCTGACCGCCAACCGGCACGGGGACACCCTGGTGATCTGCGGTGAGGCCCGGTCGGTGCCGGGTGCGGCCCAGGCCGACGTGCTGGTACTCCCGGTGGCCATCGAAAGCGGTGTCGAATGGGCGGTGATCGACGCCTCCCAATTGGAGATCGAAGTCCTACGGTCGGTGGACCCGTTGCATCCGGTCGCCCATGTTCGCGCCAACAGCATCGAGATCGGCGTGGATGCGTTGCTGTCCAACGTTTCCCAGGCCGCCGGCCGGGCGATCATCACCACGCTGCTGTCCGCCGAGGCCGTCGGGATCGCGCGGTGGGCCACCGACACCGCCTCGGAGTACGCCAAGATCCGCGAGCAGTTCGGCCGCCCGATCGGCCAGTTCCAGGCCATCAAGCACAAGTGCGCCGGGATGATCGCCACCACCGAGCGGGCCACCGCCGCGGTGTGGGATGCCGCCCGGGCGCTCGACGAGGCCGCCGGAAGCGGTTGGGACAACGGGTCGACCAACTACGAGTTCGCCGCCGCGGTGGCTGCCACCCTGGCCCCGGTCGCCGCCCAGCACTGCGCCCAGGACTGCATCCAGGTGCACGGCGGCATCGGGTTCACCTGGGAGCACGACACCAACATCTACTACCGCCGCACCC
>Ga0208195_1001095_pt1 | contig 31153 bp, 20 predicted proteins | sample AD_UKC077_MetaG_FD_184441 | JGI IMG/M metagenome (GOLD analysis project Ga0208195, IMG submission 184441) | Active sludge microbial communities of municipal wastewater-treating anaerobic digesters from USA - AD_UKC077_MetaG (SPAdes) (version 2) | ecosystem: Engineered > Bioreactor > Anaerobic >... | reverse complement strand
CTTCGACAAGCTCAGCGACCGAGTATGTCGCATTATTCACGCAGGCTATGTTTTCAATGTTCAGACGCATGCATTGTGTCTATACACCCAAATCTCTCACACCATCACGTTCAACGCATCATTAATTGTTTTTTTGTCATGTACTAAGTCATTTGTCTTTAATTACTAATCGACTTCCGTCCGCAAGCTCTCCGTCGTGTGCTACACTATTACCGTAAATATCTTCCACTTCAGGCAATGGCGAAGGCACTTTTTGTTTTTGCCAGGAGTAATAAGCACGTATAGCGTCTGCAACAGTGGCGCCCTGAAAAACAGTTATCTCTATTTTATTTACTGTTACTTGCATTAATATTCTACTTTTTGTTTAAATCTTCTGACTTTTAGACACACCATCAATTAATTTGGAAAAATCAACAGCATTTTTTGGTGTAATAACAGATTTTCCTGTCCTAGCCTCAATATCCTTTCGTGCATTTCCTGCTACAGTTCCACCCTCTTTAGCTACGGCTTTATTTTCCTCTAATCCACGGGGATTCTTTGTTTGAGTCAATTCCGTAGTAGTCGCCTCTGCAAGCATATTGAAGACTAATTCGAGGGTTGACATGTTGTCACGCAAGTTTTCTTTTTTGAAATTTTTAAAATCTTTGTATTGACGTGTAGTCATGCCCGACCACGCCATAGAAATCTCATTCGTAAGAATTGCAAACTCAACACTATCCTTTGTACCGTGATCCTGCCAAGCATCTGTTAATTCTTTTCTTACCTGAATGGCTTGCAGTCGTTGATTAATCCATTCTCTTGAATAGCCTTTTTGTAAATACGTTTGCAATGCTCTTTCAATCGTAAGCTCAGGATCGATGATTTCATCAACACGTTCTTTGCCAACTTCGGCTAACCACATTTTAAATGGCTCAGCTTTTGGGGATGGAATAGATTGAATAATACGGAAAATTCCCTGCATATCAGCGACATCGGTACTGTATTTCTTACCGTCTGAAGACTCTAATTTCAGTTGTCGACAAAATGTCGACAACTCAGATTTTTCTTCTTCACTCATCCTTTTCTTTACTCTATACCAGTAATCTCTCGGATTAGCGCTATCAGTTAGTACTCCGACTACATCTACTACTGAAAAGTACCACTCTTCCTTTTCATTGTCCCATACAGAGCGAATCTCTTTATTTTCGTATAACTTTATCGCATTCATAACTATACAGTTAAAAGTTGAAAGTTAAAAGTTTATAAGAGCTTGTAAAATATCTCAACTACATCTAAAATGGCGATGTGTATCTGCTATATTCGCTTTCTTTGTCCACAATGAGCTTATCTCCCGATTGTCGAATGAAGAATGTAGTGGTTGATTCAGCCGCTAAATCATTTATTAAGAATATGTACGATTCGCCATGTTGGAACACAGCAGAAATGTCTGGTGGCATAAACTGCCCTTCGTCGTCAACATGCCATACGCTCAAGCTAAATCCGCGATTACCTTCAATTTTGGCAGGGAATTCGGCATAAGCACGTTTTCCGTCTGCCGTTTCACTCATATATACGCCTAAAGCTTGATCTCCCATATTTTCAAATTGCACTGAAAAGAAGCTATTTTGACCGTTTTCGCCGTAGGCGATTACCTTTTGTATATTCATCACTTTTCTTCCAAACTGCTTTTCCAGTGCGTTGATAGTGTTTTCACTTGCTTCGCCAACTCCTTCTAATCGCCTGAACGACAGGTGTTTATTCTCATCTAAAAAACTCTGATTGACAAGCAATATCGTTTCCCACACCGCAGCGTACTCATTTGCATCGGGTGGCAATATGTTGCCGTCCAAATTCTCAAATATTGCGCCGCAAAGATTGTCGAAGTTTTCGTAACTCTCTCTGTAAATGTCGTTCTCCTCGTCTCTGGGTTGTTTGCTTATGAGTTTTATGCGATATATTTTACCATTGTGTATGGCAAATTTAAGCTCGTTGAAGGAATCGATTTCGCTCGATTCTTCTTCTAACCTGACAAGAAACTTACTTCCAACTTTGTTGCTGATAGCAAATTGATAAAGTGCAGGCTGTGCCGATTGTGTTTCGGCTTCGCTTAATTCAGTCGTTTGTTCAGTTGTCTGTTCCTTACTGTTTGTTTGTCCTCCTCCGCAGCTCAATAGCGCAAACAGTGGAAGAAATATCAAAAATTTTATCATTTTTGGGGTTTATGGATATTATTTACACAAATTACTATTGAATACCTGGCATTTTAGAAGCATATTTTATTATACCACTTGGAATAATGGTCATTACAGGACATTTTGCAGCATTAACAATATCTGCTGCAAATGAACCTAATAGAAATCCTATTATTTCAGGCTGCTGATGCGTGGTTAACAATATCATACCTGGATTTTTTTCTGAGTAATTCAACATTTTCTGCTTTCGGGATTTTCCACTGTACTGGATAACTTCGCCTGTACATGCCATTTCTCTTGAGGCAATATACTCTACCACCAATGCCATTTGATTTTTCAAATTAGTTATTACTCGCTCATCGGAAGTTGAGACAACCGAAACGGCTTTTATAGTTGAGCCTAACAGTTGGGCTACTCTAATGGCAAGAGGAACTTTCTCTCGCGTCTCTTTTGCTAAATCTAATGGAAGAATTAAATTGCTAAAATTATCTGTTTCACTGCCTACTTTAACTGTAATTACAGGAATATCAGATTCTGCCACAACTCTAAGAGCATTACTACCAATTATTTTCTTTTTTATATTACTGGAGGCAGTCGTTCCCATGACGATACTGTCGGCTTCTATTTTTTTGGATATTGATAAAATGGTATCGCAAAGTTTTCCAAATTCCACGAGTGTCGAAAACTGCTCTGCTTTAATTTTTTCGACTTTAGAGAGCAATTTAAGTTTTTCATGGATTTTTTTAACATACATCTTTTTTTCACTGTCATCAAAAATATTCCATGGTGGGATATTTTCTCTAACCACGTGCAATGCGATAATTTTAACATTTCTGCCTTGTGCAATATATTTTGCCTGTCTTAGTCCAGAAAAGGATTGATCGGAAAAATCGATCGGAACTAATATTTTAATAGTGGATTGATTCATTTTTTTTATTAGCTTTGAGATTTATTTCTACAAATCTACAAAATTATGAAACAAATACAACAATCTGAATTAATTTTAAATCCTGACGGGAGCATTTACCATCTAAATCTTTTGCCCGAAGATATTTCTGATTTAATAATTCTCGTAGGCGACCAAGATAGAGTGCCTGCTGTTTCTCATTTTTTCGATACTATTGAAGTGAAAAAACAGAATCGTGAATTTAGAACACACACAGGGACATACAAAAAACGCCGAATATCTGTAGTTTCGACAGGAATAGGCACTGATAATATTGACATAATAATCAACGAGTTAGACGCTTTGGTTAACATCAACCTAAAAACAAGAGAGGTAAAATCCGAGCACAAGACTCTCAATTTTATCAGAATTGGAACTTCGGGTGCACTACAGCCTGATATACCTGTAAACACTCCTGTTGCTGCCGCCATTGGGTGCGGTTTCGACGGTTTATTAAATTTTTATGCCGATAGAAATAAAGTTAGTTCACTTACATTAGAAAATGCTTTCTTAGAGCATATGAAGTGGAATAGGCTGTTAGCGACGCCTTATTTTGTTGAAGCATCTGATTATCTTCTCGATAAAGTTGCTTTCGACATGGTTCAAGGCATAACTATTTCAGCGCCTGGCTTCTATGGACCTCAAGGACGTGTCTTGCGGCTTCCGATTGCAGACAGTAATATTAATGACAAAATAGCCTCTTTTTCATGCGATTCTAACAAAATCACAAATTACGAAATGGAGTGCAGCGCTATTTATGGCTTATCTAAATTGCTAAACCACAATGCGTTGACAATTTGCAACATCATTGCAAACCGACAACGAGGCGAGTATAGCTCTGATTATAAACAACATATCGTTAAATTGATAAAAACGGTACTTGACAGATTTACAGCATAGTGCATCATATAACAAAGCAATGGACTTTGACACAATTTTTGATGTTATTAATTCAATGCAATAATTTTACCTATAGTTTTAATTAAAAACAGAATCTGACATCTTGCCTATGTGTAAATTCTCTATTTCTTGAACTATTTATGGTTGTTAATATATTAACACAAAGAAAGTAGTCGTTTTGGCGTTAATTAAGTGAAAATTAAGAGTATGGTATCACGCAAAGTATGGTATAGGAAATATAAATCAACAATTCTCCAATTTGTACTTGTTGCGATTACAACAAGCGTAATTTTTGTTTTACTTCCCAGTGAACGTTCGTTTAGATACGAGTTTAGAGAAGGTGCTCCTTGGTTTGACGAAGATTTAATTGCACCGTTTAATTTTCCGATATATAAAACTGAAGCCGAATTAGCAAGAGAGAGAGATAGTTTAGATAAACATTATCCGCTGTTTTTCAGTATCGACACTATAAAAATAACAAGTTCTATTAGGGTTTTACATAATCAAATTCATAAGGCGTTGCGTTTAATCAAAAACCAGAGACTTGCTGATGTTCCCGAAGATATTGATTCTGTGATTAATCTTTTAGTAACAAATTTTCAGTTATATCTAATAAACGGAGTAACCGACACCGCTTTTACAGGAGACAACTTGAACAGGAGTGTTATAATTATGAATAACAATCTTGCAAGTGAATACTTAGGCAAAGAGGTGCCACGAAAGAGACTTGGAACGTTCCAGTTTAAAAAAATGGCTCAGAGTGTCTGTGGTACTAAACCTTGGGTAGAGACGATGACAAGACTGATTCCCCAATCATTAACTCAAGTATCTTCGGTTGACTTCGACTCTGTTCTCACTAAAATGAACCTACAACGAATGCAAGAGGAGATGTCACTTTCTCGTGGCATGGTACAAAAAGGACAACGCATTGTTAGCAGAGGAGACGTTATTACCCAAAAAGAGTTTATTGTTTTAGAATCACTGAAAGCCGAATATAAAAGTCGAGGAAGGCAGGATTCTACTCAAATATGGCTTTTTGTCGGTCGTTTTTTAACTTCACTAATTTCTGCACTACTGCTAATATCTTTTATGGTTTATTTTAGAAAAGAGCTTCTGCAGTATAATTCAAAATTAGTATTTGTTGTTTTCTTATCTCTTATTTCACTTACTGTTGCACACTTTATTTCCAAAAGTGAAAGCATTGATATTTATCTTATTCCATTTGCTGTTATTCCTATTATCATAAGGGTGTTTTTTGATGCTCGCTTCGCAATATTCATCTATTCAGCTCTCACTGTCATAACAGGTTTGTTTTTACCAAATCCTTACGAGTTTGTATTTACACAGTTTATTGTTGGAATTGTTGCTGTTTTTTCTCTTAAATCTATTTACAAACGAAGTCAAATTTTTTCTGCTGCATTCGCTGTTTTTGCAGCTTATTCATTGATTTACATATCAATGTCGCTAATGCAAGACGGCGATTTGTCAAAAATTGATTGGATAAGGTTTGCATGGTTTGGCGGAAATTCTCTTCTGGTTTTATGGAGTTATCCTCTAATATACCTGTTTGAAAAAATATTTGGATTTTTGTCAGACGTTACTTTAGTCGAGCTTTCAGAATCGAACAATCCTTTACTTAGAAAATTTAACGAGTTGGCTCCCGGCACTTTCCAACACTCATTACAAGTTGCTAATTTGGCAGAAAGCGTTATCCTAAAAATTGGAGGAAACCCTTTGCTTGCAAGAACAGGCGCAATGTACCACGATATTGGCAAAATGCACATGCCACAATATTTTATTGAAAATCAGTTTAGTGGATATAACCCGCACTCTAAACTTTCATTTGAAGAGAGTGCAAAAATTATTATTTCACATGTTGAAAAGGGTGTCGAGACAGCGAAAAAAAACAATCTGCCAAAACCAATTATCGATTTTATTAAAACTCATCACGGTGACGGCATTGTACAATACTTTTATCGTTCACAACTAAACCTTAAGCCTGACGAAAAAACAGATGTTAAAAAATTTCAGTATCAAGGTCCAACACCTTCATCTAAAGAGATGGCAGTTGTGATGTTAGCCGATTCGGTTGAAGCTGCAAGCAGAAGCCTTAAGGCTGTTACCGAAGAGTCGGTAGATGAGTTGATTGAGAAAACTGTAAACGGCATAATAAATGCAAAACAGCTACGACACGCAGATATTACGTTTAATGACATCACTTTAGCTAAAGAGATTTTTAAAAATAAACTGTTTAATATTTACCACGCCAGAATCGAATATCCCGAAAATATACAGGAACAACACGACAATTAGGCTTTGGCGTGCCTTTTGTTGTTAGTTACTACATATTTTGTTAGTTACTAAATATCTTAGCACATGACAAAAAAACAATTAATGATGCGTTGAACGTGATGGTGTGTGTGATTTGGGTGTATAGACACAATGCATGTGTCTGAATATTGAAAACATAACCTGCGTGAATAATGCGACATACTCGGTCGCTGAGCTTGTCGAAGCGACCTTTCATTATAGGTTGCCTATGACTTTGGCTTCGACGGTTATTGAGCTTGTCGAAATATAAACTCAGCCGACGTATCACAGTCACTGAACCTGTCGAAGAGTGGTCTTTGAGCGGAGTATTGAGGCTCTGCTCGATTAGCGAGTAAAACTATTTGTTATATGTTTCTCAAACCCCTCATTTACAATAACATACAAATAATTTTAAATTTTTGTCATGTACTTAGATATTTTAATTTAATTTATGCAATCCTGCTTAATCTGTGTGTTCCGTATTCCAATTATTAATTGTCCATTGGCATGTGGTTCTTTTTAATTATTTTTGACACCTCAAAAACAGATATTGTGATATTATTTAGTTCGATAGATGATTTTGATCTTGGTTCATGTGCCGTGTCAGTGGGAGCATTTGACGGCGTTCATATTGGACACGTTTCAGTATTAAACTATTTGTTTGAGTTAGCACAAAGGAGTAATTTGCCATCTGTGGTTCTAACTTTTAAAAATCATCCGCAGCTTTTTTTTAAAATGCGTACAGACTTTAGGTTGTTAACTACACTTGATGAAAAAATAGAGTTGATAAAAGAGAAGACTAATGTTGATGCTATTGTTCAAATCCCCTTCGACGCCAATATATCGACATTGAAATATAACGATTTTGTTGACAAGATTCTTAAAACAAGGCTAAGAGCAGAAAAAATAGTTATGGGCTACAATCATCGCTTTGGTGTGGGTGGAGAGGGAACTTTTGAAAAAGTGAAAGCATTTGCTGAAAAAAAATCAATTGAGGTTTACAATGCTCCAGAGCTTTATCCCGGAGAACATCTTAGTAGTTCAAGGATTAGAAAGCTACTTTTCGAAGGTAATGTTTCTCATTCAGCCAAGCTCTTAGGATATAATTATGGTTTTACAGCAAACGTTATTTATGGTCAACAGTTAGGTAGGAAGATAGGGTTCCCAACTGTTAATTTGCAGCCATTATCAATAGATAAGCTACTACCATTACAAGGTGTTTATATTGTTAAGATTTTGATTGGCAATCAAATAAAACATGGAATTTTAAATTACGGAGTAAGACCAACTATTAATAATATATCTCAACCAACCATTGAAGTACATATTTTTGATTTTAGTGACGTTTTGTACGATAAAACAATAAGGGTGGAGTTTTTGGAACGACTTCGCAGTGAAATGAAGTTTAATTCTATTGACGAACTAAGATCACAAATAAAAAGAGATAAGGAGAAAGCTGAGAATTATTTGAAATCTGTAGAAGACAAATAGCAATTAACAATGTGTAATCAACAATTGAGGTACAAAGTGAATGTTGGTTGGTGAATGGTACAAGCAATTAAAAAATTGCTAATTGTTCATTGCATTTTGCTCGCTTCAACATTTCGACATTTCGACTACGCTCAATGCACCGCTTCACTCAATGCAAACATTGCTAATTGCTAATTGCAGTGCATTGCATCTAATTTGCAGATTCTCGAACTCAGATTCAATCCTTATTTTATCGTTTTTAACAATAGCTTTATCTAATTTTTCCAACAACTTATTTAATTTATCATCAGCTATATAGTAAAGGTTGCTTTTAATAAATGTCAGTATTGTTTTCATCTCTTGCTTAGATTCCTCTTTTATGGCATATTTTAGTTTAAACAAGTGTTCGCTTAGTTCGTGATTAATAAAGTTTAACGTTTCCTGAATATTTGTTTTATTGTCGCCAGCAAAAACGTTTTGTAATATTGTGTCATTATCAGTGGTTTCAATGCTTTCAGTTGCGTTGGAGCCTGCATTATGATTATCATAAAGTGAAATCAATTTTTGTGGATCTAATGGACTAAAAATATAATCATCAAAACCGCTATATTCAGCTGAAATTTCTTTTTCCACATTTTTATCACTAACGGTACCAATTAAAAGTTTTGGGGCATTATCAGAGCTTAATTTTGTTTTTATAAAATTCGGGAAGCCCTGATTTTCAGCAGTATGCATTAGTACATCGATAAATGCTATATCGTATCTGTTTTTTTTCAATAAAAGTTCCGCTTTCTCACCGCTATCAGCACAGTCAAAAATAGTGTTTGGGTTGTGAGCGTTTAGTATGTTTGAAATGGTAGTTGTCTTTTCTTGGTTTTCGTTAGCTATTAGAACATTATAAAATTTGGTACTAATAACTGACTTGTTAATTTGTTTTGTATGGTCTGCAACTTTTTTTAATTCAATTGGAATATTGATATTAAAAGTTGTTCCCTCGTTTTTGTGGGTATCAATGTTAAGTGTACCACCAAAAAGTTCTGCCAAGCGATGAGCAATGTTTATTTCAAGATTAACATCCGATAGGTCTGACTGCAATGAAGTGTTAAAATCTGAAATAGAAGTAGATAATACATCTTCATCAATTCCGTATCCGCTGAATGTTATGGAAATTTGCAATTTGTCCTCTTTTATTATAAAAAAGTAACATTCAACTGAGTCTCCTGAAAAGGAGTTTTTAATAGCATTATCAATAAGGATTGTACATATTTGTATTATACGAATTTGGTCGGAGATGATTATTTTATCGTGTCCGTGCTTGCATTCAACTTTAAATGTAACATTTTTCTCGGCAGCTTTTTGTTCGTAACTATTTTGCAAAAACCTAACAATATTTTCAATTGTAAATGGAAGTTTTTCCAAACTTAGTATTCCCGCATTAAACTTTGTGTAGGTTATTAAGTTGTTTAACAAGGACAATAGGTTATCAGATGAATGTTTTACTTGCTCTAAGTAATATTGCTGGCTATCATCAATTTGAGATGTTAAAAGTTGGTTGGAAAAAGCGCTAATTACGTTTAAAGGGGTTTTCAAATCATTTGCAACATTAGAAAGGAAAAGTTCTTTAATTTCTGATATTTTTTTTACGCTATCGTACATTACCGACAACTGGCTGTTTTTTTGTTCGATAACTTTATTTTTCAGGGTCAAGGTATTATTCAAATTCTTGCTTTGTCTGTATAGTTTTAGTAATGAATGGCCGGCGAAAATTACAATTGCTATGAACACAACAGCAGCAATTAGCATAATGTTTCGGGATCTGATATCTTTTAAATGGCTCTCTAATTTGAGGTCTTGCAAAGCTTTTTCGGTGTTTAATCGCGATATCTCCTGGTCTTTTTTATCTGTCTCGTACTCTTCTTTAAGTTTGGCTACTTGTTGTATGTTTGTTTCGCTGACTAAAGAATCATGTATTAGGGTGTATTCTTTATAACATTTTAGTGCGTTTTTATAATCACCTGATTTTTCATACGTGGATGACAAACCTTTTAGCGCCGCAGATATTTGTACTGGTGTATTTATTTCACGCGACATTTGCAAAGCTTGTTGTTGTACGTAAATAGCTTTATCATAGTTTTTTAAAGCAGAATAACATGCGCCTATTCTGTTTAGAGAAGCGGATTGTCCGCTAATATCGCCTATTGCAAGTTGTATGTCATAAGATTTCTTATAATGGTAAAGCGCTCTTTCGTAGTCTTGTCTTTTTTCAAAATATATCTCTCCAACATTATAATATAACATTGTTTGCCCTCGCAAATTATTCAGTTCTCGATATATAACGAGAGCATGTTTGAAATTATCAAGTACACGGTCATAATTTTCTAAATAGTAGTGTGCTACGCCAATATTGTTATACAATAGAGCTTCGCCTTGTTTGTCGTTAATCTCCTTTTTCAGTTCAAGGGCTATTTCGTAGTACCTAATGGCTTCTTTAAGTTGTTTTTGCCGATAAAGCAGTAAACCAATGTTGGTGTATGCAGTTGAAAGTTCCCTTTTGTTTCCTATGCTGTCGGCTAATCTTAAATGACGAAAAAGATATTCGCCTGCTTTTTTATAGTCGCCTCTATCTTGATAAAGTAAACCTAAATCATTTAAACATGAGCTTACTCCTTTTAAAATTTTTGCCGTTGAAAATGTTTTTAAAGCCCTATTATACAATGTTTCTGCGCTATCGTATAGATTTCGCATATGGTATATGGTGCCGTCTAATCTTTGGGCTTTTCCAAGTCTATAGAAATTATTCTCTGTTGATAAACTATAAAGCTCTTTGAGATAAAATTTCGCAGAATCGATGTTAACATTGCGATAATAGACTACTATATCACTTAGGGCTTCGAATTTTGCACTATCATTTCCTTGTTTATAAACTGCACGTAAACTGTCGATTTCGTTGCCTGAAACAGAACTGATTGTTAACAAGAAAAAGTAACCAACGAGTAATGTAAAACGATACAATTGTAAAATAGGTTTCATCTTGGTAATTTATATGTTTTTGCGAAAGATGTAGAAACATAAAGCGTACCACAAAATAAAATTAGAAATTAGAAATTAGAAAGAAAAGGTGCAAGCATTGTTAATTGTTAATTGTTAATTGCAGTGCATTGCATATATTTTGCAAATTTTCAAATTCAGATTCAATCCTCATTTTGTCGTTTTTAGCAATAGCTTTTTCTAAATTTGTTATCGACTTATTTAATTCAGTGTCATCTATGTAGTAAAGGTTGCTTTTGATAAACGACAGTGTTGTTCTCATCTCTTTATTAGACTCTTCTTTCATCGCAAATTTTAGTTTAAACAGGTGTGGATTAAGTTCGTGATTAATAAAGTCTAATGTTTTCTGAATTTCTTCTTTATTATTGCCAACAAAAACAGTTTGTAACAGTGTTCTAACATCGGCTGCTTCCAGATCTTTTCTGGTTTTAGAAACTGTTTTCATATTTTCATAAAATGAGATCAATTTTTGTGGATCAAACGGACTAAATAAATAGTCATCAAAACCGCTAAATTCAGTAGAAATCTCTTTTTTAAAATTTGTGTTATTAACAGTGCCAATTAAAAGTTTTGGGACATTGTTAGAGCTTAATTTTGTTCTTATAAAATCTGAGAAGTCTTGATTTTCAGCAGTGTGCATTGATGCGTCTATAAACACTATATCGTATCTGTTTTTTTTCAATAAAAGTTCTGCTTTTTCTCCGCTATCCGCACTGTCAAAAATAATGTTTTGGTCGTAAGCATTTAATACGTTCAGAATGGTAGTTATCTTTTCGTAGCTTTCATTAATAATTAGTACATTATAAAATTCAGTGTTAACAACAAATTTGTCAAACTTTGTTGTTAAATCAGTTTGTTCTTTTAATTCAATTGGAATATTAATACTGAAAGTCGTTCCTTTGTTTTCTTGAGAATCTATATTAAATGTACCACCAAAAAGTTCCACTAAGTAACGAGCTATATTTATTTCAAGATTAAAATCCGATTGATTTGACTGTGCCAAAGCGTTAAAGTCTGAAAGTGAGGTAGATAATAAATCTTCATTAATACCATATCCGCTCTCTTTAACGATAATTTGCAATGTGTCGTCTTTTATTATGAAAAAGTAACATTCGATAGTGTCTCCTGAAAAGGAGTTTTTAATGGCATTATCGATAAGAATGGTGCATATTTGTATTATACGAATTTGGTCGGAGATGATTATTTTATCGTTCCCATATTTGCATTCAACTTTAAATGTAATGTTTTTCTCTACAATTTTTTGTTCGTAACTATTTTGCAAAAACCTGACAATATTTTCAATTAAAAATGGTAGTTTTTCTATATTGAGAATTCCTGCGTTAAATTTATTGTAAGTTATTAAGTTGTTTAATAGAGCCAATAAGTCATCTGATGAATATCTAACTTGCTCTAAATAATATCGTTGATTATCATCAATTTGAGATGATAAAAGTTGAGTCGAAAAGGTGTTAATTACGTTTAAAGGAGTTTTTAAATCATTAGCGACATTAGAGAGGAAAAGTTCTTTAATCCCTGATATTTTTTTAACGCTATCATACGTTACAGACAGTTGACTGTTCTTTTGTTCTATAATGTTGTTTTTCGTAGTTAAAGCATCATTCAAACTATTACTTTGTCTATATAACCTTAGTAATAAGTAGCCTGCAAAAGTTGTGATTGCCATAAATATGGCAGCAACAATTAACAAAATGTTACGAGATCTGATATCTTTCAACCGGCTCTCTAACTCAAGTCTTTGCAACGATTTTTCACTATTTAATAGCGATATTTCTTGGTCCTTTTTGCTTGTCTCGTACTCTTCTTTAAGTTTAGCTATTTGTTGTAAGTTTGTTAGACTAACTAACGAATCTTGTATTAAAGAGAATTCCTTATAATTTTTTAAAGCATTTTTAAAATCTCCAATTTTTTCAAAAGTCGAAGATAAGTCGTGCAGTACAAAAGATATTTGTACTGGTGTGTTTATTTCGCGCAACATTTGTAAAGCTTGTTGCTGCACGCGAATTGCTTCCTCATAGTTTTTTAAAGCAGAATAACATGCGCCCATTCTGTTAAGTGAAGAGGCTTGTCCATTAATATCACCTATCGCTTGTTCTATGTCATAAGATTTTTTGTAATGGTAAAGTGCACTTCTATAGTCTTGTTTTGCTTCAAAATATATCTCCCCAATATTATAATATGGCATCGCCTGTCCCCGTAAATCGTTAAGTTCTTGATATATAGCGAGAGCGTGTTTGAAATTATCAAGTACATTGTCATAATTTTTTAAATAATAGTGTGTTATCCCAATATTGTTATACAATAGAGCCTCACCTCGTTTATCGTTAAGCTCCTTTTTTAAAGCAAGTGATATATTGTAGTATTTTAGAGCTTCTTCATATTGTTCTTGCTGGTGCAGTAGTAAGCCAATGTTAGTGTGTGCAGTTGAAAGTTCTTTTTTATTTCCTAAGCTATCAGCCAATCTTAAATGACGAAAAAGATATTCACCTGCTTTTTTATAATTGCCTCGATCTTGGAAAAGCGCCCCTAAATTGTTCAGACATGAACTTATTCCTCTTGCGTATTTTGCTGCTGAGAAAGTTTTTAAAGCAGTATTATACAACATTTCTGCACTGTCGTACAAGTTTTGCAGATGATAAATAGAGCCATCTAACAATTGGCAACTCCCGAGTCTAAAAAAATTGTTGTCGGTTGATAAACCATAAAGTGTTTTAAGATATAATTTTGCGGAATCGATGTCAACATTGCGATAGTAAACCACCATATCACTTAGAGCCTCGAATTTAACACTATCGTCTCCTTGTGTATAAGCTGTACGCAAACTGTCGATTTTGTTGCCTGAAACAGAACTAATTGTCAAAAACAAGAAGTAACCAACGAGTAACGTAAAACGATATAATTGCAAAATAGGCTTCATTTTTAATAAATTATTTTTTCGTAAAAAGCACATAATACCATTGCTAATTGATAATTGCTCATTGTTCACTTCGACACATTTCGACATTTCGACATTTCGACTACGCTCAATGCACCGCTTCGCTCAATGCAACGTTTCACTCAGAGCAAGCATTGTTAATTGCTAATTGCAGTGCATTGCATCTATTTTGCAAACTTTCAAATTCAGATTCAATCTTTATTGTGTCGTTTTTAGCAATAGCTATTTCTAAATTTGTTATCGACTTATTTAATTCAGGGTCATCTATGTAGTAAAGGTTGCTTTTGATAAACGACAGTGTTGTTTTCATCTCTTGTTTAGACTCTTCTTTCATCGCAAATTTTAGCTTAAACAGGTGTGGATTAAGTTCATGATTAATAAAGTCTAATGTTTTCTGAATTTCTTCTTTATTGTTGCCAGCAAAAACAGTTTGCAACAATGTTCTATCGTCTATAGTTTCTGTTCCTTCGCTTGTTTCAGAAACTGTTTTTACATTTTCATAAAATGAGATCAATTTTTGTGGATTAAACGGACTAAATATATAATCATCAAAACCGCTATATTCAGTATAAATCTCCTTTTCTAAATTTGTGTTATTAACAGTACCAATTAAAAGTTTTGGTGTATTGTCAGAACTTAATTTTGTTTTTATAAAATCAGGAAAGCTTTGATTTTCAGTAGTGTGCATTAATGCATCGATAAACACTATATCGTATCTGTTTTTTTGTAATAAAAGCTCTGCTTTTTCTTCGCTATCTGCGCAGTCAATAATAATGTTTTGGTCATGAGCATTTAATACATTCAAAATGGTAGTTGTCTTTTCGTAGCTTTCATTAACGATTAGAATATTATAAAACTTGGCGCTAACAGCTAATTTATTAAACTGTGTTGTTGTTAAATCAGTAGGTTTTTTTAATTCAATTGGAATATTAATACTGAAAGTCGTTCCTTTGTTTTCGTGAGAATCTATATTAAGTGTACCACCAAAGAGTTCTACTAAGTTACGAGCTATATTAATTTCGAGACTAATATCTGATTGCTCTGACTGTACTGAAGCATTAAAGTCTGAAAGAGAGGCTGATAATATATCTTCACTGATGCGATATCCGCTGTTTATTACAGTAATTTGCAATGTGTCGTTCTTTATTACAAAAAAATAACATTCAATAGAGTCTCCTGAAAAGGAGTTTTTAATGGCATTATCAATAAGAATGATACATATTTGTATTATACGAATCTGGTCGGAGATGATTATTTTATCGTTCCCGTATTTGCATTCAACTTTAAATTTAATGTTTTTCTCTACAGCTTTTTGTTCGTAACTATTTTGCAAAAACCTAACAATATTTTCAATTAAAAATGGTAGTTTTTCTATATTGAGAACTCCTGCGTTAAATTTATTGTAAGTTATTAAGTTGTTTAATAGAGCCAATAAGTCATCTGATGAATGTCTGATTTGCTCTAAAAAATATCGTTGATTATCATCAATTTGAGATGATAAAAGTTGAGTCGAAAAAGTGTTAATTACGTTTAAAGGAGTTTTTAAATCATTGGCAACATTTGACAGGAAAAGCTCTTTGGTCTCTGATGTTTTTTTAATGCTATCATACATTACAGATAATTGACTGTTCTTTTTTTCTATAATGCTGTTTTTTACAGCTAAAGAATCATTCAAATTTTTACTTTGTTTATATAGTTTTAGCAGCGAATAGCCTGCAAATGTTATAATCACCATGAATATAGCTGCAACAATTAATAAAGCGTTTCGAGATCTTATGTCTTTTAAATGGCTCTCTAACTCAAGTTTTTGCAACGATCTCTCATTGCTTAATTGCAATATTTCTTGGTCTTTTTTATCAGATTCGTACTGCTCTTTTAATAAGGCTATTTGTTGTACGTTTGTCTTACTAACTAAAGAATCGTGTATTAAAGTGTACTCTTTATAATAGTCTAATGCCTTTTTATAACTACCAATTTTTTCGTATGTCGCTGACAAGTCTTTTAGTACCGTAGATACTTGTGTTGGTGTGTTTATTTCGCGTAACATGCTCAAAGCCTGTTGTTGTATGCGGATGGCTTCCTTATAGTTTTTTAAAGCGGAGTAACATGCGCCCATTCTGCTAAGAGATGAAGCTTGTCCATTAATATCATTTATTGCAAGCTCTATATCATAAGATTTTTTGTAATAGTAAAGCGCTTTTTCATAATCTCGTTTTTCCTCAAAATATATCTCTCCAATGTTAAAATATGGCATTGCTTGTCCTCGTAAATCATTCAATTCGCGAAATATAGCAAGAGCACGTTTGAAATTATCAAGCACATTATCATAATTTTCCAAGCAGTAGTAAATTATACCAATATTGTTATACAGTAGAGCCTCTCCTTGTTTGTCGTTAAGCTCTTTCTTTATTGCAAGGGCTATATTGTAATACTTTAAAGCTTCATCATATTGTTCTTGGTCTTGTAATAACAAACCAATGTTTATGTGTGCTCTTGAAAGCTCTTTTTTGTCTTTCAAGCTGTCTGCTATTCTTAAATGGCGAAAATGATATTCGCCTGCTTTTTTATAATCGCCTTGTTCTCGAGAAAGTACACCTAAATTATTTAAACAGGAGCAAATTCCTTTCGGGTATTTTGCGATCGAAAAAGTTTTTAAAGCCATATTATATAGCATTTCGGCGCTATCGTACAAATTTTGTCGGTGATAAATAGAGCCGTCTAACAATTGGCTATTTCCAAGTCTATAAAAATTATTACCACTTGATAAACTGTAAAGTTCTTTGAGATAAAATTTTGCAGAATCAATGTCCACATTGCGATAATATACTATAATACCGTTTAACGCATCGAAACTTACACTATCGTCTCCATGTAGGTACGCTGTACGTAAACTATCGAGCTCATTGTTCATAGCATAACCAATTGGTAGCGTAAAGAAGCAACCGATGAGAAGCGTAAAACGATATAATCGCAAAATGAGTTTCATTTTTAGTAAATTAAATATTTTGCCAAGAGCGTACAAAGGTTAAGCAGACTACAAATATAGTTAACTTTTGCAATCATTTATTGAGTTAAAAGTTAAAAGTTAAAAGTTAAAAGTTAAAAGCAATTAGCAATACTTGCACTTAGCGAAGTGTTTCGATGGTTGTTGAGCTTGTCGAAATACAGGCTCAATAACCATTGAAATACTCCACTCGGCGCACCGCCGACTTTCTCCTTGCACCACGCAACTTGTACCCTGTATCCTCTATCGCCAAATTTTCACAGTTTTGGGTTTAAAACAAAAAGAGTCTAGTTTTATTACCAAGACCCTTTTTGATAGTTTGTTTAACTAAGACTTTAAATCTCCATAAAAGGCATTTTAAATGTGTTAGCCGGGATATAAGTTTCCTTAATAGCACGTGGGCTTACCCATCTTAAAAGATTTGTGCTTGCTCCGGCTTTGTCGTTGGTTCCTGAAGCTCGTGAGCCTCCAAATGGTTGCAATCCGACAACTGCACCCGATGGCTTGTCATTAATATAGAAGTTACCCGCAGCATAGCGAAGAGTATTGTATGCTTTAACAACTGCATAACGGTCGTTTGCAAAAACAGCTCCTGTTAAGCCATATATTGATGTCTTGTTGCAAAGCTCTAATGTTTGTTCATACTCTTTGTCATCGTAAACATATATTGTGACAACTGGTCCGAATATCTCTTCTTGCATTGTTTTAAAATATGGGTCGGTTGTTTCGATAATTGTTGGTTGAACGAAGTATCCAACAGATTTATCGCCAGTACCTCCTGTAATAATTTTACAGCTTGACGATTTTTTCGCAAAGTCGATATAGCTCATTATATTGTCGAATGATTTTTCGTCAATAACAGCATTCATAAAATTGCTAAAATCGGTTACATCTCCAACCTTAATCTCTGCAATTTGCTCTTGAAGTTTTTGTTTTACTTCTGCCCACATTGATTTAGGTATGTAAACACGAGATGTTGCTGAACATTTCTGTCCCTGATACTCAAATCCTCCTGCGATAATGGCTGTAGCAACTTCTTGTGGATCAGCAGAATTGTGAACAAAAATAAAATCTTTTCCTCCTGTTTCGCCAACAAGTTTGGGATATGAGGTATAGTTTTCAATATTTTGTCCGACAGCTTTCCACAATTGATTGAATGTGCCATTCGAGCCTGTAAAGTGTATTCCTGCTAAATCTTTATGTTTGGTAATAACATCACCAATTAATGATCCGCGAGCAGGAACAAAGTTAATTACACCGCTGGGTACTCCTGCCTCTTGGAAAATTTTCATCATAAAATAATTTGAAAATAGAGCAGTGCTTGCTGGCTTCCAAATAGTAGCATTACCCATTAAAACCGGAGAACCGTTCAAGTTCGATGCTATTGATGTAAAATTAAACGGGGTAACCGCAAAAACAAAACCTTCCAATGGGCGATACTCTAATCTGTTTAGTTGGGTTTCTAACGATTTAGGTTGACCTGCATATATTTGAGATGCAAAGTGTGCATTATATCTCAGAAAATCAATATTTTCGCAAGTAGCGTCAATTTCAGCTTGGTACGGATTTTTACTCTGTCCTAACATGGTTGCTGCTAACATTAAACTTCGATGTTTTTTTGAAAGAAGTTCGGCTACTTTTAACATTATAGAAGAGCGTTCAACCCATGAAAGATTTTCCCAATCCTTTTTAGCTTTTAGCGCTTCGTCAATAGCTAAAGCAATCTCTTTTTCGCTTGCTTGGTGGCATTTTGCCAAAACATGTTTATGATTGTGTGGCATAACCACATCAATGGTTTTACCTGTACGAATCTCTTTACCGCCAATAATTAAAGGAATTTCAATTTGTCCTGATGATAGCCTTTTTAACTCTTCAACAAGCGCTGAGCGTTCTTTGCTATTTTTTGCAAATTGTTGTATTGGCTCGTTTTTTGGACTTTCGAATGTAAATAAAGCGTTGTTCATAGTGTTTTTTTTAAGAATTTTATGTTATTAAATTATGAAAATATAACTATTTGAAATTCAATAAAATAAATACTGAAAATCTTGAATATAACTAACATTCAGCACATTAGAATTATTTAAAGTATTTCTCAACTTATGTTGTACATCAGTTGAGACTATAAAAGTAGGAAATTTATAGCAGTTTTAAAAGAAATTGTTGAAAAACGTTTGAATTCAATATAACAATTATTAATTAATTTATTGAATATCAGGATATAGCGGTGTATCATAAGCAACTATAACTCTAACTCACTCAAGAAATTGTGGTTTTGTTCAAAAACAGTACCTATCACAACCAAATTAGCGCCTGCATCAAATACAGAATTTATCTGATTTACAGTGCGTAAACCGCCACCAACAATCAATGGAATATTTACTGCATCTCTAATCGCTCTAATAATTTCAATCGACACATGACAATTAGCGCCCGAACCAGCCTCTAAATAGAGCGCTTTTAGCCCAAGCATCTCTCCTGCAAGCGCTGTAGCAACGGCGATATCCGGCTTATCGTTGGGAATTGGCAAGGTGTTGCTCATATATCGCACCGAATTTATATTGCCACAATCAAATAACATATAGCCGATAGAGATTGTCTCTATTTCATATCTTTTTATTAAAGGGGCTGCCACAACATGCTGACCTATCAAATAATCGGGATTTCGCCCCGATATTAACGAAAGAAATAGAATTGCATCAACCTCCGGATTTATTTGCAACAAACTGCCAGGAAAAAGAACAGTTGGCAATCCGGAGAGCTCCTTAATTTGCTTTGTAATTTCTTTTGTTTCATTGAAAACTAAACTTCCACCAACAAAAACTGCCGAAAGTTTGTTTTTTATATCAGGCTCAGACAGAAGCTTAATCGAGTCAAAATCAACCTTATCTGGGTCAACTAAGAGAGCTATGTTTTTTTTACGTTCAAAAAGTTTGTTAAAAATCATGGCAAATATTTAAATTGTCAACAATCCAAACCATTTTGAAATTTCCAATTGTTTCTAAGTTCAGATTGTTAAGTAACACATTTTTTTTCAAAAATCGGCACGATATCACACCCGACTTAAAATCTTTTATCGACTCTATTTTTATATCACTCTTAAAATCAACCTCTCCACTACCATAAAGTTTAAAGACTGCCTCTTTTACGCACCACATAACTGTTAACTCCTCATCTGTTTGCGCAAAGCTAAGCTCACTGTCGGAAAAGACTCTGTGGGCTACTTTCGATACACGTGAACTAATCTCCTCAATATCAACAGCACATCTATGCTTTGACACAACAATAACCACCATCGAGCCTGAGTGTGAGATACTTATATGGTGCGATTTGATTTTGGGTCTGCCGTTTTCGTCATAACGAATTTCTTCATCAATACCGATAACATTTTGTAAAAGATATCTTACCACTACCCACTCTCTTCTGCGCCTTTCGTTATTTATATGTTGATAATAAGATTTATCGTTCGCCGAGAAGTTAGTCTTTTCAGTAAAAAATGATAGATCTTCGGTAACATTCCAAATAGCTATCGTAAAATGTTCAAGCTGACGTTTTGCGAATAGAGGCATATTAAACCAATTGTGATTTTATTAATTTCTTTTAACTTAGTTGCAAACTGATTAAAGGTTTGGGCTAAAGCCCATATACGTTACGATCTAATTCGCCCACGACTTAAAAGTCGTGGCTATTGATTTGAAAATCAGTCAATTAATTGTTATTATAGGCAACAACAAGGGTTTCCCTCCTACATCAATTCTTCGATAATCCATGTGCTCTATGTTCCAAAAATCCAAAATCCGAAATCCGTATTCCAAAATCCAAATAAATCTGTGTAAAATCCGTTTAATCTGTGTGCTCTGTGTTCCAAAAATCCAAAATCCAAAATCCGCTTTCATTGATTCCATTGTAAGGTTTTTAACATATGCTCAATATCATGTTTTGCAAAATCGATAATCGGAGCAAGAGAATCTTCATTTGGGCGACTTTTTATATAGAGCGAGCCCCGTAAAAAATGCTCTGTCGAATCGGTAACCACAAATTGTATATTTGAGGCAACATCTCCGCGTATGCGATACAAAATTCCGTAAACCTTGTTTTCGGGATAGAGTATTAAAAATTCATCAATCCCTGATGACTTTATGGTGTGCTTATATACGAAGTAGTGAACATCGTCGGTAAGCTGTTTAAGATTGTTTTTTACAGGCTTGTAACTGTAGTGAATCTCAATGCCATAATGAGGATATGTTAAATCGAACCAGTGTTCATTTTTTGGAGATTTCTTTTCGGTATAAAGCATGTATTCGGGCTTTTCAAAAGATAAAGAGCTATACGATACGGATTGATATATATGCTCGGGAAACTGAAAACGCAGATAGCCCATTGGGCGAGGTGTATATTTTTTACGACACGAAAACATTGATAATAAAGCCACAAGTAACACAACTGTCAATAATCGACCTATATTATTCCGAAATACAGTTTTTACCAACATAGCCTACTCAGATTGCTCAACTTTTACCTCTACCTTTTTAATCCTTCTACTATCAACCGACTCAATTTTAAACACGAAGTGTCCAATTTTAACGATATCGTATTGCTTAGGCATCTCTCCAGTTTCGTTTAGAATTAATCCTGCCAAAGTGTCGGCGTTAACATCGTTAAAGATATCTCCATCGCATCCAACTACGCGACAAAAATCGTTGATAGAGACTTTGCCATCAAACAAGTATGTGTTGTCGTTTACGCGAGTGTAGTTAGTTTCCAAATCGTCAAACTCGTCACTTATTTCACCAATAATCTCTTCAATAACATCTTCAAGCGTAACAATACCCGATGTTCCTCCATACTCATCGACAACAACTGCCATATGGATATGTTTTTCGCGCAACTCCTCAAGCAGGTCGTTCACTCGTTTGTTTTCTGGTACAAAATATGGCGGTCTAATCATCGATTGCCAACCGAAAGTCTCTGGCTTGTTCAAGTGTGGCAACAGGTCTTTTATATATAAAATTCCCTTAATATTATCGATAGAGTTGTGATAAATTGGTATTCTGGAATAGCCCGACCTCGTAATTATTTGTAGCAAGCTTTTAAAGTCAGTTTTTATATCAACCGTAATTATATCAACACGAGGAACCATTATTTCACTCGCCTCGATTGACGAAAACTCAACTATACCTTTCAGTATATCTTCCTCTTCAGTGGTAACATTCGATGTTAAGTCAATAGCCTCTGACAATTCATCAGCTGAAATTGATTCATTCTGTTTGACCCTCTTATCGATAATTGTACTTCCTTTTACTAAAAGAGCGCTAAATGGCTTCAAAATAGTGGAAACTACTGATATTGGAATAGCCATATTTTGAGCTACAAAACTACTTTTATTTGTGGCTATTACCTTTGGAACAATTTCACCAAAAAGTAAAATTATAAATGTTATTCCAACTATCTGTACAAGAAATCCCACTACGGGGTAATTGCTAAAATCAAAAACCTTATTCACCAAATAGGAGCCTAAAATTACTATTGCAATATTTACTAAGTTGTTGCTAATAAGAATAGTACCTAATAAACTTTTAGGTTTCTGAAGTAATTTTATCAGCGCCTCCGTTTTTCTTGATTTTTTCTTTTTTATCTGTTCGATATCCGAGGGCGCAAGGGAAAAAAAAGCAGCTTCAGACCCAGAAACTAAGCCTGACATCATTATTAATATCAACAAAACAAGAATACCAATAAAAAACTCTAAATTAAAACACCCTGCATTTATCAAACTCACTGCCTGCGGGTACGGTTCAATATCCAAAATAGTTCAATTTAGTTTAACAAGAAAGTGATTAATCCCCGAATAACTTTGAGACTAATCACTCAATAACAATTTTTAAAACGGAAGATCATCTCCAATATCCATAGAATCGACAACTTCGTCAGAACTGAACGAGTCCATAGAATCTTGAGGTCCCTGTTGCGACCTACTATCTACTCCTTGCGGGCGAGCCAACAACACTAATCGTTCAGTGATGATTTCGGTGATATATCTATCCTGACCTTGCGACTCATACTTACGGGTACGAATTTTTCCTTCAATCATAAGTTGCGTTCCTTTTTTAACATAATCTTCCACAACTTTTGCCAACCTGCCGCCTACTACAATATTGTGCCAATCGGTTCTCTCTTGTAGTGTTCCTGTTCTATCTCTGTATCTTTCGTTAGTTGCCAAAGAGAAATTAGCCACACTGTTGGTCTCGAAATGTCGGATATCGGGGTCTTTACCTACTCGCCCCAATAAAATAACTTTGTTTAGTGACATATTGCTTTCTATTTTTATAGTTAATAATTATACTTCTCAAAAATACACCATATTTTTGTATTATTTGATTAAAAAAGACAAAATAAATGTTTTTATACAAAAGTAAAAGGCATAATTCTGAAATTTAGCGCTAACTTCGGCTGAATATCATGTAACATTCATACTTTTGTATTAATCGTTTGTGCTAATTGCTTAAATAACGATAGCATTAACAATAATATACAGTTATACAGATAGTTAAACCAGCATTTTATTAAATGTTTTGCGTGCGAATGATGTTAATTATAATTCACTGACATCTATTCGCACCATACGTTAAAAATTTCACTATCGAAACAGTCCCGATTAATACAAAAACTTGGTAATTTTGCAGTTAAATTAAAAAACAGTCTATTATGTCAGAACAGAAAAAAAGTAACCGATTGTTTGATGAATTCCCACCAGTAAGCCCCGAGGCTTGGAAAGAGAGAATAGTGGCTGACCTAAAAGGCGCCGATTTTGACAAAAAACTTGTTTGGAAAACTCGCGAAGGCATTAATGTTCAGCCTTTTTACACCGCACAAGACTTGTCAGGGTTAAGCCATTTGGATAACAATCCCGGAGAATTTCCTTACGTGCGTGGCAACAAAATCAGAGATAATGATTGGCATATTAGCCAAAATATCTGCGCTTGCGACGCCAAAAAAGCAAACAAAAAAGCTCTTGATGTCCTAAACAAAGGAGTAACATCTATCTGCTTCGAGTTCCACACAGACAAAACACCCACAGCTGCCGATATCGAAACGCTGATAGAGGGAATTTGTGTAGAAGCCATAGAGCTTAATTTTGCGGGAGTCGTTGGTATTATTGACTTCTCGGAAGCATTAATACAGGTTTTGAAGAAACATAAAATTGACTCTTTAAAACTTAACGGTTCAATAAATTATGACCCTATTGGCAGATTTACACTAAAAGGAAATTTCTGCACAACACAACAAGACGCATTTGCTAAATGCGAAAAGATAATCAAACAGTTTGCCTCGTACAATCAATTGAAAACCATTACTGTAAGTGGCATTCACTTTAGCAATGCCGGTGCAACAACAGTTCAAGAATTAGCTTTTTCATTGGCTGTAGGTAGCGAATATATTGCACAGATATCACAATTGGGATTAACCGCTACAGAAATCAACAATAAAATGAAATTCCATTTTGGTATCGGAGGAAATTATTTCTTTGAAATAGCAAAATTCCGTGCAGCACGTCTTCTATGGTCACAGATAATGCAAAAATATGGTGCAGCAAAAGCCGATTCTAAAATGCATATTCATGCACAAACATCAGAATGGAACAAAACAATTTACGACCCCCACACAAACGTCCTACGAACAACAACCGAAGCGATGTCGGCTGCGTTGGGTGGCGTACAATCAATGGTTATTGACCCATTCAACACTATTTATGAAGATTCAAACGAACTATCAGAAAGAATTGCTCGTAACCAACAAATTATCCTGAAAGAGGAGTCATATTTCGATAAAATAATTGACCCCGCGGCGGGCTCATATTACTTAGAAACTATCACACAACAAATTGCTGAAAAAGCGTGGAAACTTTTCGTTGAAATTGAGAACAAAGGTGGTTATTTGGCTGCATTCCGCGAGCAGTTTGTACAAAACATTCTAAATGAGAGCGCTAAGGCGCGCAGACAGGCTGTTGCCAACCGACAAGAAAATCTTCTCGGAACAAACCAGTTCCCAAATTTCACAGAACAAAAAGAACAAATAAATCCCGAAGCGCTAAAACCCACGGATTTAACAAAACCCGATGCAGAAGTTCCCGGAATCATTCGCTACAGAGGAGCGCAAGAGTTTGAGCAACTTCGTTACCGTACTGACGTGTATGCTAAGAAAAACAGACGACCTGTGGCATTTATGTTAACTTATGGTCCTGTTGCATTTAGCAATGCACGTTCACAATTCTCGCAAAACTTTTTTGCTGTAGCAGGATTTGCGGTAAAAGACAATCCCAACTTCGACACAATCGCCGATGGAGTTAAAGCTGCAAAAGAGGCGAATTCCGATATCGTTGTTCTTTGTAGCTCGGACGATGAGTATGCAACCATTGCTCCACAAGCATTAGAGTTATTGGATAAAAAAACCATTTTGGTGGTTGCAGGTTTTCCAAAAGATAGCGTTGAGGAGTTGAAATCGAAAGGTATTAATAACTTCATTCATGTACGCTCGAACGTACTTGAATCGCTTACAGGTTTCCAAAAGGAACTTGGAATTTTAAAATAACAAACTCTTAAAACTATAGTTATGAGACCAAAATTCACCGATATAGATTTTTCAAAAATAAAAGCCGAAAACCCAACAGGCAGAGCTTGGGAAGAGGCTCAACAGATTGCAAAAGACTGGATTACAGCCGAAAAGATTGCTGTAAAATCAGTATATAGCAAAGATGATTTAAAAGGCATGGAACATTTGAGCTACGCAGCAGGTATCCCTCCTTTTCTACGCGGACCATATTCTGCTATGTATGCCATGCGACCATGGACAATTCGCCAGTATGCAGGCTTCTCGACCGCCGAAGAGTCAAACGCATTCTATCGCCGCAACTTGGCATCGGGTCAAAAAGGACTTTCTGTTGCATTCGACCTTGCTACACACCGCGGCTACGACTCTGACCACCCAAGAGTTGTCGGAGATGTCGGTAAAGCAGGCGTTGCAATAGACTCAATCCTGGATATGAAGATTCTGTTCGACCAAATTCCATTGAATAAAATGTCTGTTTCAATGACCATGAACGGAGCTGTCTTGCCGATTATGGCGTTCTATATCGTCACAGCATTGGAACAAGGAGCAAAATTGGAAGAACTTGCAGGAACAATTCAAAACGATATTTTGAAGGAGTTCATGGTTCGTAATACTTACATTTACCCACCAGAATTCTCAATGCGCATCATCGCCGATATTTTCGAATATACAGCCAAGAATATGCCCAAGTTCAACAGTATCTCAATATCGGGATACCACATGCAAGAAGCCGGCGCAACCGCCGATATCGAAATGGCATACACCTTAGCAGACGGATTGGACTATCTACGCACAGGACTGAAAACAGGTATGTCTGTTGACCAATTTGCGCCACGTCTTTCGTTCTTCTGGGCTATAGGAATGAACCACTTCATGGAGATTGCAAAAATGCGCGCTGCACGTATGTTATGGGCAAAGATTGTGAAGATATTTGATCCACAAAACGTGAAATCAATGGCATTGCGTACACACTCGCAAACATCAGGTTGGTCATTGACCGAACAAGACCCGTTTAATAATATCACTCGTACTTGTATCGAAGCAATGGCAGCAGCTTTGGGACATACACAATCACTCCACACCAACGCATTGGACGAGGCTATTGCACTGCCAACCGACTTTAGCGCGCGTATTGCAAGAAACACTCAAATATATATACAAGACGAAACCCAAATTTGTCGCGTAGTTGACCCATGGGCTGGTTCGTATTATGTTGAGTCTCTTACAAAAGAGTTGGTTGACCGTGGCTGGGCTCTTATCGAGGAGATCGAGAGCATGGGCGGTATGGCAAAAGCGATTGAGACGGGAATACCCAAAATGCGTATCGAAGAAGCTGCAGCACGCAAACAGGCTCGTATCGACAGTGAAAAAGATACTATCGTGGGAGTAAACAAATATCGTTTAGAAAAAGAAGATCCAATCGATATTCTCGAGATAGATAACACTATGGTACGACTTGCACAAATAAATAGATTAAAAGAGTTACGTAAAAATAGAAACGAGCAAGAGGTTCAAGCCGCCTTAAACGCTATAACAAAATGTGTTGAAACGGGCGAAGGCAACTTGTTAGAGTTGTCGGTTATTGCTGCACAAAAACGTGCTTCGCTTGGCGAGATTTCTGACGCTTGTGAAAAAATTGTAGGGAGATATAAAGCTGTGATACGTTCAATATCAGGAGTATATGCTTCGGAGTCTAAAGAAGATGACGAATATGCACGCGCAAAGGCATTGTGCGAAGAGTTTGCTAAGAAAGAGGGTCGTCAACCACGTATAATGGTTGCTAAGCTCGGACAAGATGGTCACGACCGTGGTGCCAAAGTTGTAGCAACGGGCTATGCCGACATCGGTTTCGACGTTGACATAGGTCCACTATTCCAAACACCCGAAGAAGCCGCTAAAGATGCAGTCGATAATGATGTTCACGTTATTGGAGTATCATCGTTAGCCGCAGGTCACAAAACCTTAGTTCCGGCTGTTGTGAATGAGCTAAAACGCCTTGGACGTGAGGATATAATGGTAATTGTAGGCGGAGTTATTCCACATCAAGACTACGAAGATCTCTACAAAGCAGGCGCTATGGCTGTATTTGGTCCGGGAACACGTATCTCCGATGCAGCTATAAAAATTCTTGAGCTTTTAATGGCTGAATAATAATTTAGAAACACAAAAAATCAAAGCCAACTAAATCATATGATTTGGTTGGCTTTATTTGTAATCTAACGTTACTTCCTGTTAATGTATCAAGGCAAAAAGGGATATTTACACCCCTGTTAGTTTTCTAAAATAATCATAAATTATTACCATTGCAAGAGTGTCAAGTTCGCAATATCTTTTTAGAGACTCAATTGTTGAGTTTCTTTGACCATCGGGCATTTCGGCAAACTGTATTCTTGCAAATGCTGTCATTGCGGCTCCTCCGTCTGCGACAGTTTCACCGGAATCGTAGTCAGAAATAATAATATCGTTAAATACAGGACTTAATAATTTATATGGGTCTATAACTTGTCCATTATCATCAAGTTGACACCAAGTCATATTATCAGAAAAGTTTATACTTGTAACGTTTATTTTGCCTATCGGCTGTGAATATTTGTCTTTCACATAATCAGATTCCATTACTGCTGGCAAAACGGCTTTAATAGAGTTCGATCCTTTCATTCTTGGATGATAATAAAAATCCTTTACCAACTTCAGCATATCAACCATTGCTCGTTCCTCTCTATCGCCTGTTATTGATATAATAAACTTTTTTAACTCTTCTTTATCCGGCAAGTTCTCTGCGTTAGTATCCTCAATTTGCTTTAGAATTTGGTTCAATACTGTTTTTTCATGTGCTGCATATCTAAAAATTGTTCCGTTATCATTTTCGAGTGCTTTTTTTAAAGCTCTTACAAAATCAAAGTTGGGAAACTTACCTCTTTCAATTTCAATAAATTCAGTTTTATGTTCTACTTTGCCACTCTTGTGCATAATGTGATGAGAGAACTGAAAAGCAATCTGCTCGTATGGTCTTTGACCTTTGTAAAAAGGAATTGCAACCATACAAGTCTCAAAATCAATAAAATGTAATGGATAATTAAAAGATTGCATTTGATTTCTTAAACCTTCTTCTTCGATAAAAGGAGTATTATCTTTGGTTTTATATTTTTCTACTTGCAGCCATTGTCTCTCTCCTACAGACAATGCGATTGAAGTTTGGTCAAAATCTCCTATATCCTCCTTTTCAACCTGATCTAAGAAAAAAACTCCTTTATCAAACATTGATTTTTTCTTTCTATTATTCCATATTTCGGACATTTTTGGTTTGGTGTACTCTTCATCGCTCCAACTGTAATGCTTCGACCAACACTCTTTAAACCCCGATTTTGATAAATCCTCGCTTTGAAATTCGCAACTAAAGCACATGTGAGAAAGTTCCGAGTCGATTTGTTGTCCTTTGGAATGCAAGTCTGCCCAATGAGTAACTTTTTCTTCAAAACTAAGATTATCTTTATCTGGCTCAGTTAATATCTTGTAAACCTTATCACTTACATTGATTTTTGACAAAACAGGCTCACCTATTCCATGCTTCTTAATCATTTCGCTATTTAGCAAAACGCTTGTACGTTCAGCACTCTCTTTGATAAGTCTAAACATTTGATTTAACCCATTAACAGTTGCAGCTTTTGACTTGTCGGCTAACATCAAAAAGGAATCAATTTGCCAGTGTGGAAAAGCCTTTTTCATTACAAAAGTTTGAAAAGCAACATCTTGAATGTATGGATCTTCAAGTTTAAAATCTGGTTTCTCTCCGTTAAAAGATTTTGATTTAACCTCGATTAAGTTTATTATATTGCCTTTTTTCTCAAGAATATCGACTCTGATAAAAAAGTTTTTGTATTTAATTGCTGCCTCAAAAATTACTACGTTTTCATTTTTTAATAATTCATTGGTTTTCTCTAACGGAACGTCATAGCCTCTGTCCGCAATATTATGACCACCCGGATAATATAGTTTTGCGAGTTCTCCCACCTGATAGCCGCCCTCTGCAAGAGCTTCAAGAAAGCTATCTTCTTTTTTACTATTGTCATATTGAGTATCTCTATCCTGATAATATAATTTTGCAGGACAATCTAAACAGGTTTTAAAACGAGATTTTGTAAAAAGTTTCATTAGTTTTTATTATTAAGTACTAAACTTTTGTTTTTAGACAGTTTGGTCTATAAATATACTGTTATTAAAATGCACCGCAAAATATGCGGTAAAAAATCTCGGATTTCACCGCCCATTTGTAATAACAACAAATTTATATTTATCCATTGAAAACTTCGCTAACTTGTATTGTCATAAAAAACAAACGTGGCTTTCTGTTTCGATTGAATCAAAGACAATTAATTTGCACCTTAAGCGTTTTTTTACACAATTTTGTAACATTTTTGAGTTATTTTTGTCTTATAGTGATAAGACAAAAAAGTTCAGCAAACAATTTAAATTTTACATAACTAAATATATTACTATGAAATTACAGAAACAGTTACTTATTTTATTACTCCTGTTGCCACTTTTTGCAATAAATATTGCTAATGCGCAAACAGACAACAACGTCCGCGAATACACTCTTGAAAACGGACTTACAGTAATTTTAGATGAAAACCACGACAAGCCCGAAGTCTTTGGGTTGATTACGGTAAAAGCAGGTGGGAAAAACGACCCTGCCGATGCAACCGGAATGGCTCACTATCAAGAGCATATGCTTTTTAAAGGCACAACAACCTTGGGGACTATAGATTGGGAAAAGGAAAAACCTCACATTGACCGTATATTCGAGCTATACGACCAATTAGGAAAAACCACCAACGAAAATGAACGCAAAGAGATTCAAGCCAAAATCAACGAAGAGTCTATAAAAGCGAACGAATACGCTATACCCAACGAACTTAGCAACCTGATTAACGAAATGGGTGGCACTAATCTCAATGCCGGAACTGGACCCGACTACACTGTTTATTACAATACATTTCCATCTAATCAAATATTAAAGTGGTTAGACTTATATGCGCACCGCTTTACTGAACCTGTTTTTCGTGGGTTTCAAGCAGAATTAGAGGTTGTTTACGAAGAGAAGAACCTCTATAACGATCAGTTCCAAACCAAACTTTTTGAAGAGTTCCAAAAGCATTTTTTCAAAAATCACCCTTACGGTCAACAAACGCTAATAGGTACTATCGAAGATCTGAAAAACCCATCGCTAACAAAGATGTATGATTTTTTCAAAACCTATTATGTCCCAAACAATATGGCGCTAATTCTTGTAGGCGATTTTAATTCAGAAGAGATAATCCCCATTATTGAAGAGAAATTCGGAAAATGGGAACGTGGCGAAGTCCCAGAACCAAAAGTTTGGGCAGAATCCCCATTCAACGGTCGTGAATTTCACGAAGCCAAACTAACACCAATCAAAATGGGAATACTTGGATTTAGAGCACCATCAGGGAAAGATGATAATTATGTTAAAGCGGAAATAATGACAAATCTGCTAAACAATAGCTACTCTACGGGTCTATTAGACAAACTTTCAGACGATGGAAAGTTATTAGGGGCATATGCACTTAATTTGCCTTTTCAGGATCATGGGGCGATATTAGTACTTTATATACCAAAGTTAGTGGGTCAAAAGTTAGAAGAGGCTGAAAAAATCATACTCGAAGAGATTGAAAAAATAAAAAAAGGAGAATTTGACGATGAAACACTTGAAAGTATCAAAAAAAACG
>Ga0208195_1001079_pt1 | contig 31458 bp, 36 predicted proteins | sample AD_UKC077_MetaG_FD_184441 | JGI IMG/M metagenome (GOLD analysis project Ga0208195, IMG submission 184441) | Active sludge microbial communities of municipal wastewater-treating anaerobic digesters from USA - AD_UKC077_MetaG (SPAdes) (version 2) | ecosystem: Engineered > Bioreactor > Anaerobic >... | reverse complement strand
ACGGAAGAGGTCACAGGTTCAATCCCTGTAGTGTCCACCAAGATAAATTGCCTTCTTAGCTCAATTGGCAGAGCAACTGATTTGTAATCAGTAGGTTGTTGGTTCGATTCCGATAGAAGGCACCATTAAGAAGATACGCGAGTAATCCGTTGGAAAACTCGCTTTTTCTTTGCTCTTTCTTTGTTTTTTGTAATTCCGAGTGTAAAAGCATTCACAGAAAATCATTCGTTATTGAAAGTGTATTAGTTCGCACCACGTTAGCGGCTAACGTGATTTGAAGTCATAGCCTAGAAAGGAATTAAACTATAAAAAAAGGCACTCATTAGAGTGCCGTGGCATAGGTATTAGCTAGGTTATCTGTTGATCAGTATACCGAATGATGTGTTGAAGTCAGTTATCCTAATCCTATATTTAATATTGCCTTTAAATCTAAGGTTTGGCTTTAGCGGATATTTGTCAACGCTGTCTCCGATAATAAAGTAGATTAGTTTTTTGTTCACAATCACTGCATTGGTAAAGATTTCTTTGAAATCTATGCCTTCAATCGATTCGGCATCGGTAGGAACTTTTTTAATAGCTTTTAGTATTTTATCTACTCTTGTCTCAACCGATTCGGCAGTTAGTAATTCGTTTTGCAGAATCAACTTCTTTTTTGTTAATTCTGCTATCTCAGAAGTTATTTGCTTTTTCTTGCTCATGTAAAAGTCATCAAAGTATTTCTCAATTAAAGCGTAATCTTGTTTTAGCTTTTCAATTTGACTATTTAGGACGTCTATTTCTTGGTCCCTTGATTCTTTATGGCTGTCACTAAAAGATTCATACAAGGCCTCTTTAAGTAGTGGTAAATTGGATTTTAATATCTTTATCTGCTTAAGCATTATCTTTTCAAAGACTTTAGCGGGGTAGTTATCGGATTTACATGTCTTTGTATATCTGTTTTGGCTGCACATATAATGCCTATTTGATACCTCGCCATTGTAATGGTTTAGTTTTGAGATATAGTTTTTGCCGCAATAAGGGCACTTAATAAAGCCAATCATAGGATTTACTAATGTAGCAGGGTTGAAGTTTCCGTTCTCGTAAGATGGAACTCTGAACCTTTTAGCATTCTCATCCATCATTACTTGGACCTTATCCCAGTTCTTTCTATCGATTATTGCAGGATGTCCATTTCTAACTATAAATTGTTCTATTTCTCCATGGTTTAGCTTGCATTGGTGGGTGAGGGGATCGTTTACATAGGACTTATGATAAAGATAATCGCCAACGTATTTTTCGTTTCTAAGAATTCCACGCACAACGTTGCCGGTCCAATGTACAATTCCCTGTCTATTGGGTACATTATGCTCCTTTAGATATTTTACCAATTCTATGCAGCCCATACCTTTAAGGTATAGAGAGTACATTTTTCTGACGATTTCAGCCTCAGGTTCATAAATGACAACTCTATCTTTTTCGTCGTATCTATAACCAAGCATTTGCTTTACTGGTAGGCGGTATTTTCCATCTCTGATGTTCTTTTCAACTCGCCATTTTACGTTTTGAGATACTGATAAAGCTTCTTCTTGAGCAAATTCAGCGAACATTGTTATCATCTGGTCACATTTTGTATCTAAGGAAGATATGTTTTGTGATTCAAAGTAAATCTCTATTCCTTTGTTTCTCAATTCTCTAACAATTGTTAACAAATCAATAATGTTCCTTGCGAATCTCGAGATGGATTTAACCAATATGATATCTATCAATCCTGATCTAGCGTTTTCAATCATATTTATGAACCCTTTCCTTTGAGTAGTGGTGGTTCCGCTAATTCCATCGTCATAATAGATGCCCGCAAATTCCCAGTTGGGGTTAGCGACGATGATTCTAGTATAGTAATCAACCTGTTCTTCTAACGAAGTTTCTGATGATTCTTTATCATTAGATATTCTTGCATACGCAGCTATCTTCAATTTTTTATCAGGATATATTTTATGGAGCGATTTAATTTCCATGCTGAGTTCCTCCCACTTTTATGACATCGAATAAAAGCTCTCTTTTTTCGTCTTTAACCAAAGATTTATAAATAGGCTTTTGAAGAAGTAGTGAATCAAGATTCTCTTCTGTTATTTTGATGTCCGTTTCTCCAATAATAAATCTTATTGAATTGTCGCTTCTTCTTATTGCACCTTTTATTAGTTGCGAGGCTAATTGATAGGTTAAGAGTGACTCATCGTTCAAATATTCATTAATAGTCTTTTTAATGAGCTCCTTTTTATAGGTGTCATATGCCTCATTTTCGAGTTTTAGAATTAGATCGTTGTTATAATCAATTTGCTTTTTGGCGTAGTCAAATTTAAATTTATAAGCTTCCATCTCGTCGCTTTTGATTTGTAACTTTATGATTGTGGCAAGCTCCTCTTGTAATTCTTCGTTTTTTGCCTTTAATTCGATTATCTTTTTTGCCACTCCATTCATTGTGTTTTCATAAGCCGTTGAAACAAATGCCGTCATTGACTTATCAAAGCCAACAAAATGTCGATATACGTCTGCTGTTGCTTTGCGAACAAGGATAAAATCTAAAGTGCTTTGAGAATCACATTTAACATAGTTTTCTGCCATTCTTGTTGTAGATTTGCATGTTAAAACGGCTCTTTGATACGGTGAACCCGGATGAATATAGTTTAGTTTCATTGGCCTTAGACAGTTCTCACAAACAAGTAAGCCTGATAGTGGATTGATGGTGTTTGATATCGAGCTATCATCCATCTTTTTCTTTCTTATGATTTTGACTAATTCAAACGAGGTTCTATCGATAATTGCTTCATGATGGTTTTGAAGCACATATTTTTCTTCTAATCCATCGTTTTTATAGGCCTTGTGATCTAAAAAATCGAGTACTACCGTTTTCTGCATTACAAAGTCTCCGACATATTTTTCGTTCTCTAACATCCTCAAGATATCAGCGACCGCCCATTTGTCTTTTCCTGTACCGGTTTTACAACCCTGCTCTTCCATTATCTTGATTATTTCTCTAAATGAATAACCACATAGATATAGGTTAAACACTTCTTTAACGATATCGACTTCTGTTTTATCGACCACAACCTTTCCATCTGGACTTGTTAAATACCCCTTGGTAGTAGCGGTGTGCATCTTTCTTTGTCCTTTGGCCATACGCTTTCTAACTCCCCATTTAACGTTTTCTGATATTGACTTCGATTCCTCTTGTGCGAATGAAGCAAACATTGTGAGCATCAGGTCAATTTTTGTATCGTTAGTGGATATGTTTTCTTTATCGAACCAAACCTCAACGTTTTTCTTTCTTAGTTTTCTAACCGTTGATAAACAGTCGACAGTGTTTCGCGCAAATCTAGATATTGATTTAACCAATATCAAATCTATCTTTCCTGAGAGAGCATCATTAATTAAATTGGTAAAACCTTGTCTCTTTTTAATTGATGTCCCGGATATCCCTTCATCTGAGTAAAGCTTTACAAACTCCCAGTCTGGGTTCTTTTCGATCCTGGTTTTATACTCATCTAACTGCGCATTAAAAGAATTCTTTTGATCGTCCATATCTGTTGATACACGGGCATATGCAGCGACTTTCTTTTTTAGCTTTACGCCTGTATCAATGTCTACGACTGGTCTAATTCTTTTAGGGATGACCTTCATCACTGTAGGTGTAGTTTCCATTATAATTTTCACTCCTTTCTTACAATATACATCACTCTAAAGAGTGATATTATCAACCGAAATTGATACTGCAATGATCCCTATTTTACGATAGGAAGATGCAGTTCTTTTCGCATGTTTAAAAGAGTGTGATACCACACGTAATGACTAATGAGATTATCCTCTTTTAATTTATCTAATATGGCTTTAAGAACAGGCCATCTATCTTCGTTTTTCATAGAGTTTCCTTTCCTCTAGAAGAAACGAATCGTAAGCATAATCATTTAACCAAAATAAATCTTTAAATGTAATTGACGCCGAGTAACATTGTGATTTTCATATTCTTTTCAACAGTAATCGTATCGAATGTTACGCGGAGTAATTTTTTATAAATTTACAAAGTAAAAAAGCATCTGTTTTGAACTTCTAAAGTCGAATATTACTCCGCGTCAATTATTTTTTTCAGTTTCTCTTTCTACAATTTTATCAACATCTCTCACGTAAAAAAGATGCTGACCAAGAAAGGAGGAACTTTTCAATGTCGCAAAATCGCAAAAGAAAAAGAGCGAAACCTAGAGACTATCTTCAAAAAATGCGTGACTCTCTATGCTGGACACAAAAAGAAGTGGCGACTCGAATGGGAATCGACACATTTGTCTATAACGGTATCGAAAATGGCAGACGTGGCGCACTCATGAACGCTAAACGATTAAAGTCACTTGCGTTTGCTTTTGGAATACCAGTCAGTGAACTCATTGATATGGAAATAAGATATCTCGACGAAGTGGAAGCAAGAAATTCAAAGGAGGAATAGTCATGATTTCTGATATAAAGAAACAAATGATAAACGATGCACCTTCCCAAAGGGAACTTGTCGACACTTACATCGGATCTACAGAGTTTAAAAGCGCTAATACGGAACACGTATATCTTTCTATCCTTAACAGGTATTTGAAATATCTAGAAGAAAAACGAATCGATAAGCCAACGGAATTCACTACCAAAGCGTATAAGAAAGATCTAAGAAACAAAGGATTAGCAGCTAGAACGCTCCAGCTAATAACAATAGTGCTAAAAGGTTTCTATACCTGGTGTTTGGATAATGAGTTATATCCCAACATTGCTAAAGGTTTACAAAACGAAACGATCAGAAAGGATTTCAAAAGAAAAGCCATCGGCATAGACAACGCAAAGAAGCTTATTGAATATTGCCGAGAGGAATATAAAAAAGATCCTAAAGATCTCGCCAAACTTAGAAACTACACAATGATTTATTTAATGCTCCATATCGGGTTAAGGACAGTTGAGGTAAGCAGAGCAAATTTCGAAAATGTTAAAGAAATTGAAGGAAGACATTACCTTTATGTCAAAGGCAAGGGCCATAACGATCCTGATGATGCTATTAGATTAGAACCAAAGGTTCTCAATGTTCTAAATAGGTATATTAAAGCTAGAAAAGAAACTTCAGGTCCAATTTTCATTAACCATGGAAATCGTAATTTGAACGAAAGAATAGAACCTAAGGTTATTTCCAAAATAGTTAAAAGCTATCTAAGGGCAATAGGCCTTAATGATTCAATCTATACAGCTCACGCTTTAAGGCATACCTGTGCTGCTATAGCAATTAATAATGGAGCAACAATTCAAGAAGTTCAAAACCTCTTAAGACACAAGTCTATCGATACAACAACAATTTATCTCCGCGAAATCACACCAGAGAATAATCCAAGCCAAAGTTATATTGAGAAGGCTTTTGGTGATGAGGAAGAAGACTAATTTTTAAATCTTTTCATCGTGAGTAGACGTTAAATCGAAAGGAAAGATTATCGCATGAAAAACGAAAACAATAATGGTGTAATTCAAGATATTAATCTTGAAAAAGACACAACAACCTCAAATCAAATAGAAGTTAAAACTTTTAATTCTGATCTGTTTGGCTCTCTAAGAACAGCCTATGATCAATTTGGTAGACCTGTTGTCTGCCTTAAGGATGCATGTACTATCCTAGACATCAAAAATCCAAGCGATGCAAAAACAAGATTAAAGGCTGATGGAATAGTGCGCCTTGCCAAAACTGATGGCTCTAAATTTCATAATTACCTTTATATCACTGAAGGTAATTTGTATCGCTTGATATTCCAATCTAGAAAACAGGAAGCGGATCAATTTATGGACTGGGTAACGGAGATCGTTTTGCCATCCATTAGAAAATATGGCCGTTATGATGTTAGGCAAATAACCGGTAGTCCGGAAGCAGCAATAGCATTCCTGGATTCATATAATGAATTAAGAGTAAGAAACAATGTTCTAGAGTCGATTAACGAAGAAACAATCGAAGCTAGAGAATACGTTAAAAGAATGACTGACAGCGGTGTACTCACCGATTTATTTGATGTCCCAGCAAAGCTTCACATTAAAGGAATCAATAAAGTTACCCTTCTTTCTTTACTAAGAAACAACAACATTCTTAACGACAACAACTTGCCTTACCAGGAATATATTGACAATGGGTGGTTTAGACCAATCGCTTCTACCTATCCAGATAAAAAGGCGGGACAAGTTACTCATCACAGAGTCTTTTGCTATAAAGTCGCTATCAACGGGATGAGGAGGCTCATAGAAAAATGGGCAGGGAAGAAATAAACAATTCAAGTGGAAATAATGCATGTTATTTCGCTTTGAACATAAAGGAGGGTGGTTCCTATGGCTAATCCGAAGAGTAAGCTCGACTGGTTTCCCGTGGACACGAGAATCCTAGAGGATCCTAAGGTCAGGAAGCTGGTCCATAAATACAAAGTGGAGGGATATGGGCTTTTTCTCCATGTCCTTTCACGCATCTATCTGAATGGATACTTCATCAAAGATGACATCGATTCTTTTTCTTTGGATATCGCCTATGACCTCGGCTATAACGATACCGAAGAGCATATCGCATTGGTAAAAGAAGTAATTGAGTACATGATGAAGATCAATCTGCTAGATAGTTTTTCCTATGAATGCGAATCCGTTTTTACCTCTAAAGCGATACAGATACAGTTTGTCAAATCGACATTAAGGAGAGTGCCTAGGGAGAAGCCGCATTGGTTATTGACACCAGAAGAGGAAGCTGACGCTAGAACCTATATGAAAAATAGGGAGGAGGATTCCGACTGATTATGTCTACATTATGTTTGCAATATGTGTACAGAAACTATGATTCTGCAGACATTATGTTACATTCGGAAACATTCCTCTCTTTGAGAAAAGGAAAAAGAAATAGAAAGTGAAAAAGAGAATAGATATACAAGATAAATACGATATAAGGAACTGTCCGTTCCATTTGAATTATTGGACTCGTTGCTTAATTGAAGATCATCTAATCACTGTCTACGATAACGACATATTCCTCTTCAACCAGATGTTTGACGAAAATAGCGATATCGATGAGGAACTCTTTAGAAGATGCTTTAGATACACTAGGGACTATTGCAGGAAGAATAAAAACGGAATCCATAGGATGTTCAGCTTCTTTAGAGCGGCTTTCTTTGAAAACCTGAGGAAGATGGATGGATACGATGAAAGGATGGAGAAGTGGTATGAAGAAACGAGTGCCTACCTTAGAGCAGTTCGCGAAGATAGTGAGGACTAATAAAAGAAGGCTTGAGAGGCTACATGAAGATTTGGGCTACGCCAGGTATTTGATGTACGCCGCTCAAGGAATAGATTATTCAAAGCCCAACGTCCAGCATTCGACTCCTCAATTCGACAAGATAACCATCGACCTGGATCGAATCGATAGGATAGAAAAGAAAATCGCCTACTATGAAACATTCAATGTCCTTTGGGATAAATGGCAGAAGAAGATGACCCCTAGAGAGACAGACGTCTTTCATAAACGCTACATGCAAGATAAAACAGTGGTGGATATTTCTGCCGAGTTGCAAGTTTCAAATGTACGAATTTATGGACTTATAGGCCAATTAGAGGCTAAGTATGAGGAATTTACTAATGAAATTTCTCAATACTTATAGAGTAAATGTAATAAAAATGATATAATCTTGTTTGAATACGAGATTCGGAGGGATTCGAATGAAATATTGTGATGCTATTAAATGCCTTAGAAAAAAACTTCTTTTATCTCAAACAGAGTTTGCAGAGAAGATGGGTGTGGCATTTGTGACAGTGAATAGATGGGAGAACGGAAACAACGTTCCCACTTTTAAATATAAAAGAAAATTAGCACCTCTTTTCAAAGAAAACGGAATCGAGGTGGAAGAATGAAAAAATATAGATTCATTGATTTGTTTGCAGGAATAGGTGGCTTTCATCAAGCTTTGACAAATCTCGGTTGCAAATGTGTTTGCGCTTCGGAAATTGACGAAGATGCGATAAAAAGATACAAAGCAAACTTCCCTGACACACCTATGGTTGGTGATATAAATAAAACATATTCTAAATTACCAGAATTCGACATTCTTTGTGGTGGTTTCCCTTGCCAACCTTTCAGCAAAGCGGGTAAGCAAGAAGGCTTTGGAGATAAGACGAGAGGTAATCTTTTTTATAGAATCATGGATGTTCTTGACCTTCACCCAGAATGTAAGTTCGTAATTTTGGAAAATGTGAAGAACTTGGCAGACAAAACAGAAAATTGGGATATTATTCAAAACGAACTTAAACAAAGAAATTTTTATGTCACGGATATGCCAATTATCCTATCGCCTCATCAATTTGGCATACCTCAAATCAGGGAAAGAGTCTACATTCTTGGAATCAGAAAAGATATTCGTGATGAAGCAAAATTACCAAACGGGTCAATTCATATGGAAGATCTCGGCAGGCTTTTTTCGACAAAGAACATCTGTTCTGGCGATGATGCCAGAAAGATACTAGAGCCATGTGATGACGAGAGTTACTTTATCAGCGAATACGAAGAACATCTCATTAGGATGTGGTATGAATTCAAGGTTCAAACAAATTTTGATGTTGTTGGTGTTCCTGTTTGGGTTGAGTATTTTGGCTACAGGCTTACCGATAGACAGTTTGAGAAGTTTGTTGACCACAAAGGCGAAACTATAAAAACCATGCCCGATTGGAAAAAGAAGTTTGCCTTAAAAAACAGGGCTTTCTATTTGAAACACAAAGATTTCATCGATGGGTGGATTGAGCGTTACAACGTCATGCAATTACCGTTGGGGTATAAGAAATTTGAATGGAATTGCAGTGGTGCTAGAGGCATCGAAGATACCATTATCCAATTCCGTCAATCTGGAATCAGGGTTAAAAAACTCAATTATTTCCCAGCTTTGGTCGCAATCAATAACACTCCAATAATCTTTGACCAAAATCATCAGAGATTTAGAAGAATCACACCTAGAGAAGCTGCAAATTTGCAAAGTTTCAACCGTGATTATGTCTTGGGTAATGATGCGAGGATTTATAAACAATTAGGTAATGCTGTAAATGTAGTCATAATCGAAAAATTAGCAAAGAAATTAATGTCGTTTGAAAGGAGCGGAAAGAAATGAAAAAACTAAACATTAGGCCAGATACTGGCGTATATGGGACATATAAAAGAATTAGTTATCAGCCATGGACCGCTCTTGCTGAGTTCGTCGATAACTCAACACAAAGTTTCTATGACCATAAAGAAGAATTATTCAATACTAAATACTATAAAGGATTAGAAGTTGAAATCATTTATAGAGAGGATCCATCCTGCGGCGATGAAATAAAAATTATTGATAACGCTTTTGGCATGGATTATTCCGACTTCCAAAGAGCAATTATCTTGGATAGGCCACCAAAAAACACAAAAGGAAGAAACGAATTTGGCATGGGCCTCAAGGCGGCAGCGTGTTGGTTTGGAAACTTGTGGTCCGTAGAAACTACCTCGCTTGGAAGCCATTTCAAATACAAGGCTGAAATCGATATTGATAATTTAGTCAAATATAAAGCTGAGACAATTGATGTTGAAGAGGAACAGGTTAGCCCTAAAGACCACTATACAGTAATCACAATCCAGAGATTGAATAAAAAAATTAAAGGCAAGAGAATCGAAAAGAAAATTCATGAATTGCTTTCTTCTATTTATAGGGCTGATTTAAGAACTGGCGATGTTAAGATTTTCTATAACGGCGAGCAACTTGAGTTCGAAGAGGTAGAACCTTATACAGACGAAAGTGGAAAAACATGGAGAAAAGATGTTGAATTTACCATTCCTCATAGAGATGAAGAACTCCATGTTAAGGGATTCATTGCTATAAGAATTCCAGGCAGCACTAGGAACGCTGGCTTAACTCTTTTAAGAAGAGGCAGAGTTATTGTTGGTGGTCCAGAGAAAAACTATCGTCCTTATGAAGTTTTCGGTCCGTCCAACTTATACACATATCAACGTTTGTATGGTGAATTGGAAATGGATGACTGGCCAGTCACACAGGCAAAAGATGCGTTTGACTGGAGTAACGAAGATTTAGAAGCTAAGTTCATTGATAAACTTGTTGAGTTGTCAAAGGACTACCATGAATACACCGAAAAACTAAGAACCAGAGAAAAAGTTAAATTAGATGATGTTGTTGAGCAATTAACAAAAGATCTAACAAACAATAGTAAAATATCAAATGCTGTAGTCAATATTAAAAAAACCGAAGATGCACCAGCATCTCAAGAAGAAATAGAAGTTGATGAAGATTTATTTCCTGATTCTTCTTCATTGGTTGAAGACCAAGTTGAAAACGAAAGTGCTGGTGTCGGTGTTGACATCGAGGACAATTCACCCCTTCAAATTAATCTTTCATACGCCGGAAACGACTATGATTTTACATTCATCTTTGACGACAAAAATCCAAGGAGTGAATGGTTGAAACTAGAAGTTGAAGACAAAAGCATAAATAAATACACGATTACGCTAAACACCAGACACTCATTCTTTTATCCGTTTATCCAAAAGAAGGATTTTTTGGTACTCCTTGCGAAGTTTGCTACAGCGTTAGTAATAGCTGAGATAAACGCATGGTCTTTGGCGACAGACGGGATGGTTCCTCCTTCAAGCATTAGAAATGAGATGGGAAGGATATTGGAGGATTTGAAGTCAAATGAGTGATTTATATAAAGTTAACGAAATAAAAAAACAAGATACTGACAAGTTTGGCGATATCATCACAGATGGCTATTTTGCTTCCGCTGTTTCAAGAGAAATGATGAGAAGCGATGATTCGATGACAGACGATATCGTGAACAATGTTTTCGCAAATGCCTCATCGATATTAAACGAATGCCCTAATCCAAGCGGCAGTGGTGAGTTCAAGAAAACCGGCATTGTAATTGGCAAAGTACAAAGTGGTAAAACCTCAAACTTCATAGCTTTATTGGCACTGGCGTTTGATAATGGATATAACCTTGGCGTTGTCATAGGCGGCAACACAACTGAGTTATTAACTCAAAACGTTAATAGGATTAGATCATCATTTAATGTCCCAGTTGACAAACTAGTTGTTCTCCATTCTAAAGACAATCATAACAAGATCACTCCTGATGCCATAAGAGGGTTTATTGAAAATGGCCAAAAAGTATTGATCGTCACTTTGAAATCCCCTCAAGTAAAAACAAAAAAACATATGTCTAGGGTGTCGGAACTCTTTGATGATCCAGTTATGGCTAACGAAAACACAATCATAATCGACGATGAAGGCGACCAAGCCACACTAAACTCAAAGGCATATTCAAAAGACATAGCAAATCAATTAGCTCAAACTTACAAGGTTGCAATCGAAATAAAAGAAAAAATAAAAAGACATTGTTTTATTTCAATCACAGCAACTCCACAAGCGAATATTTTGATTAAAACGACAGATGTTCTTTCACCGGATTTTGGCAAACTAATTTATCCAGGCAGAGGCTATTGCGGCCTTTCTGTGTTCCACGGAGAGGAACAAGACAAATATGTGAAAGTGATTCCTGAAGAGGAAGATTCGCTTCTTGATTCAGATGGTGGCGTCCCAGCATCATTTTATGATGCTTTGTCATCTTTTTATGTCAGTAACGCCATAAGAAAAAGCCGTGGCGACATGAAGGTCCATTCCATGCTTATTCATCCATCAATGAAAAAATTCGACCACGCTAAGGTTGAAGAAAAAGTGAATAAACTTGTCAAACAATGGAAAGCATATGCAAAAAACGGCATCAAGGATTTTGGCTATATTAATGCTCTTCGACCAAAACTAATCAAATCGTACGAAATGTATAAAGCCGATGGTGTTGTAACCAGAAGTTTTGAGGAGATTGAAGGCCAAATTTTAGAATGCATTCGTCAGTCATCAGATGCTTTGGTATTCAACAGTGACCAAATTAACGCTAGGTCGGATGCTGAATTATATAAAACGAGAATCTATATTGGTGGAAATATACTTGATAGAGGCATCACAATTAAAGGCTTAGCGATTACATATATCATCAGAAGAGCAAAGGGATATAGCACCGTAGACAATACGGAACAAAGAGCAAGATGGTTCGGATACAAAAATGTGCCTGGATTCAGCGATTATATCGACATCTGCAGAGTGTGGGTAACAGAAGCAATTAAAAAAGATTTCGCTACGATAAACGAGTCTGATGAAGACATGTGGTCTTCAATTGAGAGAAATCTTTCTAGGGGAAAGAGTTTCAAAGAGCTTCCAAGATACTTTTTATTGCAGGATGACGTTTCACACAAATTAAAACTTACAAGACCTCAGGTCGCTAGGACAAAAGAACTCTTTTGGTCAGAATGGAAGACACAAACATATTACGTTAAAGATAAAGACCAAGCTGCTTTTAACATGCAATTAGTCGAATCTTTCAAAAGCAATCACAAGAGCAATAATGTTGTGAGAGATTTCAAAGGAGACAACCAACATTTGTATATTTACGATGTTAAATTATCCGATTTTTTGGAGAACTTGCTTGATAAATTCAAATTCTGTCAAGATGAGATGAATTATGCAGGTTATCTAAACAAACTTGAGGCATTGATTACGGAAAGAAAACTCGATGATCTAATTGATGTTGTATGGGTGAGAATAAACACAAACGAGAAACGTAAGATTTTAGAAGACGGAAGCATTCAACAATTTTTCAGAGGCCGCGACATGAGGCCAAATGAAAAGGGCGAATACAATTATCTGGGCGACAGGCACACATGTGACGATAGGCCAGACAAGATTCAAGTTCAGATTCACTATATCAAAGCAAGCAATATGCCAGATGTAGATTTCTACTCACCATCTATATGTATTTATGTACCGAATCATTACATTGATGAAGTGAAGATTATTGGGAGGGAAGATTAATGATTACAGTTCAAGAAATATTAAATACAATCGCCATCCCAAACGAAGGCTTAGTTCTTAAAAAGAAGGACGTGTTTTACTGGGGCAAAAGCAGCGGCGGAGACATTGTTTATGGAATTGAATCCAAAAACAAAAATCTTATGTCAATGACCCAAACAACCAGATATTTAAAAATATGTCTAAATACCACATTTAATGTTTCCTTTGACGATTTGAGCGAACAAAAGAATCTATCTTTAATTATCCTCAAGCAAGAAGGGATAAAGTTTTTAGATATTTTTATCAGGCTTACTGACACGATTGACAGCGAATTGTCGGATCAGGAATTATTGACTTATTTTCTTAATTTAAAAGACTTGTTCTCTAACGATAGTAAAAAGTCTATTAAAGAATTGCAGGGGCTTTATGGCGAATTATATGCAATGGTCTATTTAAAGGAGAAAGAGCAAATCAATATTGCTCAGTTTTATCAATCTGAAGATAAGAGAAAGTTTGACTTTTCAATCGATGATAATAAAAAAATTGAAGTCAAAACAACAACACTTCCTGCAAGAATCCATCATTTCAAATTGGATCAACTCAATGTGTTAAGATACGACATATTGGTTGTTTCTATAATGTTGCAAAAAGACGATGGAGGATTAAGTCTTAATGCCTTAATAAATAGAGCTAAAGACTTATTTTCCAATAATTTAAAATTATTGATACATATAGAAAATATGGTTAAAAACATTGATGCTGATGTTCTTGAAACCTTAAAATATAACAAATCATTCATTGATGAAAACATCAAATTTGTTAAAGCAATTAACATACCAAGAATCCAGGAGAAAACCATGGATGGCGTATTTAATGTTGAGTTTGATTCTGATTTGTCAAATTGTGAGCAATTTAGTGATAGCGAAATTTGTGAATGGATTAAACTGCAGGATGTCAGATAAAGGAGACGCACGATATGAAACAAAAATTGACTGTCAAAATCTTAATAGAAGAAACAAGAAAGTTTTGTGAAATTGAGAGAAAGACATATCACAAAGAGCTTTATGGTGTAACCGATGGCAAAGCAATTGGAACCTATGTTGAGCATAAACTAAAGCAGTATCTTGCAGAGCGTTTTGATTTCACTAGTGGCAACAGTGCTTCCGGTATTGACTTACCCGATGAATCAATAAACACAGATATTAAAGTTACTTCAATTAGACAGCCACAATCGTCTTGTCCATACAAATCTTCTAGACAAAAAATATATGGTCTTGGTTATAACTTGTTGGTGCTTGTTTACGACAAAATCGATGATGAAAACGGTGGCTTGCTTAAATTTTTAAATGTTACTTTCGTTGAAAAGGAAAGAACTGGAGATTTCACAACAACCAAAAGAATTATAGAAATGCTTCGTGACGGTGCAAATAAAGATGATCTTGTTGCCTATTTTACAGACAGAAACATTCCAGGCGATGAAATTACATATTTGAATTTAGCGGAAGAATTGTTATCTAGAAGGCCAAAGCAAGGGTATTTGACAATTTCAAATGCTTTGCAATGGAGACTTCAATACGGACGCGTTATCGCATTAAATAATGAAGTAGATGGAGTGAATAACCATGATTTCAATTGAAAAAACCGAATTCGGAGATTATCAAACGCCTGAGGATTTTTGCCTTAGTGTTTGTGATTTGCTCTTGAACAAATATTCACTAAGTCCAGACTATGTGGTGGAACCAACGATGGGCGTTGGAAATTTTTTGAAGGCGATTTCAAAAAAAATAAACTGTGAATTTTTCGGCATTGAAATTAATCATGACTATGTTGCTGAAGCTCAAAAAGCAATTAAGCATGCAACAATATTTGAATCTAATATTTTTACATTTGATTTTGAAATTCTAAAAGAAAAAATGACTGATGGTCATCGTTCTAAAGTATTATTTTTAGGCAATCCTCCGTGGGTCACTAACTCTTCACTAAGTTCTTTAGGAAGTTTCAATCTTCCGTATAAAGATAACTTTAAAAAGGAAAGAGGGTTTGATGCTGTTACCGGAAAAGGAAATTTTGACATCTGTGAATATATTTTGTTACAACTTATGTCCGAGTTTTCAAATTACGATGATTGTTATCTGGCTTTCCTTTGCAAAGAAATAGTGGCAAAAAACATAATTAGAGATTTAGGTAAATATTCATTTGACTTAGAATTTGCTGATTTATATTCATTCGATGCAAAAAAAGTTTTTGGAGTTAATTGTGATGCTGTACTTTTTGTTACGAAATTAGCTACAGGAAAGCCACTTGACCACGCTAACGTCTATTCGTTTGATAAACCAAATGAGATAGTATCAGCTTTTGGATGGAAAAATGGAGTTTTTGTATCTAATTTAAATTCTTATAACGATTTATTTGACGGAGTTTCACAAATCACTTGGAGACAAGGAATTAAACACGATTGTTCAAAAGTGATGGAAATTAAACACAAAGATAATCGATGGATCAATGGATATGGAGAAAATATAGATTTTATAGATAGTTTTTTTGTTCATCCATTGGTGAAATCATCTGCATTTAAAGAGACTATAATTAATTCATTTGATAAATATGTTATTGTCACTCAAGAATATGTTCGACAAGACACAAGTAGATTAAACAAAGACCCAAGAGTTCTTAATTATTTACAATCTCACTTAACGGATTTTAACAAAAGAAAATCTATAATTTATAAGAACACGCCGCCATTTTCTATTTTTGGTATAGGAAGTTATTCTTTTACAAATTATAAGATTGGTTTATCCGGCTTTTATAAAGAACCAAAATTTAGTTTTTTGTACTCAAACAAAAACCCTGTAATGGTAGATGATACGTGCTATTTTATTGGAACGAACAACAAATTGTATGCAGAGATTTTGTTTTGCTCTCTAGACCAAAAAGAGATATATGATTTTATGAAGTCTATTTCGTTTAAAAACAGTAAAAGGCCATTTACTAAGGATGTTATGCAAAGGTTAGATTTGGTTAAAATTTTAAATTATTACGGATATGAAACTATCAATAATAAACTTTCAGAGATATTTGGAGAGCAAATCTCTAAAAGTATTTTTAACGAATTATTAGAAAAACTTAATCGATGCTCAGGCGATCTTGATGATGTAGAGCTATAAATTCTAAAGAGAAATAATACAAGTTATTTCGCTTAGAAGAATAAAACCAACGGATAATACATAGTATTAAGGAAGGAGATACCTTATGGCTGGTAGATATGGCATACCGGGGTACTTCGAAAATGTCGAAGTCTCAGGAAATAGAATTAAAGAACCAGGTTTTCTTGGTAAGACTTTATATGTCGTAGACGGTACCAGAATTAGAGAACCGGGGTTTGGCGGCAAGACCATTCTTGTTATTGAAAAAGGTCGTGTTAAAAAACCTGGATTTTTAGGCAAAACCCTTTTCTATATTGATAAGCATGGTGCGATCAAAGAGACAGGCTTATTTGGAAGAACTGTTGGAGCATTTCCTTTGTTTCCAGGAATGGGTCCATCAGGAAGTGAAGAAATAGTTCATCAAGAAGAACCTTCTCAACCTTCCTACGAAGAAGAATCAAGAGCACCAAGAGATACTGGGCCAAGCTTAGAAGAATATGCAAAGCAGATGGAACTTGAACTTGGCTATGTTGCTGACATGACCAATGTTAGAAGTGGTGCAAAGACCATTTCTGTCCCGGCGAAATTCAAGAAACTAACAGCGATTGCTCCAGCCGTAGCTGTGGAAACAGTTAAAATCCATTCAGGTGTCCTTGCCATTAATCCCCAAAGCATTCATGCAAGTAAGGAGTTTATTGTTGAAGAAGACAATCCTGTTTTCTCTTCAGAAAACGGAATACTTTATGACAAAAACAAAACGATGATTGTTAGAGTTCCTTCTGACATGGAGATGGATACATTCGCATTTAAAGATAGTGTTGTTACCGTAGGTAATAACGCCTTTGCAGGAGTTAAAGGAACATCTTTAACTATTCCTGATAAGATTACAAAAATTGGTGGTAGAGCGTTTGAAGGATGCTTTAAAATCAAAACCATGTTCATTCCAAAATCTGTAACGGAAATTGGAGAGATGGCGTTCTATTGTGATTCTAAGTTAATTATCTCTACTGATTGGGAAGCAAAACCAGAAGGATGGAAATTTGATTCCTCCCATGTTAAAGAGATCAAATTCGGAGCCAACTAAGATATGGAAAGTTTAGAAGAATTCATAGCGAAACATCGGACCACAAAAGAAAAGACTTCTTCGTTCGTTGAATACTTATATTCACTTATGAATAAGTATGGCTTTGATAACCCTTCTGACCTTTATAACAAAGCTAATATTTCTAGACAGCTTTGGTCCTCAATCATTTCCGTAAAATCAAACCCATCATTAAATGTCTGCTTGAAGATTGCATTTGCTTTAAAAGCTACTAATCATGAGTGCAAATATCTTCTTAAGAAAGCCGGATATACACTGGCTTCATCTAACAAATTCGCATTGATTATTAGGTACGCGATTGAAAACAAGATTTACGACATCGATGATGTTAATGATCTACTAGAAAAGAACGGTTACGCTGATTCGCTAATTATATAATAATTAAAGATGGTCAAATCAATTGTCAAATATGGTTTGACCTTTTTTATTGTCTTTCTTTCTATAATTTAGGAGCAAAAGGAGGAAAGACACATGAACAAAAACTTAAAGAAGATCCATGAATACCTGATGGAAAGAGGAGTGGAAGAAAAGCAATTATTGGAGTCTGATACGAGTTCTGTCTATCTCGCGATGGAGATAATGGAATACGCTCACAGAAATCAAAAAAGAGAAAATGGTGAGGATTACGCAAACCATCCAGCGAGATGTTTAGAGACTTATCGAGAATTAGTTGGTATCAAGCCTCACGATTTCTTCTGTATGGATAAGGATCTCATGTACAAGCACAACGTTCCATATGACGGAGTCCAGGAAGTCTGTCTCCTTCATGATGTGGTGGAGGACACTGAATTCACCATTAATGATGTTAGAGAAATCTATGTCGACTGTGGATTTGAGAGATACTTTGATATCTATATAAAGGATGCCTTAGAAAGAATCACACATGATAAATCGGTTGATTATGGTGAATACATCAAAGTGGTTCTTAAGAATCCGATATCTGCATTAGTTAAGATGATTGACATGCAAGATAATCTTAGAATCCTAGATTTAATCAAATATGACGAAGAAAGATACCATAGAGCTCAAGGCTACTTGTTCTGGACATTCATTATCAATGATGGCTATCACTTCGTTGAAAACATCGAGAAATATAGAAAAGCATACAAGGAGGAAAATGAATAATGAAATTCTTATTATTAGGTGATAACTACAAAAGACTATTCGTTGAAGATGATAAACAACTCTTTTCTCTTCGTTATGATAAAAATACAGACAAATGGGTTGATGGCGGAACGACTCTTTGGGATAATCGAGTCGGTTTTGATGAATCAGAACCAGAAGGATCGCCATATCGATATGGTAATGGTTCATGTATGGAAGACATTGTTGAAATCACAAAGGAAGAAGCTGAAGAGTTTATATCAAAACCAATTGATGCCGAAGAACTTGAAAAACTATTAAAAAGCAAAGAAAATTAATCAAAGATTAAGGGAGTGCATCCCTTATTCTTTTGCACTTGTACAAAAGTGTATTTATTATGCACTAGTACAAAAGTGCCGAATTATTGAGTTGCAAATACAAAATTGCCTTGATAGTTTGTAATTAAGAGTGCAATTAATCAAAGAGAAAATACATTATAAAGTCATAAGTTTTTTCAACATAAAATCTCGAAAAATATAAGTTTATAAAGTCTATTAATCTCTATCGTTATCATCTAAACTATTAGGAAATAAAGGAGAAAAGTAAATGAAAGCATCTGAATTAGTTATCAAAAAATTAAGAGAAGTTGGCGGTGATGAATGGATCACTTTACTTAATGGAGATGAAGCTCGTGTTTCAATTGGCGGAAGAGACTATTTTGTATCAGATAAACTTCCATACCAGAATGTTGAGTTCTCGATTTTTGATATAGTGGTGGACTTTCTGAAGAAACAACCACACGGAAGAGCGATTAAAGGCGGCTGTAGAAGCAGCAAAGTCGGCGAGAATAAATGTGGTAGAGATACTGTCATGTATGCCATCGCAACAGAATACTATGGCAAAGAAGAAGGTGAAAGCTCATTTGATCCTTTGTTTGTCATTGCTGCAATTTTGGATTGGGCAGGTATTGCTAGAAACGAACGTGGCTATATGGAGTTAATCAATGTGGCCATTTGGTAAAAAGAAAAAGAAACCTGTTAAAAAGGTAAGGAAGCAAAAGAAGAAATATCCTCATCCTGATAACGAACATAATTTCGATAAAGATTTAACAGATACCGAATTCTTTGAAATTATGGAAGATGACTAAGAGAAATAATTATAGTTATGTGTCATAGAAGATGACTAATACTATGTATTAAAGTAAAATCGAATAAGGCTCACTTAAAAATAGTGGGCTTTTTTATAACCTCGGTAGTAACTAGGTTGAGATCTAAAAATAAAATGTGTAAAACAGTTTGATTTTTCATAGATTTTTTACATCGAAAATCCTGTTAATCATCAGATTAAGAAAGACAAATAATGTTATTCCGCGTCAATTGAGAAAAACGGTGGTTTTCGGTAAACTAGAAGTACAATCGATAAGTGTAGGCATATTGTCTACATAATGCTGGCATAAAGCCTAGGATTCCTATTAAGAGCCGCGCATGGCTCTTTTTTGCTTCCTGCAGAAATCTGTAGCGTCTGGCAAAAAGGAGGAATAGTGGTATGTCAGATATTTATCAAAAATGGAACGAGCAAGGGATTCTTAGAACAAAGCTTCTATCAATCTCTTTTTTAGTTAGAGCAGGTATCCCAATTAGGGATATCTGCAAAAAGGAAGGAATCACGATCAAAGAGTTTTCTTCCCTAAAAGGAAAGTATAAAGATTTAGCGGAAGCCTGTGATAAAAACAACATCAACGGCCTTATCTTCTGTGTCGATAACCTTATCCAAATGGCAGAGGGCTATCAAATGAAAAAAGAAGGTAAGGAAGGCTATAAGACAAAAACAGGCCAAGACAAATTCAAAATCGTTGATATTAAGATTCCTGTTCCTAAATCATTACAGGCCAATGCCTATCTCTTAGAAAAGGGATATGGCAAGAAGTGGATGATGGATTACGAGAAAATCGCGCTTGCCGAAAAGAAATTAGACAACGGTGAAACATGGGAGGATGAGGAAGATGGATGTGAAGATGATATCGATTAATGATATTTATCCTTATGAAAACAATCCGCGTAAGAACGATGATGCGGTTGATGAAGTAGCTTCTTCTATCAAAGCCTTTGGCTTTAAGAACCCAATTATCGTTGATAAGAACATGGTGATCATTGCTGGTCACACCAGATTAAAAGCCGCAAAGAAACTTGGATTAACAATGGTTCCAGTCATCATTGCTGATGATTTAACCGAGGACCAAGCTAATGCTTTAAGACTTGCAGATAACAAAACAGCAGAAATCGCAAAGTGGGATAAGAAAAAGTTAGAAGAAGAACTCAAACAGATTAATTGGGAACTACTTGGAATCGATATGACTGATGTCGGTTTTAATGATATCTTTGCTAGTGAATTCCAAGAAGTAGTGGATGATGATTTTGATGAAGGACAATATCTATCTGATGAACCTTATTCCAAGCAAGGTGATATTTATTTACTAGATGAAAACCGCGTGATGTGTGGTGATTCAACCGATGCAGAACAAGTTAAAACCTTAATGGACGAAAAGCTTGCTGATATGGTTTTCACCGATCCACCTTATAACGTTGCTATCGGTAAAAGAGGGCAACAATACAAAGAAAGAGGCGGATATGGTTGTGGCATGAATGAGCGCACAATCCTTAACGATGACATGGGAAATGAAGAATTCCATGCGTTTTTGCTACAAGTTTTTAAGAACTTATTTGATTCAATTAAGGAAGGCGCACCTACATATGTCTGTCACGCAGATAGCGAAGGCATTAACTTTAGAGTCGCTTTTAGCGAAGCAGGATTCAAGCTCGCTCAATGCATCATCTGGATTAAGAACTCATTTACGATGGGTAGACAAGATTACCAATGGCAACATGAGCCAATTCTATATGGCTGGAAACCAGGAGCAGGGCATTACTTCGTTGACGATAGAACCCAATCAACAACATGGTTCTATGATAAGCCAAGAAAGAATGATCTCCATCCAACCATGAAACCATTAGAACTTGTTGGGCAAGCAATCAATAATTCATCACTTGTAGGTCAACTCGTACTCGACTTATTTGGCGGTAGTGGTAGCACATTGATTGCAGCATATAAGAGCAAGCGCAACTGTTATTCAATGGAACTTGATGAGAAATACGCAGACGTGATTGTTAAGCGTTATATCAAAAACAAAGGTTCATATGATAATTGCTATCTGTTAAGAGATGGCGAAAAGATTCCTCTAACACAAATAGAGGATTTTTTAATCTTAGAAACTCCTAATGATTCCGGTCATTAGTTGTCGACAAAAGTGGGTGAGGCTTTTCGTTTTTCCCTCACCCACACAAGTTCCTTATTAACTTGCTATTATCACTCTTTAGAGTGATATATATAGTAAGAAAGGAATGAAAAACGATGAAAAAAGAACAATTAAAAATCGATGATCAAGTGAAAGCCATCTTTAGAAAATATGGCCGTCACGAAGTCATTGGAACAGTGTTTGAAATAAGCACTGACGAACATGCTCTTTCAGGCACTTGGGTTTCAATCAGAGTTACTGGCGGTAACATGAATGACAAACAAGTCGCTTGGATGGTTGCAAATCGAATCAATGTCATGGTTCCAGTTAAAGATGTCACAGAGGTAATCGCTTAATGAAAGAAAGAATTAGCATCTCCAATTGGATAGATAAGTTCAATAATGGGGATTACTCAAGCGGAGATGTAAAAACTCAGATTCTTGCTGGTTGGTATGATTGGTTCTGCAAAGATAGTAGCTTAGCCAACAAGACAAAGAAGATGGGCAACATCATAAAGCAAATCAAAAGTGGTGGTAAGGTTGACCTTCAAAACTGGTATGTCTGGTTTAAAAACAACTGTCCGCTTAACGGACCATTATATGATGACTTCCGATTCGCTAGATTAGAAACTGGTGACGTCCAATTCACAATCCAAATTAACTGCTGCTGGAATAAACACCGTTACAGCGTTTGGGGAAGAAAGAGCGAGAGTGGAGAATTTCAACATGAAGAACCGCTGTTTGAAACAGACTCACTTAGAGATTTAGTTAAGTGGTTCAACACGCCTTGGGAAAGCTAAACCGCGCACGCATAGAAACGAAGTAAAAAGCACCTGGAAATAATGATCCAGGTGTCTTCTTATTAACTTGCTATATCTCTGATATAGAGCGAATATATTCATGACCAAAAGGAGGTCAGAATATGCACTATATAGAAACCAAAAAGGGCCTTGAAACCCTGCTCAAAAGATGCCAAGATGCCGGGGTTACGGATGACTACTCAACCGATAGATGGATTACGGTGATTAAAGGCTGTATCAAGGAAGGCTTAGCGATGGATGAGGTTGACTGGGAAAACACACCTGCAGAACTTAAACCATTATGGCGAGGCCTTAAATAAGAGAATCAAAATTATAGAAGGAGTCCTGAAAAGGGACTTTTTTTCTTGGTAAAGGAGAATGAATGATAAATGCGCTAATAGAAACTATTTATATGTCATTCGTTTCGCTTACCATCAGCTGGCTTATAGCCATGTCACTTGGCTCTATCGTTTCGGAAACTAGACCAGGAGGATTGTTTCCAAATAAGGTAATCAACTTTATTTTGAATCGAGTGGTGGATGTAGGTAGATCTATTCCTTTTATCCTTTTAGTGGTGTTCTTATTCCCTTTCACAAGGATGCTAATCGGAACAGCAATAGGCACCAAAGCTATGATCGTTCCTCTTACGATATGTGCGATTCCTTTTGAAATTAGATTAATAGAGGAAATCCTATCCGAAGTACCATATTCGATTATCGAAGCCGCAAAGATAGATGGCGCAAGTAATCTAAAGATTATCATCCGTATAAAGTGGGCTTGTAAGGTTCCGTATTTAGTTAACGCAATTGGCATTACCTTAATCAATATCATCGGTTATTCTGCAATGGCTGGAGTTGTCGGTGGTGGCGGATTAGGGAATTATGCGATTGTCTATGGCTTTCAAAGATTTAATTGGAACATTATTGCTCAAGCGGTGATCCTTGTGATCATACTTGTTTCAACAATCCAAATCATCAATAACCTTTTGGTTAGATTTTTATTAAGGAGAGTGTTATGCATAAAACATTAATGAAATTTCTCTTGCCTGCTTGCTTGTGCCTGCTTGCGTTAGCAGGATGTGGCAAATCAAATAAAGCAATCGTAGTGGGAGCAAGCTCTACTCCACACGCTTTGATTTTAGATGAGTGTAAAAGCTATGTGAAAAATCAAGGCTACGAATTAGATGTAAAGGTGTTCAATGACTATGTCTTACCTAACTATGCTTTAGAAAACGGTGAGCTAGATGCCAATTATTTTCAGCACAAACCTTACTTAGAAGAATTCAATTCCTCAAACGGAACTCATTTAGTCCCTGTGATGGATGTCCATTTTGAGCCAATGGGAATTTACAAAGGTAATAAGTCTTCGCTAGATAGTTATGTTCCATCGGATAAAATTATCGTGCCTAGCGATAAATCAAACTACGATAGAGCGGTAGAATTACTAAAAGTAAATGGAATGGAAAAGGCAAACTTCGTCCAAGTAGAAGCTCAAAATATTCCACTCATGTTATCTGATTGTTCTTATGCAGTTATTAATGGCAATTATGCTCTATCTTCAGGAGTAGTGAACCGTTGTTTAGTTACTGAAGATAAAGATAGTGACATTGCTAGAAAAATGGCGAATGTGATCGCTGTTAAAACAGGCCATGAAGATGATAAAAAAGTAAAAGTTTTATTAGAAGCATTGAAACAAGAAAACATTAAAGAATTTATTAAAACTAAGTTCGGTGAATCAGTCCTTTATATGGGCTAATTTTATTATTTGTCTCATTAGGAATATATTCCAATGAGTCTAATAATACATATGAAAAAGCATGATTTTTACCCCAAAAACGGGGCTTTTTGACGTTTATACTCATTACAAAGTAATCAGTATAAGAAAAAATGACATAAAGGAGGCAAACTATGTTTGAAAAAGTAAATCCATGCCATCCTGATAAGTTAGCGGATCGTATAGCAGGCGCTATTGTGGATCTTGCTTATCAAGATGTCGAAAACCCGAAAATTGCTGTTGAAGTTTTGCTCGGCCATGGAAAATGTCACATTATCGTAGAATCAAGTGAATTGTTAGACCTCGATTCAGTCAGGTCAATTGTTAAGAGAATAGCAAATATCGATAATGTCGATTTTGATTGGCATAACCAAGATGATAACTTACGCAAAAACCAACAAGACAAAATCAGGTGTGGTGATAATGGCATCTTTAAAGGAATGCCTACTTCACCAGAGCAAAGATTCCTCGCTAAGGTTAGTCAGGATATCTTTAGATACCATCCTTATGATGGCAAATACATTGTTGACGGTTCTCGTTTAATAATCTGTCAAAGTAACGCTAGAAAAGAGGATATTCAATGTGCATTTAAAAACGCAGAGATTAATCCTATTGGTGATTGGACTGGTGGACCAGATGTTGATAGCGGAGCCACAAATAGAAAGCTCGGTTCTGATATGGGAGATGCTGTCACTGGTGGTGGACTCCATGGTAAAGATCTATCCAAGGCTGATGTCAGTGTAAATATTTATGCTTTCCTCAAAGCGCAGATTACACAAAAGCCGGTTTATCTTTGCTGCGCTATAGGTCAGGAAACCATCGATGGAAAGCCATATGAAGAAATCGTCAACATCGCTAGAACCTATATTAAGTCCTTAGGTGGCTTTGAAAAATTTGCTGAATGGGGACTTATACGATGAACCGTAGGAAGCGGATGTACAACCAGAAGAGCTATAAGCCATTAAAGCTTGAGCGATTCTATAAGTCCGACAGGTGGCATGAAGCACGTAGGCAAGTAATCCTTAGGGATAAAGGCATGTGTCAGATGTGTGGAAACGTAGGCACACAGGTCCATCATAAAATCCATTTAAACATAAGGAATGTTGATGATCCTGAGGTCGCTACCAATTCTGATAACCTGATACTATTATGCGATCACTGTCATAACGAAGTGCATCATAGGGTTGGAAAGAACGCCTGCTATAAGTTTGATGAGGAAGGTAATTTAGTTCCAAAGAAATAAAAATTTACGATCCCCCGGGTCAAGAATTAAAAGTAATTTTTTACAGTACCGATGCGCCCACCTCAGAAATACGCGAGACCCATTTTTTCAAAAACCAGAATTTTCTGGAGCCAAAAAATCGATAGGAGGTAGGCTGATGAATCAAGCTGCTGTCGACGCCGAATATCAGCGACTCCTGTTGTTAGTAAAAGACGTCGACGATACTAAAAAACAATTATTAGATGAGCTGCTACACAAGGCGGCTTTTTTAAAGGTCAAGATGGACATACTTGAGGAGAAAATGAAGAGAGGTGGAGTTACCCAAAAATCATCTAAAGGTAATGTTAGAATCTCTCAAAGGTTTAAAACCTATTTAGCTTCTCTTCAAGCCTACCAGCAAGTCATCAAGACCATAAACACAATAGCTGGTAAAAACAAAATCGATGATGATGACGAATTTGATGAATTCATGAGGTCAATAAAAGGAGAGCAGTAAAATGGCATTTGAAATTAATATCCATGTTAATAAAAACGGTAGACTTGAATCAGAGCTTTTTCCTTTAGAGATCTCTGTCTATCGTGAATCTAAAAGAGTAAAACTCTTGTTTGAAGTGGATGATGAAATTGATAGCACATATCATTACTTAAAATTCACTCACGCTAATGCGACCTATTTGTATAGAGTCCATAACAACGAATTTGAAATCCCTAAAGCTATTACTGCTTATGAAGGAGCGTGGGAGATGAGTTTTGTGGCTTGCGATGAAGTTGCTAATAGTGACTCTACGATTACAGCCAACTATATCTATGCATCTGAGCCAATTGTAGCGACAGTCCTTAAAGGAAACTTAGGAATCATTCATACTTCAGAAGAGTTTAAGATGCTTTCACAACTAGTCGAAGGATCATTTGATCACTTTGAAATACCAGAGGGTGTTGGTTTTATAACCACTAACTTTTTAGCAGAAGCTACAAACGAATTCACGGTTAGTGTTCCTTATACTGTTACAACAATTAAGGCCCATGCTTTTTATCAAAGCGGATGTACACATATTGAATTTGAACCAGGTAGTCAACTGGCCACTTTAGAAAACTATGCTCTTTATCGTATTGAAAACTTAGATGATATTAATTTCCCATCTTCCTTATCGAGTTGGGGACAATACAACTTAAGTGGATGTGGTAGTGAAATTGTCACCTTTGATGCTAATTCAAATTTAAGAGCTTTAACATCATATGCGTTCTGGAATATCCCGAAACTAAAAAAACTTTATTTACCAGATAGACTTCAAAGTTTTACTGGCGGTACAGCGGTGGTAAAAGGATGTCCTCAACTAAATGAAATCTGGTTCCCTAACACAATCAATGTCGCCATTCCAATGGAAGCAATTCAAGACTGCCCGCTCTTAACGAAAATTACATTACAAAGTAATTTCAACGTTAACGCGAACTTTGGTAACTGTACTTCATTGACAAGAGAATCGGTTATTCAAATGTTTAGAAACCTTAAGGATTTGTCCGGAGGTGCTTCAAAAGTTATCTCCATTCATCAGATTGTCTATGACAGGTTAGAAGAAGAGGATATTGATATTGCCACAAATAAGAACTGGACCATCGGCATTGTTGGTGCGAACGATCCTTTGGCAGGAAAGTTCTTCCATTATGAAAATAGCCAAATCTCTATTGATCTAGAATTCAGTGTCGGCTTTGGCTGCATCATGATTGATGCTAATGCAGTCAATTTCACATATGAATATCTCTCTGATTCAACATTTAAGATTGATATCTCTGGTGGAGATTATATTCCAAGTGCTTGGGGCAACTTTATGCCTGTTCCTGTTGGTGAAGTTATCAATGATACCGGAGTCATTTCATTCAGTAGTGGCGAAGTATCATCCGTTAAACTCAAAACTTATTCCGCAAATAACGTTGGAACCAATAGAACATTTAGCCTTGTGAGAGGAGATGACTAATATGGAAATCGTAGTTGAAAAAGGTAGACGTGTTCTTATCGCTAAAAAAGGATGCGTTATCCAAAGTGTGACTGATGGATCTATTCTTGGCAAGAAGCTCGTTTTAGGCAAAAAGGATTCGGAAATTCATTATCATGAGATTTCGATACCGGAAGAGAAAACGGAAGATAGCCTAGAATGAGTTTCTTTCTATCTTATTTAGACGAAATCAACTCAGGCCGCATAATTGCTGGTGAAGAGTTAAAAAGTGTCTTAAATGGCTTAAAACGTGATTTGGATGATCCTCGTTATTATTACGATGAGCGTCCTGGTCAAATTAGAATCGAGTTCATTGAGCGATTCTGTAAACATACAAAATCTCCATTCAATGGGCAGCCATTCATCTTGGAATTATGGGAGAAGGCTTTGTTAGAAGTGGCCTATGGATTCAAGATGAGCGAAACACATCTAAGAAGATTCAATGAGGTATTACTTCTTATTGCTAGAAAAAACGGTAAGACAACACTTATCGCTGGCATTGATTTAAGCGAATTCTTCCTAAGTGATGGTGGAACCGATATCGTTTGCGCAAGCAACACAAACGATCAAGCATCAATTTTGTTTGAAGAGATTAATAACATGAGAGAGCAATCTAAAGCTCTTTCTAATGAAAAGCGTTCAAAGAAGAATATTTTCTACATTTATTCTCCTAAAAACAAAAACAAAATCAAAAAGCTGTCTGCTCAAAGTAGAAACAAAGATGGTTATAACATCGAAGTTGGCTGTATTGATGAGGTCCATGAGATGACTGATTCAAAGGTCTATGATGCTATTAAGCAATCTCAATCTACTAAAAAAGAACCTTTGATTTTTATCATTACTACCGAAGGAACAACAGTTGATGGTTTCCTTGATAACAAACTTGCCTATGTAAGAAAGATGATCAAAGGTGAAATCAAGGATGAGCGAATACTTCCTTGGCTCTATACACAAGATTCAATTGATGAGGTGTTTAATGATTCCTCAACTTGGCAAAAGAGCAATCCATCAATCGGAAGTATTAAAAATAAGTCCTACTTTGATGACATCATGAACAAAGCAAAAAATGACTTAGCAACTAGAGTCACAATGCTTTGCAAAGATTTCAACATCAAGCAGGTAGAATCAGGTTCGTGGCTAACGTTTGATGAATTAAGCAATGAAGAAAAATACAAATTATCAGATCTTGCTGATTCTTACGCCATTGGTGGAGTTGATCTATCTTCGACAACCGACTTAACAGCTGCGGTCTTATTAGTTATTAAAAACGGGAAAAGATATGTTATTCCTCACTTCTTCATGCCTAGCGAACTCGTTGATAAAAGAGTGGAGGAAGACAAGATTCCTTATGATATCTGGGTTAAAAAAGGATACATCACTTTGACAGAAGGAAATCAAAATGATTTCTCAAAGGTTACAGAGTGGTTTGTTTCTATGGTTAGGCAATATAACATTCGCCCTCTATGGATAGGATATGATCCTTGGAATTCTCAATACTGGGTAAAGGAAATGGAAGATGCAGGATTCACGATGGAAAAAATCCGCCAAGGAATCTATACGCTTTCAGAGCCAATGAAACAATTAGAAGGCGATTTGAAAAACAAGCTAATTAATTACAACAATAACCCGATCTTAAAGTGGTGCTTTGCTAACACCCAAGCAAAGGTTGACTTAAATGGAAATATTCAACCTAGCAAATTAAATAGCAAACTAAAACGCATTGATGGCTGTGTGGCGTTGATTATCGCCTATGCAGTCTTAACAAGGTATAAAACCGATTATGAAAACATGGTAAGTTAGGAGGTCGCTATGGGATTATTTGATATCTTCAAACGTAAGAAACAAGTAGTGGCACCTATCCAATATGATGCTTCTATCTTTAGATCGACGTTAAATATCTTCTCTGATTTCGGTGACAATATTAATGCGAGCGACATTGTGAAGATCTGCATTGATCGTATTGCCACTCACTCAGCTAAGCTAAAACCGAGATATGTCAAAACGGAAGACAATGAAACTGTCCAAGAGAAAAAAGGAAATCTCGCCTACTTATTGAAGTTTCAACCAAACTCGTTGATGACTCCGTATGATTTTATCTATCGAGTTGTCACATTACTTTATTTAAATAACAACGCATTTATTTATCCGGAATATGATTATGCGACCTACGAGCTCAAAGCCATATGGCCACTTAAACCGAATAGTGTTGAAATGCTGAAAGATGATAGCGGAGCCATGTTTCTCCGCTTTTATTTCTCGGATAAGAAGGCGTTCATTCTTCCTTATGAATCAATCATTCATTTAAGAAGGTTCTATGGAACAAACGATGTCTTTGGTGGAAGTGGAGCGATATCTGATCATTCAGCTTTACTAAAAACAATCAAAATCAATGACTCTGTATTACAGGGTTTAGATAATGCTGTAAGAACAAGCTTTCAAATCAAAGGCCTTTTAAAGATAAATGGCATTCTTAATGATAAAGACAAAGCTGCTCAAAAGGCCGAATTTGATAAGGCATTAAACGAAGCCAGTAAAGACGGTGGCAATTCCATCGTTCCTGTGGATTTAAAAAGCGAATACGTGCCGCTTAACGTAGATCCAAAATTAATCGATTCAACGACACTCACTTTTTTACAAAAGAAAATCATTTCTTATTTCGGAGTGTCGGACGCTATCTTTGATAACAAGTACAACGAAAACGAATATAACGCTTTTTATGAATCCGTTATTGAAGGTATTGCGATTGCTATGTCAGAGGCTTTTTCAAAAGCTTTGCTGACTCGAGGACAATTAGAAAAAGGTGAGCAAATCATCTTTTATTCTGAAAGACTTCAATATGCTTCGTGGAATACAAAAGTCCAAGCAATAGAAAAACTAATGGGTTTAGGAATTCTTTCCTTAAATGAATCAAGAGCTTTGCTTGGATTCGAACCTATTGAAGGCGGCTCTAAGCGATTACAATCTCTCAACTATGTTGATGCAGATAAAGCTAGTGAATATCAGCTAGATAAATTATTCAAAAAACCTAAATCAAAGGAGGAAATAGACCAAGATGAATGATAAAGAAGTAAGATTCTCATCTCTCGAGAGTAGAGCAGATGAAGAAAACAAGAAGATGATAGTGGAAGGCTATGCGATTGTCTTCAATGAGGAAACACTCATAGGAACAGAAGAACACGGCTTTACTGAAGTCATCGATGCTCAAGCATTAAAAGAAACGAATATGAAGGATGTGCCATTTAAGTACAACCATACTGATACACATCTAATCTTAGCGAGGACCAGAAATGGTTCTCTTTCTTTAGAAGTTGATGAAAAAGGTTTGAAGATTCATGCCGAACTCATCGACACAACCAGCAATAGGGATATCTTTAAATCCATTGAAGCTGGACTATTAGACAAGATGTCATTTGCTTTTACTGTTAAAAGTCAAAGCTGGGATAAAAGTGGAAAGCTACCAAAGAGAACGATCACGGCAATTGATCGCTTATTCGATGTTAGTGTCGTAGACTTGCCGGCCTACGATCAAACTTCAATCCAAGCAAGCGCTCGATCTTTAGAATTGGCGGATGCTGAACTAAAGGCATTGGAGAATGAAGAGACTCTTGAACGAAGAACAGTGCTAGTTAAAAGACTATCCATTAAAACCAAAATTTAGGAGGAAATTCATTTATGAATCTAGAACTTAGACTCAAAGAAATCAAAGCCCGTATTGATGAAATCCGTGGCTTAGTCGATTCTGAAACAGATGTCGAAAAGTTAGAAGCATTTGATAAAGAAGTCGATGAACTTACAAATGAACGCAAAGCCATCGAAAAGAAACTCGCTATGAGAGGTAAGTTTGATGTTAATGCGATCATTGAAACCAAATCCACAGAAACTGCTGAAGAAGTAGAAGCTCGTGGCAAAGCTCTCAAAGAGGGCAGAACTGTTACCGTAACTGCAGATGGAGTTTTACTCCCAGAGCATGTCGATGACAAAATCTCTCCGGTTCCATTTAGAGAAGTCTCTACATTAGTAGAACAAGTTCACACAGTGAATCTTAAAGGTGGAGAAACCTATAAGAAATCATTCGTGAAATCTCATGGTACTGGTGGTCTTACCGCTGAAAGTGA